>Ga0207757_100283_pt1 | contig 38085 bp, 40 predicted proteins | sample A23P3SouthBayCA_2_FD_187752 | JGI IMG/M metagenome (GOLD analysis project Ga0207757, IMG submission 187752) | Aerobic enrichment media microbial communities from Eden Landing Ponds, California, USA - A23 P3 (2) (SPAdes) | ecosystem: Environmental > Aquatic > Marine > Unclassified | place...
CGGTTTCATCTCGACTGACGACGCGGACGACGACGTGTTCTTCCACATGGAGGACGTTGGCGGTCCGGACCTCGAAGAGGGGCAGGACGTCGACTTCGACATCGAGGACTCTCCCAAGGGTCCGCGCGCGGCTAACGTCGTTCGTAACTGAACGGACGACAACTGCGTAACTGAATCTACGCGTCCGATCGGGCATCGTCCCGTTCCGGACGTTGCAATACGCTCCGTTTCGGCCCACCGCTTCGCGGTGACGCTGGACGAGGCCAACACTTTTCGACGCGATCACACGATTCGCCGGAGCGACGGCCGCGAACGCGGCGATCAGTCGCCCGCGTCCCGCATCCGCTCCGTGAAGTCCCACGAGTACAGCCGCGAGGGGTCGATCCGAATCACGACTTCGTCGCGCTCGGGGGCGAGCAGCCGGCGGGCGAGCGACGAATCCGTCCCGCCGAGGTAGCGTTCGAGCAGGCTCCGCAGGACCGTCTTCTCCTCGTCGGGCGTGATCGTCGCCCACCCGTTCCCGCGGACGCCGCGGTAGGGTGGCTCGTTGGTCGACACCTCGAACGCGACGCCGTCGTCGTCGCGGAGGTACGCCACTACGTCCGCCGCCGCGGAGGTGGCACAGACCAGTCGCTCGGCGTCGGCGTCGAAGCGATACCACAGCGAGAGCATCCAGAGGCCGCCGGCGGGGGTTCGACAGGCCAGCCGGACGGGCACCGTCGCGTCGGTCAGGAACGCCGTCACCCCTGCGCGGTCCCACTCGCCGGTGTACGTGGGCATGGGGCGCGTTGGGACGCGGAGAGCTAAAAGCCGCGGACCGAGTGTACGGATCGGCGTCTCCGGCCGTCGCCACCTACGGGGGCGGCGACGGGCGGTGTCCCGTTCCGAGGCGCCGTCTCACGCGGGGTGGACCACGTCCCGACAGCTGGGACACTCCGCGTACGCCGCCGGTCCGTCGGGCGTGTCGTACTCGATCAGCAGTCGTGCCGTGGAAATACGCGTATCACAGCGTGGACAGTCGCCGAGCGTCGATGACATGGGGGATCGGAGCGTGTCTGCAGAGCGTGTGACCCACGCTCCACTCCCCACTACCGCGGCTGGACACATATACCACGGCCAAGCACGGTGAAAGTGAAACTGACGGCCGTGAACGTTTTTGTCAGTCGCTTCGGAAGACGAGGGTATGCCAGTACCCGTTCTGCAGGCCGGCATGCCCGGTGGTCCAGAGATCCTGATCATGCTGTTCGTCCTGTTGCTCTCTTTCGTCGTCCCCCTCGTCGTCGCGTTCCTGATCTATCGGGACGCGAAGGGGCGTGGCAGTCGGCACGCCCTCGCGTGGGCGCTCGGCGCCTTCTTCGGCAGTCTCGTCGTCTGGATCCTCTACTACGTCGTCCGCGACGAGGTCGGGTCGCGCAGCATGTAGTCGGGTCGGGAACGAAACGTAGTTCCGCGCCCCCCGCCACGTCCACGCATGACCGAGTACTTCGAGGTCCACGCGCGGGACGGGGCCGCCCGCGTGGGCGAACTCCGCCTGCGTGACCCCGTCACCACGCCCGCCGTCGCCGACGACTTCGTCGTCGACGGCGGCAGCCTGTGGGCGACCGACCGTGACCTCCCCGAGGGGAGCGAGGCCGAACTCACGGTGCTCCCGCACCGATCCTTCCCCACCGGCACCGATCCGGCCGTACAGGAGTCGTTCGCCGTCGACTACCCCGACGTGGACTACCCCAGCGCCGGCGTCGTCACCGGCGAGACGGCGGGCGACTACGGCTGTGACGCCTACGTCCTCGCCAGTGCCTCCGGCGTCGTCGGCCACGGCGCGTCCGTCCGCGACGAGATGATCGCCGTCCGCGAGGCCATCCCGCCGGACACCGCGCTGTATCTCGCCGGCGTCGCCACGCCCGCCAACGTCGCCACTCTCGTCGCCGCCGGTGCCGACCTCGTCGACACCAAACTCGCCCGCGTGAAGGGGCGACAGGGCATCTACCTCTCCACCGAGGGCGCGTACCACCTCGACGAACTCGCCGAACTCCCTGGAGCCTTCCCCTCCGACCCACCGCTCGCCGAGTTCACCCGCGAGGACTGCGTCGCCCACAACGTCGCGGCGCTCCAGTCGGCGCTGGCGACGGTCCGCACACGGATCCGGCGGGGCCGCCTCCGCGACTATCTGGAGGGGCAGGCCCGCCACGAGAACTGGCTGACCGCCACCTTCCGCGAGTTCGATCAGGAGTACCGCTATCTGGAGCAACGGACCCCCGTAATCCGCGAGACGGAGCTCAGCGCCGCGAGCGAGGACACCCTCCGCCGGGTGGAGATCCAGCGCTTCGCCGACCGCGTGACCTCCCGGTACCGGAACCGCTTTGCCAACCCGCTCGTCCTCGTCCCCTGTTCGGCGCGCAAGCCCTACAGCGACTCCCAGAGCCACGCGCAGTTCCACCGCGCCGTCAACTACCGGGGCCACCTCGCCTCCATCACGTCGCCCATCGGCGTCGTCCCGCAGGAACTGGAGTGCACCTACCCCGCCCAGCACTACGACGCCGTCGTCACCGGCCACTGGACGGAAGGCGAGAAGGACTTCGTCGCGCGCGTCCTCCAGCGGTATCTGGAGCGCAACGACTACCCGCGGGTCATCGCGCACGTCCCCGGCGAGGGCTACCGCGACATCTGCGAGCGCGTGGCCGAGGCCGTCGACGTGCCCTTCGAGTTCACCGTCGAGGACCATCCCACCACCTCCGAGTCGCTCTCGAACCTCTCGGACGCCCTCGCGGGCGAACTCAAGTATTCGAAACGGGAACGCCAGCACAACACGGTCCGCGCCATCGCGGACTACCAGTTCGGCCCCGGCGCGGGCGACGACCTGTTCCCCGACCTGCAGACGACGAGCCGCCACCCCAAGTTGCAGGTGCGGGACGCCGACGGGACGCAACTCGCGGCGCAGGTGCCCCAGTACGGCGTCCTCTCTTTCACCCTCGCGGGCGCCCGCCACTGGGCCGAGAGCGACGCCCCGACCAAGCGAGTGGAAATCGACTCCTTTGTCCCCCACGGGAGCGTCCTCGCGCCGGGCGTCGTCGACGCGAGCGAGGACATCCGCGTCGGCGACGAGGTGGTCGTCGGGGGCCCCGTCGCCTTCGGCGTCGGCCGCGCCGAGATGAGCGGCCCCGAGATGCGGGACAGTTCACGCGGCGTCGCCGTCGAGGTGCGTCACGTGGAGGACAACGCTTAACATCGTTTCCGAACTACGTGTGTCGATGTCATCGCCCGGCCGGCGCGACGTGATTCGGGTCGACCTCTCGGCGGGGGCCGTCACCCGCGAGCGCGTCCCCGAGGACTGGCGACACGACTTCCTCGGGGGGAAGGGCCTCGGCGCCCGCTACCTCTACGAGGAACTCGACGCGGGGACCGACCCGCTCGGCCCGGCCAACCGACTCGCCTTCTTCATCGGCCCGCTCTCGGGCTACCTGCCCGCCGAGTCGCGCTACGCCGCCGTCACCAAGTCGCCGCTGACCGGCGCCTTCCTCGACTCCTACAGCGGCGGCTCCTTCGCCGACGCCCTCGCCGGCGCCCTCCCAGACGCCTTCGGCCTCCTGATCGAAGGTGCGGCCGACGAGCCGGTCAGGCTCACCGTCGCGGACGGGACGGCGACGCTGACCGACGCGACCGACCTCTGGGGAGCCGACGCCGCCGAAGTCGACGACGCCCTCGACGGTGCCGTCGCCTGCATCGGCCCGGCCGGCGAGAACGAGGTGGCGTACGCCACCATCGCCTCCGACGGCGGCGACCACCACGCCGGCCGCGGCGGCGCCGGCGCGGTGATGGGCGCAAAGCGGTTGAAAGCGGTCGCCGTCCGCGGCGACCCGCCGGACCCGACCGAGGAACTCGCCGCCCTCCGAGAGCGGTACGACGACGCCTACCGCGACGACGACACCGGCCGCTGGCAGGCCGCCGGCGAGACGGTCGAGAGCGTCGACTTCGCCAACGAGGTCGGTGTCCTCTCCACCCGGGGCTGGCAGGGCGGCCAGTTCGACGACGCCGGCGACATCGGCGTCGAGGCGGTGCGCGAAGCGGCAACGGGCCGAGAGAACGAGGACGACGCCGTGCCCGGCGGCTTCCGCGTCGAGGCCGGGGACGGCGAGTCCGTCCCTCGCGGTGGCACCCTGATGTCGCTCGGTGCCGGCCTCGGCATCGACGACTTCGACGACGTGGCGCGGCTCGGCGCCACCTGCGACCTGCTCGGGATGGACGCGATCAGCGCCGGCAACGCCGTCGCGTGGACGATGCGCGCGACGGACGCCACCGCCATCGACGCCGGCCTCGACTTCGGCGACGCCGACGCCGCGGAGGCGTTGCTGGAAGCCATCGCCGCTCGGTCGACCGACCTCGGCGACACGCTGGCCGACGGCGTCGACGCGGCGCAGTCGCGATACGGCGCGGGGACGGTTCCGACGGTGAAGTCGATGGAACTCCCCGCCTACGACCCCCGCGGCGCCGCGGGGATGGCGCTGGCGTACGCCACGAGCGACCGCGGCGGGTGTCACCGCCGCGCCCGGCCCGTCGAGCGCGAGGCGTTCGCACGCGACGAGTGGACCGACGCCGACCGCGTCACGACGGTCATCGGCGCCCAGAACGTCCGCTCGACGCTCTGGAGTCTCGTCGTCGACGACTTCGCCGGCGAGACCATGTGGGAGGACCTCGGCGCCGAGTGGTTGCAGGCGGTGGGGCTGGATCACGACCGCGAGTCGCTGGCGACCCTCGGCGAACGCGTCTGGACGCTCGTCCGCCTGTTCAACGTCCGCGAGGGCTTCGACCGGTCGGACGACTCGCTCCCCGACGTGTTCGAGGAACCGCTCCCCGACGGCCCGGCAGCCGGCCGAACCGTCGACCGCGAGGCGTTCGAGACGATGCTCGGCGCCTACTACGCGGCGCGGGGCTGGTCGCCCGACGGCCGGCCCACGCCCGCGACGGTCGACCGACTGGGGCTCGCTGACGTCGTCGACGACGAGACGCCACTCGGCACGTCGCCGGCCGTCCACCCGGCCGACCGAGACGGTCGTGAGCAGGAGTACGGCCACGGCCACGGGCACGGGTCGTGACGGTGACCGACGACCGCCCAGCCAGCGCCGGCACCGGATCGAACCCGTCGCGTCCTCACGACTGTTACCGGTGCGACGCGACTATCGAACCCGGCCACATCTACGGCGCACTCGACCTGCTCGACGCCGAGGGTGACCTCCGGGTGCTGCTCTGTCGGTCCTGTGCCGCGGAGTTACGCGAATTTCTGGAGTGAGGCGGCCAGTGGTGGAACAGTGAGTTAGTATTCTGGCGCCCACAGACGCTCACGCACGCTGGAGTCGCACCTTGAAGATCGACCCTTCTGGATCGTTGTCTTCGATCCAGACGTCGCCACCGAACTCGTCGACTAACTGCTTCACGAGATACAGGCCGATACCCGTGCCTGGGCTGTCGAGATCCTTCTCACCCTTCCCGAACACGGTTTCCTTCCGTGAGTCTGGGATTCCGGGGCCGTTGTCGGCGATACTGAGGATCACTGACTCCTCGGTTCGGTTAGCATCGACCGTGACCGTCGGCGTCTCCTTGTCGTTGTGTTGGACCGCGTCGTTCAACAGGTTCCGAATCACGGACGAGAGCAGTTCGTTCGCTCGTACTTCGATTCCGGAGAGATCCGCCTGCAGGCGAAACTCCGCTTCGGGATACGTCTCACGCCGCGTGACGAGTTCGCTCCGAACGGCGTCGGAGAGCCGGACGGCATGGAGCTCTGCCGAACTACGTCCGGAGATGATTTCGACGTAGTCCCGGGCAATCTCCGTGAGTTCGGTCACGTGCTGACTGGTCTCCTGTATTCGCTCGAGGATCTCTTCACTGTCCTCGTCTACGGGTTCGGGAAGCGTCTCCAGCCATCCCGTAATGACGTTCATATCGTTGCGGATATCGTGGCGAACGACGCGGTTGAGGACTTCCAGTTGCTCGGTTCGTTCGCGCAACGCTTGCTCGCGCCTGCGCCGCTCCGAGATGTCGCGGAACACGCCGATGAACTGCGGATCGCCCTCGTACTCGAATCGACTAGCGTTGATTTCGACCGGGATGTGCTCACCTTCGGCTGTGACGACGTAGACGTCCGAGCCATCTGGGAGTTCTGTCACGACCGACTCGCTCGCGTTCACGTGCCTCTCGAACAGTTCGGCGTACTGGTCGCGATTTTCGGCAGGGTGGAGGCTCGTCTGGTCCCTCCCGATGATTTCCTCACGGGGGCGACCAAGCAACTGTTCGGCGGTTCTGTTCGCGTCGAGAATCTCGCCCGTGGCGATGTGAGCGACGATGATCGCATCGGGGGAGGCGTTGAGGAGGGAGCGGTATCGCTGTCGATCCTGTTCGGTTATCTGCTGTTGCTGCCGTTGGAGTCCATCGTAGATGCCGATGAGAACTCCGCCGAGACCGCCCGCCGTCAGTAGGTTCAGCACAACGAACGGGAGGTGCGTTGCGATTATTCGAGAGCCCTCCACGAACTGGTAGGCGAGCATCGCGGCCGTGACGATTGCCATGGCCGTGACGCCACCGACGGTCCACGCGGCGATGCGAGGCAGGAGTTCGTCGTTCAGATCGCTCCGATACACCCAGTACCCTGCCGTGGCCAGCCCGACTGCCAGCCCCATTGGAAAGACCACCCCCAGAGCATACGCGAGCGGTCCCTCCTCGGAGAGGAGGTGTGGCACGTTCGCGAGAACCAAAACGAGGCCGATTCCACAGATCGCCCCCGCCCACGCGAACCGCCGGCTAGCTCGTTCAGACGCCATTAGACTGGACGGAATCCATCGCTGATTCGGCTTGGGGGAGGCGAATCGTAACGACCGACCCGTGGGGATCATTTTCGCGGAACCGGAGTTCGCCACGAGAACGCGTCACCACCCAGTGGGCGATCCAGAGATCGACCCCACTTCCGTGATACAGTGGGTCGATCTGCCGCTCTCCCGTGAGCGTCTTCACGTCCATCTCCGGAATTCCTTCGCCGTTATCGGCAATCTCGATATCGACGGCTCCCGGCGCCTTGCGCGTCACTTCGACCTCCACCTCCCGGGGTTCGTTCTGGTTGTGTATCGCGGCGTTCTCGATGAGTTCGTCCAGAGCCGCTCCGAACTGGTCGGCACACAGCGCGGACACGTCTTCGGACTCGGTTTCGAACCGGAAGGTCGTGTCGGGAAATCGGTCACGGCACGCGTCGAGATGTGTCTCTACCAACTGCGGCAGATTCGTCGGCGTGACGGACGACTGGGTCTGAATAATTTGTTCGGCCGTCCCGGCCTTTTCGCAGAGGTCGATCAGCTCGCTACCGACGTCGACGATCTTTGCTGCGCGTTTTCGCTCCTCACCCGAGAGCGTCTCCGATAGCTCTTCGGCCAGCCCCTGAATCATGTTCATGTCGTTCCGGAGCCGGTGTCGGAGCACTGTCGTGAGGACGTTGAGCTGGTCTTCCCGATCTTGCAGGTCACGCTTCATCTGCTCGCGTTCCGCGATGGTCGTAAGCCATCGCTCGAGATCAGCCGCTGCGTCCGGGTTCAGGTACTCGTCCGGAGGGACGTAGTAGAGGTTCTCTGCGACGGTGTATCCGTACACGAGATCGGGGTGTGTTCGGATCACCTCGCGGAGCACTTCCGGGCTGAACCGCTCGTAGTTGTACTGACAGATGGCGAGGCAATCGTGCGTATCGAGGAAGTCGTTCAATCTGGCTTCGTACTCCAGAAGGGCATCGGTTCCCGGGTCGCCGCCGAGTTGCCACGTCATTTCGCCGGTCGCCCGTAATGCGGAGTATCCCGATGCTTTGGCCTTCGAAACCGCCTCGCGAAGGAATTCGAACATCTCGTCGGGGTCGAAGTAGCCACCCTGAAGGTAGGTCTCGGTCGGATCCGCGATTGCAAGATCGCCTGCAGCGAGCGCATCCTGAACGTCGATTCCGTACGTGGATGCGGCTTCGATCACGTCCTCTGCAGCGTTGTCGTCGGTGATGTAGACACACTTCTCGTTGCGCGCCAGTCCGGTGGCGATGAAGGGAATCGCGGCGTCGAACTGTTCCTCCTGTGTCTTGTATATCAGGGCGAGGTGGTCGTGCGTTTCGAGCGACTGCAACGCGTCGATGAGGGCGAGTTTGTCTTGTCGTCGGAGGAATTCGACGCCCTCCGTGTCCGACGCTGTGTTCATACGTGTCCCTCTAACTGCTGCGTTGAGAATCTTTACGAAGATATTATATCTCCGACAGAAACCCGGTGAGGAGGGGCCTCCACACTCGAATTTCGGCGGTGCCTAACAGATCATACATCTGACTTATCGGGCCGTTCGAGGGAGACTCGCGTTTCCCGTCCAACTTCGCACCTGTTAGTGTGCGGTACGGACGGCGTTTTCGACGGTCCGTACGAGTGCGGGACGCTTTTACCCCTCGCGGGCCACCCGCTGGTATGGACGAATTCGACCTCGGCGTGCCGAAGCAGATTCTCGAATCGCTCCCCGACGAGGATCAGGCGGCCCGACAGGACATGCAGCGGGCGGTCGCCGGTCTCGAAGCCCGGCTGAACGAGGCGGTGTCGGCCGCGGAGGACGAACGCGAGGCCGCACAGGCCGTCGTCGACGCGCTCGAACGCCTCGAAGACCAGCTCGACCAGTACGACGAGTTCGTCCCCGAACTCCGGGCGTGGGGGCAGTCGCCCATCTACGCCATCTCGTGGCGGAACCTGCAGGCCGACCTCATCATGCAGATTCAGGAGAAAGGCTGGGTCGCCGAGCGCATCGATCAGGAGCGCAACTACCGGACCGTCGAGGACGGCATCCGCCTGCGCGACCGATAGAGACCGTTTGTTTGCACGCAAGATCGCAGGACAGCATGTGATCGGGCGTGCAGTGACTTGCGACGGCTGTTCACATCGTACATCGGCCAGCTACTCTGTACGGGGCGGTGCCCGGCGGGTCAGGAATCTGACGTGCCGAGCTATGATCGGGCTGCCGTTGAAACTCGGCGCTCGGGCCGGCGAGGTTTGCAACGTCCAGCTGGAGGACTACCGACCGTGCGTGAATAGCGTAGGGTGACTCGGGTAGAGTGACGTGCCCGAACGAAGACGATCTCACTAACAACTCACGAGGGCACTAACATGTCCGGCACGATTGATACGTGAGCCCGGATCGAACGTACAGATGAGAACACGGAGAAGATTGTATGACCAACGCAAAATTGCGCGTTTCGATCCCCGAAGAGGTGTGGATTCACGACGTTTCGGTCGAACATCCAGAGAGGCTGTTCCGAGTGATCGCCATCCTCTCGGGCGAGGAGAGTGGGATCGCCCTGCTCGAGATTCAAACTCCGGACCCGGTTCCGATCATCACCGACATCGAGCGACGAGACGACATTACTAACTTCGATCTGCTGTGGAAACAGGAGGAGACGACGATGGTTCAAGTCGAAACGACGAATCCGCTCCTCCTGTTTCCGATCTTGAAAGCGGGAATCCCGCTTCAGACGCCGTTCGAGGTCACCGATGGGACTGCGATCTGGGAGATCACGACGTCGTCGGAGCGGTTATCCGCGCTTGGATCTCGCCTCGACGCGGCCAATATCGAGTTCGAAATCGAATATGTGCGCGATGAACCGTCCGATCCGGCCGATCACCTCCTCACAGATCGGCAGTGCGAACTCCTGTTGGCGGCCGCAGAGCGAGGATATTACGACATCCCACGACGAGCGACACTCACAGAAGTGTCCGAATCACTCGGTATCTCCAAAGCGACGGGCAGCGACGTACTCCACCGCGCCGAAGGGAAGATACTCACGTGGTTCATCGAGGAACATCTAACCGGCGGTGGGGTGCCGTCGACACGCGGCTGAGACGGCCGGACGGCGCCCGTCAGTGCTAGCTTCTCGGTGGAAACGTAGCTGTCTGTCCCTCGATCCGTCGGCAGTGCAGGGCAGTGTTCGGGCGGGGGCATACCTCCGTTCAGTACTGTGACAATTGCACATCATTCAAACATGTTCGAAATAATCGCCTTGGTCACAGGAAACTACGCATCACTTGATGGAGTTACGCCGAATCGGCACCACGTTGCTCGCGCTCGTGCTGGTGCTTTCGCTACTGCTGACGCCGGTCGCAGCGAACACGGTGGTTTTCGGGAAACCTGACCTGTCGGTCACCTCCCCGACTGGACCAGTCGAAGCGAACGAACGGGCCACGTTCAGCGTCGCCGTGGCGAACGACGGGACAGTCAACGACGGGAGCCACGATAGACCGGACTACGAAGAGCAGGTCACGACCGCTCGTAATGTCCGTGTCCGGATCGACGAGACGAAGCTGGCCGACGGTATCGACGTGAAGTCCGGAACCGTCACCTTCGGACGGCTCGCTTCTCCAGATTCTGCGACGGCCGACTTCGAACTCGAACTCGGGAACGTCTCTCCGGGCCGATACCGGATTCCAATCGTCATCGAATACAGTCACGTATTGGTGATCAACTACGATCGGTTCGAACAGCCGGAGTTCACAGACAACACGGAGACCGTGCGCACGTCGGTCGTGATGGTCGTCGAAGATCGGCCGAAGTTCGAAGTCGTCGAACAGACGGCGTCCACCGTCACCGCCGGCGATACCGGAGATCTCGCGTTCGTCTTGCGTAACGACGGGACAGAGACGGCGTCGGACATGCGAGTCAACCTGCGATCCAACCACACCAACGTGCAGTTTGGCGATATCGCCACGTCCCAACCCACGACCAGTATCTTTGTCCCCGCGCTCGAACCGGGGGAATCGACCACTGTTCAGGTCCAGACTGTTGCGTCACGCGACGTGTCCCCCGGAACCTATCCAGTGGCCGCCGCCGTCGAGTACGAAACTCCGAGCGGTATTACGGAACGGTCGAAACCGCTACAGCTCGCCGTCGATGTGCGGGAGGAGCAATCGTTTGCTGTGCGGGACGTACACAGTACTCTCAGCGTCGGCGACGACGGGACGGTGACGGCGACGCTCGTCAACGACGGACCCGCCGCCGTCGACAACGCCGTCGTCGTGTATCGCTCGGAGAGTCGCACGCTTCACCCAACGGAGACCGAGTACGCTGTCGGCACCCTCGCGCCGGGTGACGCGTCCAGATTTCAGTTCGAGTTCGACGTGAGCGAAGAGGCCGACGCTGGTCCACGGATGCCCTCGATTGTCGTCCGGTACCGGAACGCCGACGGTGAAGTGCGCACGAGCGAGCTAGTCGACGTTCCCGTTACGGTTGGTCCGGAGGAGGAACCCCTCGTGGTCGAGCCGGTGACCACGACCGTCACCTCGGGGTCGCACGCCACGATCAAACTTCAGGTGACGAACACGGGGGCGGCGACGCTCACCGATGTCGAAGCCAAACTGTTCGCCGACGATCCGCTGTCCAGCAACAACGACGAGGCGTTCGTCGGGACACTCGACCCCGGAGAGTCGACGACGATGGCGTTCGATGTCGGTGCCGCCGGCGGCATCATCGCGAAGACCTACCCCGTCTCTATCGACTTCACGTACGAGGACGCCGCCGGCGACACCGAACTCTCGGACACCTACCGCGTGCCCATCGACGTGACCGACCCGACGGATCGCGGACTGCCGTGGCCCCTCCTCTTGGGATTCGGGCTCCTCCTCGTCGGACTGGTCGTGTGGAAGCGCGACACGATAATGGACGGTCGATGAGATGACTGGCTACGGCGAGCGACTCCTCGACGCGCTCGATACGTGGATCGTCGACCGACCGGGAACCGTCGTCGTCGTGTTCCTGCTGCTCACCGCCGGGTTCGCCACCGGTCTGGGGAACGTCACCATGTCCTCCGGAACCGAGCAGATCGCCCAAGACGTTCCGGCCTACGGGACCTACCAGCGGATGGAAGACGACTTCGAGTTCACGTTCGAACAGAGCGACGACACGACACAACTCATCCAGACCGGCGAGAACGTCCTCTCGCGCGAGGGGTTACTTCGAATGCTCGAGACCCAGCAACGCCTCGCCGACCGCGAGGATCTGCGCGTCAGTGACAGCACTTCGGTCGCGAACCTAGTTGCCCGTGAACTCGATCCCGACGCGACTTCCCTCGAGGCACAGATTCGCACCGTCGAGCGCGCGAGCGACACCGAGATCCGTACTGCCGTACGCCGCGTTTCGCGCCGCTCGTCGTTCGCCTTGGCTGTAAGCGACGACTTCAATCGGCGCGAAGCGTACGCGTCCGCCACACTCGCCGTCGTCCACCACCGCGTCTACGTCGAGAGTTCTGATGTCGGCTCCGGGGGTGAGGCGACCCAGCTCTCCGACATCCAGCTCGAGTCGCGTCGCGTAACCGACTCCGTCGGCGGTGACGTCCGCGTGTTCGGCAACGGCATCATCAGCTACGAGAACTCGAAGATTCTCCAAGATTCCCTGAAGGCGACCATCCCGGCCGTGGTCGTCCTGCTACTGCTGTTTCTCGCGCTCGCATACCGCGACCCGTTCGATATCGCGCTGGGCGTCGTCTCGCTGGCGATGGCGCTCGTCTGGACGTTCGGGTTCATGGGGTTGGTAGGTATCCCGTTCACGCAACTGCTGGTGTCGCTACCGCCGTTGCTGCTCGCCATCGGCGTCGACTTCGGGGTTCACACCATCAACCGCTATCGCGAGGAACTCGAGGCCGGAGCTACCGACCCGAAACTGGCGATGGGCGGGGCAGTGCGTCATCTCCTCGTCGCCTTCTTCCTCGTTACCGGGACATCGGTCATCGGCTTCTCGGCGAACCTGACGAGCGGGCTGGGGATGATACGCGACTTCGGACTGGTGGCAGCCGTGGGCATCGCCTTCGACGCGCTGGTGTTCGGCGTCTTCCTCCCGGCTGCGAAACTGCTCGTCGAACGGATGCGCGCGGGGACGCGGCTCCCCGCATTCGACTCGAAGCCGCTCGGTTCCGAGGGGTCGGTGCTCGGGCGCCTCATGCCACTCCACCTGACGGTCACAAGTAGAGCCCCGAAACTGTTCTTGATCGCCGTTCTACTCCTCGCCGCCGTGGGAGGGTACCACGGGTCCGGGGTCGACAGTTCCTTCGAGGACGAGGACTTCCTTCCGCCCGAGGAGTTGCCCGACTACCTGTACGCGCTCCCGGGACCGATGCAACCGGGCGACTACACGACCACACGGGACGTCAACTTCATCGAGGAACATTTCGAGACGAGCAACAGCGACACGGTCACGGTGTATGTCGAGGGGCCGATGTATCGCGATCACGCGCTCGAAACGATTGTCCGGGCTGGCGACGATCCGCCGGACTCGTTCGTCACCGACGAGAACAACCGCGCCCGTTCGGAGAGCATCGTCACCGTCATCCGAACCTACGCGCGGGAGTCGCCCGAATTCGCCCGACTCGTCGCGGCGAACGACGCCAACGGCAACGGCGTTCCGGACGACAACCTTCGGGACATCTACGACGCGTTGCTCGCGTCGCCGTACGGTGACCGGGCGCGCTCGTACCTGACCGAGGACTACCACAACGCGCGCGTCGTCTACACCGTCGAGGCCGACGCCAGCCGTGCGGCTACGACCGCGGACGCGACCGAGATGGCCGACCGCTACCGGTTCGATGCCGTCGAGACCGGCGGTACCGTGGTGTTCCAGCGTGTCGCCGACACCATCTTCGCCACGGCCGTCACCAGCCTCGGAACGGCGCTGATCCTCTCGGCACTGTTCCTCCTGCTCATCTACTACCTGCTGCTCGGTGACCCGCGGCTGTCCGCGGTGACGCTGTTTCCCATCGTCGTCACCGCTACGCTCCTCGTCGGGACGATGCGGATGCTCGATATCCCGTTCAACACGCTCACCGCGACGATTCTCTCGATAACCGTCGGTGTCGGTATCGATTACGCGGTACACGTCGTTCACCGGTTCGTCGACGAGGTCGACGCACAGGTGGATCCCCACAGCGCGGCGGTCGTCACCCTCCGCGGTACGGGGGGCGCGTTGGCTGGCAGCATGCTCACCACCATCAGCGGCGCGGCCGCACTGTACTTCCTGTCGATCACGCCGCTGCTCAAACAGTTCGGGCTGCTCATGACCATCAGCGTGACCTACGCGTTCCTCACGTCCGTGATCGTTCTCCCCGTCGCGCTCCTGCTCTGGGCACGGAAGTCGGATGCGGGCGGGGCAGCTGCGCCACAGAGCCAGCGTCTACCGCGTGGCTGATGCTTGTCGACGTGTCTGACCGAGGCGCGTCACGCCGGCGTCCAATCAGAGACGATTGACGCGCGCCTCGCCAGCCGGCCGACATCGATGGTGCCGTGACTCGGGGCGCGACCGGATCTGCTTGCATCGCGTCCCCGGTGTCCCTCGAATGTCGGCGTGCCCTGAAGTGGAGGCTCTCGTCGTCAGTCCAGACGTAATATAGCGAGGATCGATGTGGGCAGTCAGGGCTATTGTAACGCCACCGCACTGTGCCGCGTTCCTTTTTACGCTGGCGGTCCCAACGGCTGACATGGATCTGCAACTGCGATTTTTCGCGACGTTCCGCGAAGCGGTCGGGCAGAAGACCCTCGAACACGAGTTCGAGGACGGTGCGACCGTCGGGGACGTTCTCCTGACCCTCGAATCCGAGTACGACGGCCTCGAAGGGCAACTGCTGGACGATCAGGGCGAACTACAGCCAAATCTCAACATCCTCAAAAACGGGCGGGAGGTGCTCCACATGGAGGGCCCGGAGACGGTGATGGAAGACGGCGACAAGCTGTCGATCTTCCCACCGGTAGCAGGCGGCGCATGAGCGACGACTGGGTCAGCCGGGAGCGCTCCTTCCGGGGCATCTCGAAGCGACTCGCGATCCAGTATCTCGAGACCCTCGGCGCCGAACAGGTCGACGACGACCGGGTCGAGGCCGACGCTTGGGCGGCCGACCTCTCGGAACAGACCGTCGGTATCGGACCGTCGATGTCGCTGACGCAGGTGGATCTCGTCTTCGAGGGTGACCCGGACGAACTCGACTCGCTCATCGACCGCTTCGCGCAGAAGGCGATGCGTGCGGGAGGCTGACCGTGTCCGGAGCGTCGAACTCGCCCATCGACGGGCAGGTGTTCATGCTCGCCTCGGCGAAAGCCAGCGTCGACCCCGGCACCCTGTCGGACCTGCTGTCGCGCGTGCAGGCCCACCTCGCCGACCGGCTCGACACGTATCGCCGCGAGTTCGAGTGCGTCGCCGAGAGCGACGAGCGCGAAGTGTTTCTCGTACCGACGGGGCACTGGGCGACGGTCGGTGACCGTCTCGATCTGAACGAGCGGGCGCGGAAGGCGGTCGCACGCACGCACGCTGAACAGCTCCGCCGAATCGGCTCCGAGACCGGCCGGGACGACGAGTTCGAGACGGCACTGGAGATTCGCGAGGCAGTCGTCATCGGGCGGTGAGGGACGAACGACAAACCGAAAGGTCGTTGCCGGACGCTCGCGGACGGACATCCATGCTTCCCGACGATTTCCGTGCCGGCGTCCGGGCGGCGCTTCCCTCCCTCCTCGGTCTCGTGCCGTTCGGCCTCGTCGCGGGTATCGCCGCCGTGAACGCCGGCCTCTCGCCCGTGCAGGCGGTCGGGCTGTCGTTCGTCGTCTTCGCCGGCGCCTCGCAACTCGCCGCCGTCGACCTCCTCGCGAAGGACGCCTCGCTCGTCGTCGTCGTCGTCACGGCCGTCGTCATCAACCTGCGGATGGCGATGTACTCGGCCTCCATCGCTCCCTACTTCGAGTCGCTCCGTCGCCGGTGGGAAGTGGTGTGTTCGTACCTGCTGACCGACGTGGGCTACGCGCTGTCGATTGCCGAGTTCACGGACGAGTCGGACACGAACCGCCGCTGGTACTACCTCGGCGCCGCGGGTGCCGTCTGGGCCGTCTGGCAGGCCGCGACCGTCGCCGGCGTGCTCCTCGGAGCGAGCATTCCCGAACGGTGGGACGTGGGCTTCGCCGTTCCGCTCGTCTTCCTGACGTTGCTCGTCTCCGACGTGTCGGACCGGCCACGGCTGGTCGCTGCGCTGGTCGGTGGAGGCGTGGCCGTCGTCGGGGCGAACTGGCCGCTGAACCTCGGCCTCCTCGGCGGCGCGCTCGCGGGCATCGTCGCCGGCGTCCTCGTCGACGGGAGGGGAGCATGACGACGACGTACGGCCCGCTCGCCATCTGGGCGGTCGTGCTCGTCGTCGGCCTCGCCACCTTCGCCATCCGCTACTCTTTCGTCTACCTGTTCGGCCGGATCGACGGGGTGCCGCCCCGGATCGAGGAGGGGCTCCGGTTCGTCCCGGCGGCGGTGCTGGCGGCGCTCGTCGCGCCGGCCATCGTCGACCCCGGTCCGACGCTCGCGGCGACGGTCCTCGACGACCGCTTCCTCGCCGGCATCGTCGCGGCGGGCGTGGCGTGGTACACGGACGATATGTTCGTCACCATCGTCGCGGGGATGCTCGCGCTCTGGACGGTCGGAGCGGTGCTGTGAGCGCGAAAAAATAGCGCCGGCCGATCAGTCGTCGTCGTTCGTCGGTGCCGGTTCGGTCTCCTCCCGCTCCTCCGAGGAGATGGGGTCGCTGGCCTCCTCGCTGAAGCCCTTCGAGGACTCCATCCGCCGCTCGGCCTCGGGATCGAACTGCGCCTCGACGTCTTGGTACTTGCTGACGAAGGAGAGTTCGTGGTGACTCTCGGTCGGGTGCCCGAGGTAGCGGTCTTCGAGGTCGAACTGCGCTTTTTCGTCCTCTTCCGCGAGGCGCTTGAAGTCCTCGTAGACGGCGTGGGCGCCCGAGTGGAGGCCGAAGAGGGTGATGAAGATGTACTTGTAGCCGAGGTCACCCAGCTCCGCGAACGTCAGCGGGTCCTCCTCCTCGGACCACGCGAACGAGGACGAGTAGTTGAACGCGAGGTCCAGATCGGGGTGGGTCTCGTGGATGGTCTCGGCGTACTCGACCGCGTCCTCGCGGGACGGATCGGGCATCTCCGGCCAGACGAGGTCGACGCCGGCGTCGGCGTAGATGCGGCCGCGTTCGAGGTGCTCTTCCCAGTCGCCGTTGGCGGAGCCGTAGGCGTCGGTGCGGGCGATGATGACGGTGTCCTCGCACTGCTTGGCGTCGACGGCGGCGCTGAAGCGGGCTTCGGCGTCCTCGCGGGAGACGATCTGCTTCCCCGCGATGTGGCCACAGCGCTTGGGCGTCGTCTGGTCCTCGATGTGGACCGCCGCCACGCCGGCCTTCTCGTACTCTCGAACCGCTCGGCGGACGTTGTGGATGCCGCCGTAGCCGGTGTCGCAGTCGGCGATCACGGGCAGGGTCGTCGCCTCCGCGATGCGTTTCGCGTTCTCGACCATCTCGGTCATCGTCACCATCTCCAGATCGGGGAAGCCGAACTGGCCGAGGACGGTCGAGTAGCCGCTCATGTAGACGGCGTCGTGACCCGTCATCTCCGCGAGTCGGGCGTCGAGGGCGTGGTAGAGCCCGGGCGCGAACACGAACTGTTGGTTCGCCAGTTGCTCGCGGAACTGCTCGGCAGCGGGGTTGTCGATGTCTCTCGTGACCGTGTCGGTGTCGAGGTCTTCTGGCGTCATTTAGCTGTCCGTGGTGTCGTCGTCGGTCCGAGAACGGTTCGGGCGGCCGAGGTCGGGGACCAGCGGCGCCTCCTGTGCCAGCTCGGCGTCGTACGTTCGCTGGGTCGCGGTGTCGGTCGGGGTCGTCCGCGGCATCGGCGTCTCACCGGTCGTCCGGCCTCCGTCCGTGCGGGGGCCGTCCGCGCGGCCGATGTCGGGAACGAGGGGAGCTTGCTGTGCCAGTTCGTCGTCGCGTCGAGTTGTGGGGGTCATGTGGGTGGTGTCGGGTCGCGTGGTGGTCGTTCGTCGATCCGTCTCGCCTCGGCGGCGGCGTCGCGTACGTGCATTGCACCCGATGGGATGGCACGGGGCCAAATAAAGTTAATGATCTATAATGATAATATTCGTTAATGTTGGTTTGATCGCCTTAAATGGGTCTTGGTACCAATTGCCACGGGCGGCGACCCACTTCACGGAGCTTAATTCCGTCCGGCACCGAGGATAGCGTAGATGGTGGCCGCCATAGAGATCGACGACCTCCGGAAGAACTACGGCGACGTGACGGCGCTCGACGGCGTCTCGCTGACGGTGCCCGAGGGGAGTTTCTTCGGCCTGCTCGGCCCGAACGGTGCGGGCAAGACCACGTTCATCAACGTCCTCGTCGGCCTCGTCCGCAAGAGCGGCGGTGTCGCGCGGGTGTTCGGCCACGACGTGGAGGACGACTACCGCGAGGCCCGCAACTGCATCGGCCTCGCGCCACAGGAGTTCAACGTCGACCGCTTCTTCCCCATCCGGGAGGTGCTGGAGCACAAGGCCGGCTACCACGGCATCCCCGCGAGCGAGGCGCGCGAGCGCGCCGACGAGGTGCTGAAACAGGTCGGCATCTACGAGAAACGCGACACGCGCTTCGACTGGCTCTCCGGCGGCATGAAGCGTCGGTTCCTCATCGCGCGCGCCCTCGTCACCGACCCCGACCTCCTCATCCTCGACGAACCGACCGCCGGCGTCGACGTACAGCTCCGCCACGACCTCTGGGATCTCATCACCGACCTCAACGAACGGGGGACGACCATCCTGCTCACGACCCACTACATCGAGGAGGCCGAACGCCTCTGTGACGAGGTGGCCATCCTCGACAGCGGTGAGGTGGTGACGGTGAGCACACCGGACGAACTCATGGACCGCGGCACCGACCGCATCACGGTCACGTTCCGCGAGCCGATCCAGTCGGCACCGTCTATCGCCGCCGGCAACGGACAGGTCGAGGCGGTCGACGTAGAGGAGGGCCGCCTCGTCGTCGCCGCGTCGCGGGGCGGCCTCGTCGCGCCCGACCTCGTGCGCGAACTCGATTCGGCGGGCTACGAAATCGTCGACCTCGACGTGTCGCGCACGTCGCTGGAGGAAGTGTTCGTCGAGATGACCCGCACCGACTCGGCGGTGACGGACGGGGGCCAGATATGAGCGTCGTCGGCCTCAAGACGCTGACCCGTCGGGAGATTCTCCGCTTCCTCCGCCGGCCCAAGAACACCTTCGCGCCGCCGTTGATCACGAACGTCCTCTACTTCTCGGTGTTCGGCGTCATCCTCGGCCAGCGCATCGACACGATTCAGGGGATTCCGTACATCCTCTTTATCCTCCCCGGCCTCGTCGTCCTCGGCGCCATCTCCAACGCCTTCGAGAACGCGGCCTTCTCCATCTTCCACGGCCGGTGGAACGAGTACATCCGAAGATATAATGAACAAATTTTGCACAACAGGAGTATCGTATGAGTCGTAGCACAGTTCAACTGAAAACGCTGGTACGGCGTGAAATCCTCCGGTTCGTTAGACGACCGTACAACACATTCCTGCCGCCCATCATCACGAATACCCTGTACTTCTCGGTGTTCGGCGTCATTCTCGGCAGTCGAATTGGAGCCATCGCTGGCGTGAGCTATATCCAGTTCGTCTTACCGGGGCTGGTAGTGCTTGGAGCTATCTCTGACGCTTTCGAGAACGCTTCATTCTCAATCTTCCACGGCAGATGGAACAACTATATTGACGCTGTGATAGTCACTCCCATGTCTAACCTTAACATGGTTGTCTCCTACGTGATTGCAAGTGCGACGAGAGGTATCCTTACAGCCTTGCTGATCGTGGGAGTCGGATTAGTGTTCACTTCCGTTCCCATCTCCCACCCATTCTATCTGGTTGGATTCATTCTGGTTATCACCACCCTGTTTGGTGGGCTTGGTATCATTGGCGGTCTGTGGGCTGACGACTTCGATTATCTGACCGTGATGAACCAATTTATCCTCCGACCGCTGGTGTTCTTCGGAGCCGTGTTCTACTCGCTCGACGTCTTGCCACCACTTTGGCGGAACGTGTCTCTGCTTAATCCGATGGTCTACATGGTCAATGGCGTCCGATATGGTATGATCGGCGTTACGGAAATCAACCCGAACACCTCTCTGGTGGTGCTTTCGGTGACGACTGCCGTCGTACTTGCGTTTGACTTCCTCCTGTTCAAGCGCGGTTACGGTCTCACCGAGTAGCGCGGCGGAGCGATTGTTTCCTTCTCATGCTCTTCCTTCTGGAAGAGTGGCTACGGGCTTGCTGTGAAAGGAAGGATAGGCTTGGGAGATGAAGGAAGAAGAGACTATAGAGTAGATGGAAGGAAGAGTTGAATGTTGCTGTGCTTTCTTGAGATGAAGGAAGACGAGATTACAGAGAAGATGAAGAAGATGAAGGAAAACATGCGGCTCGAAATGAAGGAAAATATGGCGGCGCGGCGGCGGTGGCGGTGGCGAAAGCCCGCGGAGTGAGCGGAGCGAACGAGCAGGACCGTGGAGGGCGGCGGGGAAGCAGGTGAAGTTACAAATAACTTATTGATGAGGTATAGAGATGCTTCAGAAATCTAAGAGCGGCGTTCTGTGCCATTTCTCAAGAACGTGAGGGGGAAACATCATCTCCAGAAAGAAATCGCTTAGAGCGCAATCTGAGGCCATCTGTGGTGAACCGCAGTTACGGGCCGTGTTAGTGGGTCCGTGGTTACGGTTCCCTGTAGGTAAGGCTATAGAAGAAGGGCGGGATAGAGAGGGTAGCTGTTTAGATTGTCTATGATACAGTGACCACTGACAGCATACTCTACAAGGTCTATGCTGTGCTGTTGCTGTTAATGCTGTCTGTTGGTGCGGCTCTTCTTTTAGAACGGTTATTATCCAGTGATTAGCTGTCTATAACGATCCGGAGTAGTGTATCGGTAAAGCAACTACTTCTTAGTTAGCCATTACGGTGACAGTATACTATATATAATACGTATTGAGAAGAGTTACCATGATAGGAGGCCACATAGAGTCTTTAGCTGCTAAGCGACTACCCGATGAGTGGGCTGGATTAGAGCCGGCGCGTCACTACAGATTCGATTCTAAGCCCTACAGACGGGACCACAGACGTACTGTGGATACTCGAACAATTTGTAAGGGGTTTGGGTCGTGTTTTGCTGAAGGTTGCTGAGACGACCGTGGGTTGTCTGAGGAGTATTAGCGCCGATCCGAGAATATGGCCGGCGAGTGAGCCTGAGTGGTGCCACAGATGCCCACCGGCCACCAGAGACGAGACGCTAAGCGGTTTCAGTGGAAAGTATGACCCAATCCCCTTCTCAGCCAAAGAAACGGCGCTACGATTCTTGAGAGTGACCAACAGTGAGACCACAGGTTGTGACATGAGCCGGTCGATTGCGCGGTGGATGGAGGTGGCCGGCGCGAGAAATTTTGCGGAATTCGTTGAGCGGCGCGGCGCTTCTGCTAAAGTGGATGTATCAGCTACAATGCTCCTGTGACGGGCCACCCGTGGGGATTAACCCATCCGGTTACGTGGTCCCCGCCGCTGACGCGCTCCATCAAGGATCTCCCATTGATGGGCTACGCCAGCAGCCGCAATTATTATCCAGAATACATAATTCTTATTGTCACTTGAGTATTAGCACGGCGAAAGCCCGCGAGTGAAGCGAGCAGGACCGTGGAGGTGGTGGGTGGAGGTGGCGCGGTACTGGTGCGGTGCGGCCCTTCTTCGATGATAAGTTATTGGGATGATTTGTTTGAGTTACTCCCGTATACTACACCCCCGCTAAATTCCGGCGGCTTAGGGTGTTGAGATGGTCGCTAAGAAGGGGCAAAATTTGTATTCTCAAAACCCCAAGGGTTCAGACGCCGTGGTGGTGCGTTTAGGCACTTTCGGTCTTTGCGATTCGCCGGTTTACAGGTATTTCACCGCCTCAAAACTACTGAAAATGGCGGATTAGCAACTTTTTACGGCTCGCGCTCGCGTGTTGCCGCCGATTCGGGTTGTGACATGAGCCGGCGACCGATGTGGGGGTAGAGGTGGCCGGTGCGAGAAATTTGGTGGATATGCCTCGTGGTAATATTCTAATAACAGTACTACGACCAGCCTCAAGAGGGAATATGCGGCGCGGCGCTTCTGTTAGAGCGATTGTTATAGAAATTCCTGGCTCACTAATCAAGTGAGTAACTATTCCTCAAATTAATATTAGTGAGTATATAATATCACACTATGGACCTTAACGAATATATTACTGAATCTGAGGAAGTAAAATTCCGGTGGGTAGGAGGATTAGAGGAAGGAGCGGACCAAACTCAATTCGCTGCTACAGAACAACGACTTCTCTATGTGACTGAAAGTGGCTTCAAAGATATTGAATGTGCACATATCAGTTCCGTAGAAGTAAATGAGTCCACACAGCAAGATTATGACTCTGTCGACTTTCCCCCCGGTAGTTTTTCTATAATCCTCGGTGGTTTTGGTGGTCTTTTTGGCACCCTTGCCTTATTTGGAAACTCACCTTTACTAGGAATTATCTTATTGCCAACTTCAATCGTGCTATTTATTTACGGTTGGATAAAAATAGACAACCTTTCTGATCTTCTAGTTGATCCAGACGAAAAAACAATATACGAGATTCAAATCATTACTGGAGATGAAATACCTCAACAAATCGCACTTGAAACGGAAGCAGATGTGGGTTCCCAGATATCGCGGGTTGTGAGAAATTCTAATTCACGAAACTGACGATGTGTTAATATTAACTAATGTGGCGAAAGCCCGCACAGCGAGCGGAGCGAAGCGAGCCGGAACGTGGAGGTGGTTGGAAAGGACTTGAGAGCGGTGCGGTGCTGATGCTGTAAGTTATAGAGATAATTTGTTTGAGTTATGACCTATACTATCCCCCTCCTGTTACAACAGTCCGTAGAATCTTGCTCACCGATTTATCTATGTTCATTCCACCAATACCAAGATGCCGGAGATAAAATTGCACCCGTGAAGAAGAATCCCCATATCAGATTGCCTCTGTTGTTTTTTTGTTCTATGCGTTTGTCCAAAGTTTCACCGTCCCAGACACATTCTTCTCCGCCCAAATCTGTCGTTTGATACTCGCACGCCGGTAGTGGGTACATCATGGACGCTATTACCCACCCGACGAACGAAAACGCAATTACTCCGATAACCGTGATTATTATATATTTCGTTGGCAATTCAACATTATTTTTTGGACGCTCTGACTCTGGAAGCCGACGATCATTTCGGGTTATTAGGTATATCAGAACCATTAATACCCCAAATAGCATGACAAAGAAAAACCATGATGCCGCATTATGGCCTCGTTCTTGGGCGTCACTGGCGGTAATAAACGCCAAGAAGACTTGGACTGCGAAGGCACCGATCAGGATGAATACTGTATCCATGTTTAGCGGTATTACATCATCCACATTTTTATTTAAGATGACATTATGTATCCGGGGTTTCTGTATTGAAAGGGGGTAGCCGCTTCTGCTAAAGCGACGGTCCACGATCTTTCAGCATGTCGACGGCGTCTTGATCTGCGATCTTGGCGTAGCTTCGAGTAATAATAAACAAACGATGAGAGAGTGTTTCCACCAAAGAGATATTCAAGAGGATTCCGAAGGGTGAGGTGAGAACCGACGGGCTTCTTCAAGCGTGTCTTCGGTACTCTGTTGAAGATAAATCAGGGTCGTATCCAGTTCCTCATGTCCCAGCAATTCCTGAAGCGTCCGAATATCAACTCCTGACCGAAGCATCTGCATGGCGTAACTGTGCCGGAGTGTATGGGCTGTGATTTTGTGAACTGCTCTGCCATCGGCGTACTCGGTGAGTGTTTCCTGAAGGCCGGCGTTCTCTGCCGCTTCTTTAATCATCTGATTGATGTAATCCCCGGAGATATGCAGACTATCGTTGGTGGGAAAGAGGTAATCTGATTCTTCGGCGTAGGTTTGACTGGGCCGACCACTCTGCCGCCAGTTCTCCAAGTGGAATCCGAGGTAATCAGGGTTCCATGTGACCCAGCGACCGGAGGGTGATTTGCGCGGCGGGATATAGATCGACTTATCCTCGAAATCCAGATGCTCGATCTTGACCTTCGCCAATTCACCGCGCCGGAAGCCACAGTTGAACAGTAGTTTCACAAGCAACTCGTTACGGAGCCGTGGCGACGGCACATTATCCCTTAGTTGATCGACTTCGTCCGGCGTCAGATACGGAAATTCATCCGTCCCGTTCATCGCACTCTTCTTCCTTGTTTCGCCCCGGAGCAGAGCCTTATCATCGGAATCAAGTCCCTCGTATGGATTTTCAGGGGGTTCTGGAAAATCGTGCATATCCGCCAGCCGCTCCAAATCTTGATAGAATTTACTGATAGCTGATACACGTTGGCCGATGGTGGTGGGCGCTAAGTCACGGTCGTCTAAGTGCCGGATGAATACTCTCAAATCTGCCGTTTCAGCGTCCCATACATCCTTGCTACGGTTTTCGGAAAGCCATGTGTTCCAGTTTCTGACATGGCGGCCATAACGCTTCGCCGTTGACTCGCTTGAGGTTCGCCGGCGTTCCTGTTCAAACCGCTCGATGACGGTGCTAAATTCAGGAGGCATTATCAGTTATTCTCGGTGTAGTATCGCACTTTGTCGTCATCACCAACGAACGTCTCCAGCAAACCCGTCTGTGATTCCAACTTTTCCAACTGATTAGCCACCTTTTCTTCTGGAAAGCCTATTTCTTCAGCAATTCGCTCGGGTGTTTTCGCTTCATCGCTCCGGTTGAGTGACGTGAATATTTTGTTCTTGGTGAGTGCGTCTTCTGATTTGCCTGTGCTTCCTTCGATACTACTAACTCGGTTATCGATATCCTCGATCTTTGACTCGATCCGTTTCAGACCGTCTGTTAGCTCTTCAAGCGTCCCACTATCGACTGAGGCTTCGCCGGCGGGCTGTGGTGACTCTGTCTCTGACAACTCCTTCGTGACGGCTCGGCGCACCAAATCCGAGAGACTACTGTACTCGGTCGAATCCTCGACGGCGTCTTTCCATTCTCCTTTCGTTTCCGACGCGACCATGACGGAGACGCGCTTTCTGTCTGTCATTCTGTGCCATACTCCATGCGCCATGATGGTAAAACTTTGGTAAAGATAGCATCGGAACGAGTACATCCACGAGCCGCTCACCTCGCCGCTCTCCTACACCGAGATGGCGACGGCGTACGTCCTCGCGGGAGCGACTCGCGGCGCCATCGTGGGCGTCCTCATCGCCTTCGTCGGCGCCGCGTTCACGTCCGTCGGCGTCACCCGTCCCCTCTATCTCGTCGGCTTCGGCGTCGTCATCACCGTCCTCTTCGCCGGCATCGGCGTGATCGGCGGCCTCTGGGCCGACGACTGGGACGACCTCACCATGATGAACCAGTTCATCCTCCGGCCGCTGGTCTTTTTCGGCGGCGTCTTCTACTCCATCGCCGAACTCCCGCCGCTTCTGGAGACTCTCTCCTACCTCAACCCGATGGTCTACATGGTCAACGGAGTGCGCTACGGCTTCCTCGGCGCCTCGGAGGTGGACCCGAACGTCTCCCTCGCCGTCCTCGCCGGCCTCGCGACGGCCGTCGTCGCGCTCGACATCGCCCTGTTCCGCCGGGGCTACGGGCTGACCGAGTGAACGGTTCGCAAACTGCAATCCGCGTTTTCGTCAAGCCAGCCTATTACGGGACGGCGTCCGCACGCCGACCTGCATCATGTCCGACGACTCCGGTGGCTCGTCACTGTCGAGGGTGCAGTCGTACGCCCTCGTCGTGGCCGCAGCCATCCTGTTGAGTGCGGTCCTCGCGCCCGTCGCCTACGACCGGGCGACAGCCCAAGCGACGGCCCCCGACGGTCGCGTCGCCGTCATCTCCGTCGAGGGCTTCATCTCCTCCAGTTCGGTCACCGCCGTGCAGGAGGACCTCCGCGAGGCCCGCGAGAACGAATCGATAGACGCAGTCGTCCTGAACGTCGACAGCCCCGGCGGGTCGGCGGCCGCGAGCGAACAACTCTACCTCGCCGTCCAGCGCACGGCGCAGGCGATGCCCGTCGTCGCGAGCGTCAAATCGACCGGCGCGTCCGGCGCGTACTACGCGATGCTCCCCGCGCGCGACATCTACGTCACCCCGGCCTCCATCGTCGGGAGCGTCGGCGTCCGTGGCGCAGCGCCCGGTCCCTCTCTCCCCGGCGAGATCAAGAGCGGTCCGGACAAGGCCAGTGCGACCACCGACCAGCGGCGCGCACAGATCGAGACGCTCCAGCGCGCGTTCGTCGGCAGCGTCATGAAACACCGCGGTGACGACCTCGACCTCTCGCGGACCGAGGTCGCTCACGCGAAGGTGTACACCGGAGCCCGCGCCGTCGAGAACGGCATGGCCGACGAAATCGGGTCGACGCCCGAGGCCATCCGACAGGCGGCCGCCGCGGCCAACCTCGACGACTACGAAGTCGTCCGCAAGGAACCGCAGCGTTCCGGCGGCCTCATCCTGCTCAGCACGGACGACGGTGGCACGGTCGTCGTCGAGCAGAGCCCCGCCGGCTACGACGCCGTCGACACGCCCACCTTCCTGATGGTGTACGGCGAGGTCCAGACGACAGACGAGGTGATCGGCAATGTCAGCGCCTAACTCCAGACTCGCAGTCGTGTTCGTCGTTATCGTCGCCGCCGTCGTCGGCGGCGCGGCCGTCGCGCCCTACGCGCTCGGTTCGGCCGACGACGACGGGGACAGCGGCCCCGTGAGCGTCGAGAACCAGCAGTTCCAGCCCGGGACCATCCTCCCCGACGAGACGCCCGAAGAGGGCGAGATCAGCATGGAGAGCGACGCCACGGGCAAGACCGTCCTCGTCGACGTGGGTCACGAGAACGGCATCACGAAGACGCAGCTCGAACCCCTGCTGTCGACGCTCGTCGAGAACGGGCATCGGGTCCGGTTCTACCGGGGCCAGCGCCAGAGCCTCAACGAGTCGCTGCGTTCGGCCGACGCGTTCCTCGTCGCCAGCCCCCAGCAGCGCTACACGAGCGACGAACTCGCGGGCGTCGAAGCCTTCACCGACGCCGGCGGGCGCGTCCTCGTGATGGGCGACCCGCCGTCCGTACAGATCTCCGGCGGCCTGCTGTTCGGCCTCGGGAGCCTCCAGCCCTCCGCCCCGCGCACGACGGCGCTCGGATCGACCTACGGCGTCGCCTACGGCTCCGGCTACCTCTACAACATGGACGAGAACGACAACAACTTCAAGAGTATCTACGCCCGGCCGACGGCGGACACCGACCTCACGGCCGGCGTCGACCGCGTCGTGATGCGTGAGGCCGTCCCGCTCCGGACGGCCGGCGCCACGCGCGCCCTCGTCGGGGCCGACGGCACGCACCTGTCGACGACCCGCGACCCCGGCCAGTACGCCGTGCTCGTGCGGAGCGGCAACGTCACCGCGGTCGGTGACACCGGCTTCGTCACCCGCGAGAACGCCTACGACGCCGACAACGACGTGTTGATCGGCAACCTCGCGGACTTCCTCGTGAGCGGCGACAAGCAGCCCGGCGCGCCCACACCTCCGGGTGCTGACCAACCCCAGCGACCGCCGGCCGGTGGTGACGGTGGCAGTGCCGGTCAACCCACGCCCCCGCCGACCCGCGCGCCCGGCCCCGCCTGACGACGGTGTCGGCAGTCGTCCCACTGTCGTCCCTCCAATCGTAGCATATTTCGGCGTCGGCCGCCGGACTGGTAGTATGCCACCGTTCACCACATCTCGCCGCCGCTTACTGCGATGGGCGGGGGCGACGAGTGCCGTCGGCCTCGCTGGCTGTGCCGGCGGCTCGGGTGACGGTTCGGAACTCGTCGCGACGCTCGGCGCCGACGTGAGCGCGTACGATCCGACGCAGGCGAACGACACGACGTCTCGCAAAGCGTTCGACCTCGTCTACGAATCGCTCGTCTCCGTCGACTTCGAGGGCAACGTCCGCCCGACGCTCGCGACTGCCGTCGACCAGCAGGACGACCGCACTTGGCGCGTCTCCCTCCGCGAGGGCGTCTCCTTCCACGACGGCAGCGACCTCACCGCCGCCGACGTGAAAGCCACCTTCGAGCGCTACGAGGGGACGCCCCGCGAGTCCGACGTGTTCCTCTGGTACGACGACGCGACGATCCGCGACGACTACACGCTCGACGTGACTCTCTCGCAACCGTACGCCCCGTTCCAGCTCTCCCTCGGCGGCGTGCCCATCGTCCCCGAGGCGGCCGCGACGGGCGACCTCGACCTCTCTACCGGTCCCGTGGGAACCGGTCCGTACGCCTTCGACACGCACGAACCCGACCGACTCTACCGGCTCGTCCGCAACGAGGACCACTGGTACGCCGGCGACGGCGAGGTGCGACGCACCTCGGATAGCGGAGCCGGCGAAGCCGGCGACGGCGTTCCGGACTCCCCGCCCATCGAGACCATCACCTTCCGCATCATCGTCGAACAGTCTTCCCAACTCGCCGCCCTGCAGGCCGGCGACATCGACCTCGCCAACAACCCCCCGGCCGACGCGGTGGCCGACCTGCGTCAGGACGACGCCATCACCGTCTCCGAACGCCTCGCGGGCGGGTTCGAGATGCTCATTTTCCCCCTCGCCACTCCCCCGTTCTCGAATCGCGACGTGCGCGAGGGCGTCGCCCGACTCGTTCCCCGTCAGGAGATCATCGACGCCGTGTACGGCGGCATCGGCCAGCCCGCGTACGCCCCCATCTCGCCGCTCCTCGCCGACTACACCTCCGAGTCGTTCCTACAGGAGATGGGCGACGAACACCAGCGCTACGACCCCGAACGGGCCCGCGAGTTACTGGAACGGGGCTTCGCCGACCTCGACATCTCGCCGCCGTACGAGACGACCATCGTCACCAACGAGACGGGTGACCGGGTGCGGTGGTCACAGCTCGTTCGCGACGAACTGAACCGCACCGACTACTTCGACGTGTCCCTCGAACAGTTCGAGTGGAACACCTACGTCGGGCGCGTGCTCGCCGGTGACTCCCACCGCTCGGACGCCATGATGGCGCTCGGGTGGTCCGGCGGTTGGGACCCCGACACCTATCTGCGCAATATGTTCCACAGCGAGCAGTCGACGCCCTCGTGCTGTAACGCCGCCCACTACGCGAACGACGAGGTGGACCGCCTGCTCGACGAGGCGCTCACCGTCTACGACACCGCGGAGCGCCGTGCCCTCTACGAGCAGGCCCAACGTCGCATCGTCGCCGACGCCCCCGTCGCGTTCGTCCGCTTCGGCACGCGCATCGAGGCGTTCCGCACCGAGTCGGTCGAGGGCTTCCGCACCTACCCCCTCGACTCCGGCGAGTTCACCGCCATCTACGCGCCGTGGGCGAACGCCTACACCTCCACCGGAGGCGGCTGAACGCGTGTCACTCCGGCGTTACGTCCTCCGGCGGACGCTCCTCACCCTCCCCATCCTCTTCGGCGTCTCCGTGCTCACCTTCGGCCTCGTCAAACTCCTGCCGGGCACGCCCGTCGACTACGTCCTCCAGTTTCAGGACGCGACGCCCGAGCTTCGGGCGTCGCTCCGCGCCCAGTACCACCTCGACGAACCGATCTGGCGACAGTACCTGCTCTGGCTGAACGACGTGCTCCACCTCGATTTCGGTGACCGCGTCGTCTCCGACCGGAGCGTCCGCGCCGCCATCGTCGACCGCCTCCCCGAGACGCTGGTCCTCGGCGGTTTCGCCTTTCTGATCGCCCTCCTCGTCGGCGTCCCCACCGGCGTCGTCGCCGCCGTCCGCCGGGGCACCCTCCTCGACGAGGGGAGCCGCGTCGTCGCCCTCGCCGGCATCGCCACCCCGAACTTCTGGCTCGGCCTCCTGCTCATCCTCGTGTTCGGCGTCCACCTGAACCTCGTGCCCGTCATCCCGCCCGTGGCACCCGTCTTCGCTCCCGAATCGCTCGCCTTCCTCGTCCTCCCGGCCGTCACCCTCGGCACCGCCTCGGCCGCGCTGTTCACCCGGCTCACCCGCTCGGCCGTCACCGAACAGCTCCGGCAGGAGTACGTCCGCACCGCCCGCGCGAAGGGGCTGGACGAACGGACCGTGATCGTCAAACACGTCCTCCGTAACTCGCTCGTCTCGGTCGTCACCGTCGCCGCCGTGCAGGTCGCCTTCCTCCTCGACGGCGCCGTCGTCATCGAGCGCGTGTTCTCGTGGCCCGGCCTCGGCCGCCTGCTCGTGCGCGCCATCCTCCAGCGCGACTTCCCCGTCGTGCAGGCGGTGGTGTTGCTCGTCGCCGTCGCCGTCGTCGTCGCCAACCTGCTCGCGGACGTCCTGTACGCGTGGCTCGACCCGCGAATCGCCTACTGATCATGTCTCGGAACCCACTCGACGGCCGTGGTCGCCTCCGCGTGCGCGGGTTCGGGAGCCACGAGGCCGACGACGACGCGAGCGCCGGGACGGCCACCGTCGACGCGGACGCCACGCCGTCCCCCACGACCGACCGCTGGCGCCGTGCTTGGGCCCGCTTCCGCCGTGACCGCGCCGCCGTCGCCGGTCTCGCCGTCATCGCCGTCATGACGCTTCTCGCCGTCTTCGCCCGGCCCATCGAGGTTGGCGGCGTCGTCGTCCAGCCCGTCGCCCTCGCGCCGTACGATCCCTCGGCGTCCGGTATCGCACCAGCCTACCGACCGCCCTCCCTCGCCCACCCCTTCGGCACCGATTGGGCCGGGCGCGACGTGTTCTCCCGCGTCCTCTACGGCGGGCGCTACAGCCTCTCCATCGGCGTAATCGCCGTCGGCCTCGCCCTACTGGTCGGCGTCCCCCTCGGCGCCGTCGCGGGCTACGCCGGTGGCTGGGTCGACGAGACGGTCATGCGACTGGTCGACGTGCTCTACGCCTTCCCCTTCCTCGTCCTCGCCATCGCACTCGTCGCGGTGTTCGGGCAGGGCTTCTGGAAGCTCGTCGGCGCGCTCGTCGCCGTCGGCTGGATCAGCTACGCCCGCCTCATCCGGGGCGAGGTGTTGAGCGTCAGCGAACGCGACTACGTGCTCGCGGCGCGCGCGCTCGGTGCGAGCGACGGCCGCATCCTCCGGCGCCACGTCGTCCCCAACGCCATCGCGCCCGTCATCGTGCAGGCGACGCTCAACGTCGGCACCGTCGTCCTCTCGGCGGCGGCGCTCGGCTTCCTCGGCCTCGGTCTCGAACCCGGCACCGCCGAGTGGGGGTCGATGCTCTCCGCCGGTCGCGACACCCTCGTCGGCGGCGAGTGGTGGGTCACCGTCTTCCCCGGCCTCGCCATCTTCCTCTTCGTCCTCTCGATCAACCTCGTCGGCGACGGCGTCCGCGACGCCCTCGACCCCGACGCCGACACCGACCGCTACCGCACCCGGGAGGCGCGCTGATGGCGCTGCTGGAGGTCGAGGACCTCGACGTGCGCTTCTACACCGAAGAGGGTGTCGTACAGGCCGTCGACGGCCTCTCGTACACCCTCGACCGTGGCGAACGCCTCGGCGTCGTCGGCGAGAGCGGCGCGGGCAAAACCGTCACCGCGCTCGCGCTCCTCGATTTGCTCGACCGCCCCGGGCGGATCGAGGGCGGGTCGATCCGCTTCGACGGTGAGGAGGTGCTCGACGCCCCGGCCGAACGCCTCCGCCGTCTCCGCGGCGGCGAGATCGGCATGGTGTTTCAGGACCCCGAGACGGCGCTCAACCCCGTCTACACCGTCGGCGAGCAGGTCGCGGAGGCGGTGCGCGTCCACACCGACCGCGAGGGCGCGGCCGCCCACGACCGCGCCGTCGCCCTCCTCGACCGCGTGGGCATCCCCGACCCCGCGACCCGCGCCACCCAGTACCCCCACGAGTTTTCGGGCGGCATGGCCCAGCGGGTCGTCGTCGCCATGGCGCTCGCGGGCGATCCCGACCTCCTGATCGCGGACGAACCCACCACGGGGCTGGACGTGACCATCGAGGCCCAGCTGCTCGACCTGCTCGACGACCTCGCGGCCGACGACCTCGCGGTCCAACTCGTCTCCCACGATCTCGGCGTCGTCGCCGGGTTCTGTGATCGCGTGCTCGTGATGTACGCCGGGCAGGCGGTCGAGCGCGCGCCCGTCGACGACCTGTTTTACCACCCCAAACATCCCTACACGGCCGGTCTGCTGAGCGCGATTCCGCGCATCGGCGACGACCGCGACCGCCTCGCGACGATTCCCGGCACCACGCCCGACCTCGCCTCCCCGCCGCCGGGCTGTCGCTTCCACCCGCGGTGTCCCTACGCCGAGGACGCCTGCACGAAACGCGACCCGCCGCTGGCCGGCGTCGACGAGGTGCAACCCACCGGGGCTAGCGTCGCCGGCGACATCGCCGACGACGCTGGCGACCACCGCGCCGCCTGCCTCGCCTACGTCGACGACGCCGACTTCGACGGCGCCCTCGAATTCGCCGTCGAGGTCGCGGCGGATGCGACCGAAGACGACGAGGAGGCCGACCCGTGACCGACCCGCTCGTCAGCGCCGAGGGACTGGTCAAACACTACCCGACCGAGGACTCGTTTCTCGCGCGCTTGCTCGGCCGTCGGCGGTGGGTCCGCGCCGTCGACGGCGTCGACCTCGATATCTACCCCGGCGAGACGCTGGCGCTCGTCGGCGAATCGGGCTGTGGCAAGAGCACGCTCGGGCGGACCCTCCTCCACCTAGAGGAGCCGACGGCCGGGACGGTCCGCCACCGCGGCGACGACCTCGGCACCCTCCCGCCCGCCGAACTCCGGCGACGGCGGCGTGACCTCCAGTACGTCTTCCAGAATCCGAGCGCGAGTCTCGATCCGCGCCTCACCGTCGGCGACGCCATCGGCGAGGCGCTGGGGGTCCACGACATCGCCACGGGCACCGAGCGTGACCGCCGGACTGCGGACCTGCTGGAGACGGTCGGCCTCCGTCCGAGTCACGCCGCGCGCTACCCGCGCGAACTCTCCGGCGGCCAGCGCCAGCGCGTCGGCATCGCCCGCGCCCTCGCCGTCGACCCCGAGTTCGTCGTCTGCGACGAACCCGTCAGCGCCCTCGACGTATCCGTGCAGGCCGGCATCCTCAACCTCCTCGCGGACCTGCAAGACGAGTTGGGCCTCACGTATCTCCTGATCGCTCACGACCTCTCTGTCGTCCAGCACCTCGCGGACCGGGTGGCGGTGATGTATCTCGGCGAACTCGTCGAAGTCGGCCCCGTCGAAGACGTGTTCTCGCCGCCCTACCACCCCTACACGTGGTCGCTCCTCTCGGCCGTCCCCGAGCCCGACCCACGGTGGGATCGGGAGCGGGTCGTCCTCGACGGCACCGTCCCCTCCGCGACCGACCCGCCCGACGGCTGCAAGTTCCACACCCGCTGTCCCATCGTGCAGGACGACTGCGACGAGTGGGCCGATCATCCCGACCTTGGCGCCGTCGACGGCGACCACACCAGTACCGGCGACGGCGAGCACACTCACACCCACGCCATCGCCTGCCCCTACCACGAGCGACTGGCCGGCGAACGGGAGGGTGACCAGTGACCCGTCCGCCCCGGCGCACCGAGCGCACCGACGCCCTCGCTCGCGACGACGACCATCCGAACACGCCGCCAGCGACGGCCACGGCGACCCGGTCGTTCGACGCCGCGAAGGCGAGCCACGCGCTCCTCCCCCGCGCTCTCCGCCGCCGCGCCCTCGTCGTCGACTGCGACACCGACCGCGAGACGTACGCCCCCGACCAGCCCGTTCGTCTCCGCGTCACCGTCCGCAACCGCCTCCCCCTCCCGCTTCGCCTGCGTACCACCGCGCCCGTCCCGTGGACGTGGTCGGTCGACGGCGTCGACCGCGCCTCCGAAGTCGACGCGCTCCCCGACGAGCCCGGCACCCTCCGGTTCGCCCGCCGCGAGACCAAGTCGTTCGAGGCCGTCTGGTACCAGCGAATCCGTGTCGCCGCCGACGAGTGGGTCGGCGTCGACGCCGGCGAGCACACCGTCGGCGCGCGCCTCCTCGTCGACGACCCGGCCGACCGCCTCGCGGCGACGACCACCGTCCACATCGAATAGCCCAAGGCCGGCGGGCGCGCAGGGCGACCATGCGCCAGTTCGTCGTCCTCGGTCACGACGCCCCCACGACGCCCGACTTCGCGCTCGACGACCTCGCGGGCGCGGCCGGGCGCCTCGACGTGCTCTGTCGGTGTGTCAACTCCGCGTTCTTCCTCTCGCACGCCATCCGCGAGGACGTGCGCGCCCACCTCGTCCTCGCCGATTCGTTCACCGTCACGTTCGAGGGGCGCGACCTCCGCCGGCTCAACCCCGACGAGCGGAGTACGGCGGCACTGATCCGCAACGCGCTGGAGCGCCGCGAGGACGCCATCGGCCACCAGCCCGTCGAGTCGAGTCCCGGCGTCTCGATCCGGCGACGGGGGTTCGAGGCGACGTTGGACGCCCTCGACGGCACGCTGATCCACCTCCACGAGGACGGCACCCCCGTCGTCGACGTCGAGCCGCCGGCAGATCCCGTGTTCGTCCTCTCCGATCACCACGACTTCACGAGCGACGAAACCGACTTGCTGACCGACCGGGCCGACGCCCGCGTCCGTCTCGGGCCGCAGGCGCTCCACGCCGACCACGCCATCACCGTCGCGCACAACTACCTCGACACCGAGGGGTTTCGGTCCTACTGACGCCCGGAATCACAACTGTTAAACTCGGCGCTGGCGTTCGTTCGACTGCGGGCCGGTGGGGTAGCTTGGTATCCTTCGGCCTTCGGGTGGCCGTAACCACGATTCAAATTCGTGCCGGCCCATTTTCCCCACTCTCAGTTCGTGAGCGGTGGCTGTCGGGTGGCCGTAACCACGTCCTCGTGAGCGAAGCGAGCGAGGGCCAGCGAGACCGGTGGTCTCGCGTGATTCGGCTTCGTTCAGCCCCTCGTCACCACCGACCATTTATCGTCCTCACGCCCTACCCTCAGACGTGGACGCTCCGTTCGAGGTTCTGGGGGTCGATCCCGACGCCGACGACGCCGAAATTGATCAGGCCTATCGCCGCCGCGTCATGGAGACCCACCCGGATCAGGGCGGGTCGGTGCGCGCCTTCCAGCGCGTCAAGACGGCCTACGAGCAGATTGTGTCGATGCGGAACGGCGAGGCCGAGATCGGCCGCGACGGCGACGCCCGCGACGGTGACGCGTCAGATCACCACCACGACGCCGGCTCCCGGGTCGAGTATCTCAACTACGAGGTGATCGACGACCGCGGGTGGTCGCTCGACGACGACGACCTCTTTGCCACCGCGGCCGCCGCCGACCTCGACCCGCAGGACTACGGCGAGTTTCTGGTCGAACCCGGCGAGACGTTGCTCGAAGCGGCCGAAAACAGGGGGTTCGCGTGGCCCTACGCCTGCCGTGGCGGGGCGTGTGCGAACTGCGCCGTCGCCGTCGTCGAGGGCGAGATGACGGTGCCCATCGATCACGTTCTCTCTTCGGAGATGACCGAGCGCGGCATCCACCTTTCCTGTATCGGTGCGCCAGCGACGGCCGAGATGCAGGTCGTCTACAACGTCAAGCACATGCCGGAACTCGACGAACTTCGGCTACCCGCGTATCGGTTCGAGCGGACGCAGTCGGTCGACTAGCGCCGCCGACCGAGTAAGGCGAGGGCGAGCACCGCCAGCGCTGCGGCGACGACGCCGAAGCCGGGGCCACCGCCCTCGGTCACGGTGGCCGTGGGCGTGGATGTCGGCGTGGGCGTGGGGGTGGCCGTGGGTGTCGGCTCCGCAGTCGGAGTCGGCGTGGGGGTGGCCGTGGGCGTCGGCTCCGCAGTTGAAGTCGGCGTGGGTGTCGCGGTGGTCGTGGGCGTCGGCTCCGCAGTCGGGGTCGGCGTGGGTGTCGCCACCTGTCCACGCGCCCGAACCGTCACGGTCCGGTTTCCGGCCTCGATGTTACTCCCGGTCACCGTGACCGAGTAGAGACCCGGGGTGGGATCGGGGATGTCGACGAGGATCTGTTGGTCGTTCTCCGTGATTCGGCCGGTGGCGACTTCCGATCCCGAGGGATCCACGACGGACACGTCCAGACGGTCCGCCTCGGCGAAGTTGTACCGGGCACGGATCGACAGACGGTCGAGGTCGGCCGGATCACTCCGTCCGCCGGTCACGTCCTGTTGGCGCTCGTTTCGGAGGACGACACTGTACACCTGCGGTCGAATGACCGTCACGTCGGCTCGGACGTCCCTGTCCCCCTCGACGTAGTAGGCGCCGGGCGCGACGCCGTCGAAGTCGGCGCTCGTCGGGTCGACAGTGAACGACGTCCCACCGCCGACGGCGACGAGTGTCGTCGGTTCGGTGCCGATGGTGCGGTCGCTCCCGCTGAGTTCGACGGCCGAGATGTCGAGCGTCTCGCTGACGTACACTCGGACCGGGGGCGACGTGCTCGAGGGGCTGTCCCGCGGTTCGCTCACGGCGACGGCGGGGAGGGCAACCGCGCCGACGAGGAGAGCGACCAGAACCGCGACCGTGAGTCCGCTCGTGTGTCGTGTCACTGAACTATGGTTAGCTCAACTAGCATATAAATATGGGCTGCGTAACCCACCGTCGCGGGCCGAGACGCGGCGATTGTGGGGGCGGCAAAGACAGCCGCTGTACGTCCATCGAGCTCGCCGCTCCTCCGCGGGTAGCGACGCTCTTCGAACAGTTCCAGCCGACAGTATAAATAGGTGGAGCGGAAATCCGGGGGTATGAGTTGTCCGCAGTGTGGCGGCACGCTCGCCACGTACACTCTGGGTGGCGAGGAGGCGTCCGTCTGCGAGGACTGCGGCTACGTCGGCATCGCGGCCGAACACCGGGGTGACCCCCGGACGGTCGAGTCGTGGAACGACGCCCTTCGCCGCTTCTACCGCGCCCACGGGAGCGAGGGGGCTCCGAGCGTCGAACTCCAGCCACCCCTCTCCCGACCCGCTGCCGGCTCGACCGACGAGGGTGAGTCGTGGGACGACGCCCTCCGCCGGTTCTACGCGCGGCAGACGGACGAAAGCGCGGAGACCACCGAATCGGGGGCGGCAACGACGGAGGCGGAGACCGACTCGGACGAGACCCCCGAGGGCGACGCGACGGCCGAAGGGACGGAGACGGCAGCCGTGGCCGACAGTGAGGCCGCCCCCGAGATCGAGGATGAGGTTGACGACGATGCGGGCGAGACCGACACTACTGCGGACGAGAACGAAGACGAGAACGTAGAGGCCGAAGCCGATCCCGGCGGCCGCTGACGACCGTCGAAACGGGATCGGCGGCTACGTCTCCGGTGTCGTCAGTCTTCCGCGGGTGACTCCTGTGCCTGCCGGCTCTCGCTCTCCTGTTCGTCCTGTTCTTCGTCGGAGCGCGCGGCCACGAGGGCGCCGCGGGCGACGCTGTACAGCGGTTCCTCGACGCTCTTGACCTCGCTGATCGAGAACGGAATCGAGGCGTCGCGGAGGTGGTCTTCGAACAGTTTCTCGAAGCCGCGGGGGCTGGAGGTGCCGCCGGTGACGACGACGGGCACGTCTAGGTCCTCCTCCACGTCTTCCTCGTCGACTTCGCGCGCGATGTTCTCGATAACGTAGTCGAGGAGGTTCTCGTAGTAGATGGCCAGTGCGCCCTCGACGCCGCCCACGTCGGTGCGGAAGTCGAGTTCGAAGTCGTCCTCCTTGATGGAGGTGACCTTGTCGACGGGCGTGCCGGTAGCCTGCGCGGCCTGCTCGTCGATCCAGTCGCCACCGCGGGCGATGGAGAACTTCATGACGGGCACGGCGTAGTACGACAGGCAGACGTTGGTCATGCCCGCGCCGAAGGAGACGCCGAGGCCGGTGAAGTTGTGGTTGGCGAGTTCGGAGTAGATGACCGCCATCCCCTCGTTGATAGGTTCCGTCTCGTAGCCCATGTCGCCGAGCATCGACTCCAGCGTCTTCTCGTGATAGAGGGTGGAGAGGTCGGAGTCGATGGGGTCGGCGGGCGAGGAGAAGTAGAGGCGCTCGCCGGGGTGGTTGGGCTGGCCCACCACCTGTTCGGTGATGAGCTTGATCATCGGAATCGCCGAGGACTCCTCGGAGGAGAGGATGCCGTGTTGCATCGGGCGGCGCGTCTCCTCGTTGAAGATGTTCGCGAAGTTGAGGGCGTCGTCGCCGACGACGTACACCTTGTCGTCCTTCCGGATGTGGAGGACGTCGCTCCGCGAG
>Ga0207757_100285_pt1 | contig 37690 bp, 41 predicted proteins | sample A23P3SouthBayCA_2_FD_187752 | JGI IMG/M metagenome (GOLD analysis project Ga0207757, IMG submission 187752) | Aerobic enrichment media microbial communities from Eden Landing Ponds, California, USA - A23 P3 (2) (SPAdes) | ecosystem: Environmental > Aquatic > Marine > Unclassified | place...
CAACGTGGACGCGGGGACGATGAACCCCTACCAGCACGGGGAGGTGTACGTGCTGAAAGACGGGGGCGAGGTCGACCTCGACCTCGGCAACTACGAGCGCTTCCTCGGAACCGACATGACGTTCGACCACAACGTCACGACGGGGAAGACGTACAAACACGTCATCGAGAAGGAGCGCGCGGGCGACTATCTGGGCAACACGGTCCAGATCATCCCGCACATCACCGACGACATCAAGCGCCGCATCCGCGAAGCCGCCGAGGGGACCGACGTGTGTCTCATCGAGGTCGGTGGCACCGTGGGCGACATCGAAGGCATGCCCTACCTCGAAGCGCTCCGTCAGTTCTCCCACGAGGAGGAAGAGGGCGACGTCCTCTTCGCGCACGTGACGCTCGTCCCCTACTCGAAGAACGGCGAGCAGAAGACCAAGCCCACTCAGCACAGCGTGAAGGAACTTCGCTCTATCGGCCTCCAGCCCGACGTGCTGGTCGGCCGCTGCGAGGACCGCCTCGACCCACAGACCAAAGAGAAAATCGCGCTGTTCTGTGACGTGCCCACCGACGCCGTCTTCTCGAACCCCGACGTGGAGGACATCTACCACGTCCCCCTGATGGTCGAGGAAGAGGGGTTAGACGAGTACGTGATGGAGCAACTGAACATCGCGGACGAGGCGCTGCCGCCGGACGAGCGGGACAGCCGCTGGCGGGAACTCGTCACCCGCGAGCGCACGGGCGAGATCGACGTGGCTCTCGTCGGCAAGTACGCCCTCGAAGACGCGTACATGTCCATCCACGAGGCGCTGAAGCACGCCGGCATCCACCAAGAGGTGGACGTGAACGTGCTCTGGGTAGACGCCGACGAGATGCGCGATCACCACACCGAACGTCTGCGCGAGGCGGACGCGGTGGTCGTCCCCGGCGGCTTCGGCTCCCGCGGCGCCGAGGGAAAGATCGAGGCGATCCGCTACGCCCGCGAGAACGACGTGCCCTTCCTCGGCCTCTGTCTCGGCTTCCAGATGGCCGTCGTCGAGTACGCGCGGAACGTCCTCGGGCTGGAGGGCGCCCACTCCGCCGAAATCGACGCGGACACGCCCTACCCCGTGATCGACCTCCTGCCCGAGCAGTACGATCTGGAGGATCTCGGCGGGACGATGCGGCTGGGTGCGCACACGACCGACATTCAGCCGGGCACGCTCGCACACGAAATCTACGACGCCGACTCGTGTACCGAGCGCCACCGCCACCGCTACGAGGTCAACCCCGAGTACATCGACGACCTCGAAGCCGGCGACCTCACCTTCTCCGGGCGCGCGGGCAACCGGATGGAGATCGTCGAACTCGACGACCACCCCTTCTTCCTCGGGACGCAGTTCCACCCCGAGTTCCGGTCGCGTCCCGACCGCGCGAGTCCACCCTTCGTCGGCTTCGTGGAAGCGACGCTGGAGCAACTCGCCGACGAGGAACGGGAGGTGGAGGCCTGATGGTCGACGTCGACGACTTCATCGCGGAGGCTACCGAGGAAATCGCCGCCGAAGTGGGCGACGCGAACGCCATCATCGCGCTCTCGGGCGGTGTCGACTCCTCGGTCGCGGCCGCCCTCGCCTACCGCGCCATCGGCGACCAGCTCACCCCCGTCTACGTCGACACCGGGCTGATGCGTAAAGGCGAGACGGAGCAGATCAGGGAGACGTTCGCCTTCATGGACAGTCTGCGGATCGTCGACGCGAAAGAGCGGTTCCTCGACGCCCTCTCCGGCGTCACCGACCCCGAGGAGAAACGCCACGTCATCGGCGAGGGGTTCATCCGCGAGTTCGAACGCGCGGCCAAGGAGACGGACGCCGACTACCTCGTGCAGGGAACGATCTACCCCGACCGCATCGAGAGCGAGGGCAACATCAAGTCCCACCACAACGTCGGCGGCCTGCCCGAGGTCATCGACTTCGAGGGTATCGTCGAACCCGTGCGCGACCTCTACAAGGACGAGGTGCGCGAGGTGGCGCGGGCGCTGGATCTGGAGGAAGTCGTCTCGGAGCGGATGCCGTTCCCCGGCCCCGGTCTCGCGGTCCGGATCATCGGCGAAGTGACCGAGGAGAAGTTGGAGGTGGCCCGCGAGTCGTGCCACGTCGTCGAGGAGGAAGTCGCGGAGCACGACCCGTGGCAGGCCTTCGCGGCCGTCATCGGCAAGGCGACGGGGGTCAAGGGTGACAACCGCGTCCACGGCTGGGTCGTCTCGGTGCGCTCCGTCGAGAGCCGTGACGGGATGACCGCACGGGCGCAGAACCTCCCGTGGGAGACGCTCCAGCGTATCCAGAGTCGGATCACGGGCGAGAACGACAACGTCGCGCGCGTCGTCTACGACGTGACGCACAAACCACCCGCGACCATCGAGTACGAGTGACCCGAGCCATCCTCGCCGGACCCGACCGGGACGGCCTCGGTGCCGCGCTGGAGCGACAGGGTATCGACGTGACCCGCGTCGAGGGCCTCCTCACCGCGTCGGTTCTTGAAGAGGCCGGCGTCGACGACGCCGACCTGTTCGTCCTCACGGACCTCGACGAGGCGACGGCCATCTCGGTCGTCAAGGACCGCAACCCCGACATCCGGGTCGTCGTCTACAGCCACGACTCGCTGCCCGGATTCGCGCGCGGGCAGACCGACCTCGCGATGGACCCCGATCTGTTCGGGGTGGAGATGGTGGCGGAAGAACTGGCCTAACGGGGCTAACATCCTCGAAATCTGCACTTTAGTATCGGCATACTTGAAGTGGCCGTAACCCCCAACGACGAGTGCGATGGGCGCTACGACCAGCTTCACAACCCGTCCAGCCCTCCGGACTTCCCACGCCGATGTCGGGGCGGTGGACGATGCGCCGAACCGCGCGAAACCCGGCGCGAGCGAAACCGAAGAGGCAAATACCGCTCGGATAGAGGGCACGAACGACGGAGAGATGGCTATCGGATTCGACGCGGCCGACGACGGACACCCTAGGACCTTCTTGGATGCGGGTGCCACGACTGGCGACGTGGCTCCACACCGGTGGTCGTCGTCGCTCTCGGCAGCCGTCACCGCCACCGACCCAGTCCGTCACTGGCGCTGGCTTGGTCCCGCCCTCGCCGAACACGGGTTCCCGTCCGAGACACCAACTGATGCTTTCTTTCAGACGAGAAATGAGTACGTACAAAACTAACGAGGAACGGACCGATTCGGACCGTATCGAGACCATCGCCGCGTACATGGCCGGGCAGCTCGGCCGGGGCTTCGTCTTTCACGATCAGCGACAACGAGAGGCGGCCGTCGAGGCGTTCGCGGCGGTCGACACCTTACAGTTCGCGCATCTCGACGAGGCGGCGGCGCGCGAGGCCGCCGAAGCCTACGTCGACGCGCTGTGGACGAAAGACGCCGTCGAGGACGCGTGTCGCACCGGCGGCGACGGGCGAATCGACGCGGCCAGCGTCGCCGAGGCGGACTGGTCCGGGGTCGAAGCGGGCTTCGAACGTCGCGCCGAGGTGGCCGGAATCGATCCGGCGTACGCGTCCTTGACGACCGAGGCGTGGATCAACCACAAGTCCGGCGGCGACTACTGGACGCCGATGATGGAGGCCCAGATGCTCGAACTCCGCACGGCGATGGACGACCCGACGTACCCGGACAAACCGCGGAGCGGACAGAGCGGGTTCGGTCCGGAACCGGCGCGGTACGCCCTCGGCGTCGAACTCCACGACACCCGACGGTTCGACGAGGGGCGCGAGGCCATGATCCCGTACTTCGAGCGCATCCTCCACGCGCACGACGACAGCTATCTGGCTTCGATTTCCGTCCCACTCTCCGCCGACTGACGGTTCGTCTCGCTCCAGTCTGCCGTCCCCGAAGCCGCACCGTTAAGACGCCAGCGGCCGATCTGCTACCATGACGCTCGACCGACTGGGGACGCTCGATCCCGATCCCGAAGAGGTGTTGACGGCCGAACTGGTCGTCAGCGACGACGTACTGGTGAAGGCCTTCGCGCTGGGGCCGGACGCGGAGCTGCACCCCCACGAACACGGCGACAGCACGAACGTCTTCCACGTGCTGCAGGGGACGGTGACGGTTGTCCAAGGCGACGAGGCGGAGGCCATCGAGGCTCCGGGCGTCGTCCACCACGACCGCGGTGTGAGCCACGGGGCGCGCAACGACACGGACGAGGTGGTCGTCTTCACTGCCAGCCTCTGTCCGATGCCGGGATCGGGCTGAGGCGATGCCCCGCGTCAGCGTCACCGCCTACGCGCGACTCCACTTCGGCTTCTGTAACCTGAGTCTCGAACGCGAGCGACTCTACGGGAGCCTCGGCGTCGGCCTCGACCGCCCGCACGTCCGCGTGACGGCGACGCCACACGACGGCGTCCGCTGTGACCATCCGACGGTCCGCGAGTACGCCGAACGAGCCGTCGACTTGCTCGACGTGGCCGGCGCCGACCTCACCGTCGAGGGGGAGTTCCCGCGGCACGTCGGCCTCGGAAGCGGCACACAGTTCGCCCTCGCGACGCTCGTCGCCGTCGCCCGCGCCAACGAGGCGTCGGCCGACGTGCGCGAACTCGCGCCCGACCTCGGACGCGGCGGGCGCTCCGGCGTCGGCGTCGCCACCTTCGAGGACGGGGGGTTCGTCCTCGACGCCGGCCACCCGACGGCGCGGTTCACCACGGCTCGCCCCGAAATCGGTCAGTGGTCGGTGCCGCCGGTCGCCGCCCGGCACTCGATTCCGGCGGAGTGGCGGTTCCTGCTCGTCGTGCCCGACGCGCCGGCGGGGCCGAGCGGCGACGCCGAGGACCGGAGCATGCGCTCGGTCGTCGAATCCGCGCCGCCGTCGCCGAGCGACCGCCTCGCGGGCGTGATCGCTCGGCGCGTCCTCCCGGCGATCACGGAGGCGTCGGTCGAGCGATTCGGCGCCGCCGTCGCCGAAGTTGGCCGGCTCAACGGAACGTGGTACGCCGACGAACAGGGCGGCGTCTACCGGCCGCCGGCGGGCGAACTCGTCGCCGCACTCGACGACACGCCGGCCGTGTACGGCGCCGGACAGTCCTCGTGGGGGCCGGCGGTGTACGGCGTGACCGACGCCGACCGAGCGGCGGCGGCCCGCGAGGCGGGACGGGACGCCCTCGACGCGGCCGGCGTCGACGGCCGCGTGCTGGTGGCCGAGGGTCGCAATCGCGGCGCTCGGATCGACTCCCAGCGCCGCAACGACTAACCCGCCGTCGGCCCTAGGCCGTCCATGGCCCGGATTCCGTTCGGCATCGCCCGCCTCGATTCCATCATCGGTGGCGGTGCGCCACCGGGAAGCGTCGTCCTGTTGAGCGGCGAGGCGGGGGCGGGCGCACGCGAGTTCATCCACACCAGCGCCGCGATGAACGGGCTCTACTACGGCAACTCCGAGGCGTTCGAACTCCACTACGGCGATTTGGACGCCGCCGCCGAGCCGCCGGACGAGATTCACTACGTCTCCTTCACCGCGGGCCCGGATCAGCTCGAACGCGAGATGGCGTACACGATGGAGGACGAGCTCGTCCAGGCCGCGGCCGACCACGTCCACTTTCGGGACCTCTCACCCGAGTACTTCCAGCTGAGCCCGATTCCTCGCGAGTGGTACGCGGGCGAAACCCGGACGGTGCGTGATCTGGCGAGCGAGGAGCGCCGCGAGAGCGCGCTCGGGGCGCTCGCCGACTACCTCAGCGAACACGCGGCGGGCAACCTCGTCGTCGTCGACTCCGTCACCGACCTCGTCGCCGCCGTCAGCGGCGACATGACTTGGAGCGACATCGCGCTCCTGATGAAGGGCGTCCAGAAGGCGGCGTACGACTGGGGTGGACTCATCCTGATGCTGGTACAGGAGGAGACGCTGGCCCCGACGGAACTCGGCCATCTCGTCGACGCCGCTTCGGGCACCCTCCAGTTCGGGTGGGAGAGCGGCGGCTCCAAGCGTGCCCGGACGATGTTCGTCAAGGAGTTCCGGGGCGTCCTCTCCCGCATCGAGGCGGAGAACATCATCCGCTTCGAGACGGAGATTCACGAGGGCGGCTTCGACGTGAGCGGCGTCCGGAAGATCAGATGAGATAACTAGGCGGCCATACTTATAGCTCCGGAGGCCAAGCGCCTACAGGATGGCAGGGGAACAGTCAGAGGCCTTCCCGCCAGCGTTGTGGGACTGGGTCGAGCGGAAGGCGGCCGAGCGCGACACCGATCCGGAGACGATTCTCGCGCGCGCCGCGGCGGTCTACCGCACGCTCGACGCCGAGGCCGACGACCCCTCCGAGACCCGTCTCGACGAGTTGGACGCGGAACTCGACGACGTAGTCGACCGCGTCGCCGCGGTCGAAGACGACCTCGACGAGAAAATCGACGACGTGCGCGAGCGTGTCGTCCAGATCAAACGCGAGACGGACGCCAAGGCCCCCGGCGATCACGGGCACCCGAACCTCGAAGACCGGGTCGACGCGGCCGGCCGGGCGGCCGCGGACGCCGACGCCAAGGTCGACGACCTCGCCGACCGCCTCGACCGTGGGTTCGAGAACTACGAGGAGATTCTGGAGTATCTGACCGACGCGACCGACGACCTCGATCAGAAGGCCGACACGCTGGCCAGCGCGGTCGTCGACCTCCGAGCCGAACTGCAACGCGTGGCCGCCGCGGAACACGACCGGCAGGCGGTCGACGACCTGCGAACCGCCGCGAACCGCCACGGCGAGCGGACGGCGTCCTGTGGTGACTGTGACGCGACGGTCGACCTCGGCCTCCTCGCCCGCGCCCGCTGTCCCCACTGCGAGGCCACGTTCGTCGACTTCGACCCCTCGTCCGGCTTCTTCAGTAGTGCCACGCTTCAGACCGGCGATCACCCGGCGTTGACGGACGGCACGGACGACTCGAGCGTGCTCGACGATCCGACCGATCTGTTCGACGTCGAAGTCGGAGGCGCGACCGATGACTGAGGGGCGCGACGGCGACGATCCGGTCGACCCTGTCGGTGACGACGATGTCGCCGGTTGGGACGCCGACGCCGATGTCGATTCTCCCCCCGACGCCACCGCTCACGGGCCCGATTCCGACCCCGAAACGACCGACGACGACGATGCTCCGCTCGCCGACCTCGCCCGCGAGGTGCGTGCTCGGCAGGAGGACCGTGCGGCGCGGGAGACGGCCGACCTCGGCGCCGACGCGCCCGAGACCGATCTCTTCGAGTCGGTCGACGTGGGCGAGGTCGACGACGAGGAGGTCTGGGAGTCGTTCGTCGAGGGCGAGACGGGGCCGGAGGATCGGGTCGGTCTCGGCGCCGAGGCCGAACAGGCCGCCGAACCGGCCGAGCACGTCGTCCCGAAACGCGACTTCTGCCAGCGGTGTCCGCATTTCGCCGCGCCGCCCGACACGGCCTGCACCCACGACGGGACGGCCATCGTCGAAGTGGTCGACACCGACCACTTCCGCGTACGTGACTGTCCTATCGTCGAGGGCGAGGACGGGGACGCCACCACCTCGTTCGACTGAGGGCGGGGATGGGGACGCCACCACCTCGTTCGACTGAGGGCGGGAACGGCGGCGACCGACCCCACGCCGAGTCACCTTTGTAGGTCGACCCGCTACGCCGCATCAATGCAGTTCTGTGACGACTGCGGGTCGATGATGGTCACCCGCGACGGCGAGATGGTCTGTACGTCCTGTGGGGCGACCAGCGAGCGCGACGAGGAACGCGCGGCGGCGTTCGTCTCGACGGAGTCCCAGAGCGACGACGACGTGATCGAAACCGAGGAGGGCGCGAACTTCGAGGGGAAACCGACGGCGACGGACGTGACCTGTGACCAGTGTGGCCACGGCGAGGCGTGGTACACGATCAAACAGACCGGGGCGGCGGACGAACCGCCGACGCGATTCTTCAAATGCAAGGAGTGCGGGTATCGGTGGCGGGAGTACAACTGAGCGTCCCCGTCACTCCTCGTACCCGCTCGCGTGCGCCGCGTCCCGCTGTTTCTCCGCCTTCGTCTTCGCGCGCTTCCGCGCCGTCTCGTTCCCCGGGGTGTAGTAGTACTTCGTCCCCGAGTCCCCCCACTGGTAGTAGCCCATGCGCTCCCCCTCGTGCTGTTCGTAGCCCTGTTTGATCGGCATGGATAGTTGTCAACTGCCGTGAATTATAGGCGTTGCGCCGGCGGGCGGGACGACGCGACGACCGGGCGCTCCGGCGCCGCTCAACACTCGTCGCCGGCGACTGACTGGCGGTCGACACCCTGCCGAACCACCCGTGGCGCCCCCGTCTTCACGTTCACGACCATCGCCTGCCCGCCGTAGCCGTGGGTCTGATCGTGACCGCGGACGACGACGCAGGCGGTGCCGTCCGGAACTGAGACGGTCGCCGACCGCGTGAACTCGCGGGTGCCGTGGGCGTGCAGCAGGTCACGCCGGCCCAGCCGCTCGCCGTCGACCGTCTCGACTTGCCACCAGTTCGCGTAGCCCTCTTCGCCGTCGTCGTCGTGGTGGAGCGTCACGTCGAAGCGATAGCCGTCGTCAGGGCGGTCGATTTCGACGGCGACGACGTTCGCCTCGCGCAGGTCGAGGGCGGACGAGTCGGATGCGGTCGTCGGAGTGTCCGTGGCTGTCGCCGTCGTGTCGGCGGTACCGCCGCTCTCGGCCGCCGATCCGCCGTCCTCCGCACAGCCCGCAATCCCGGCGACGAGAGCCACCGCACCGGTCACCACGCGTCGGCGAGTGTAGCGTGACACCCGAGCGCCTACGGCGCCGGCGATCAAAAGCAATCGTGTCCGGCGCTCACAGGGCGTCCTCGACGAACGCCGCCACCCGCTCGGCCACCTGCGCCTCCTGCCCGACGAAGAAGTGATCGGCGGCGAACGTCTCGACGGTGCCGTCGTGGTCGCGGACCGCCGCGGCGACGGCCTCGGCGTCGACGGCGTCGTCCCGCGTCCCGTACCCGATCCACAGCGGCACGTCGATGTGGGGGATGGCGGCCGCCACGTCCGTCCCGTCGTCGAGGAAGGCGACGGGGGAGAGCGCGGCGACGGCGTTGACGGACTGCGTCCGTTCGCCCGAGGAGCGTGGTTCCTCGCTGTCGACGGCGTTGCCGTCTGCCCGAGGCGTCGTCGACATCTCGCCGGTCACGTCCGTCTCGCCGGTCACGTCCGTCTCGCCGACGACCGAGAGGGCGACGCCGCCGCCGAAACTGTAGCCGAACAGGGCCACGCGGTCGTACCGGTCGGCGGCCCACGCACAGGCGGTTTTCGCGTCGGTTCGCTCGCCGCGACCCTCGTCCCACGGACCGTAGTCGAAGCGAAGGCAGTCGACGCGGGTGGGGAGCGCGTCGCTCACGGCGATCAGGCGGCCGTCGTGGCGCGTGCCGCCGTGCTGAGGGTGGGGTGGGCAGGCGACGAGGACGGCGTCGGCCTCCTCGTCGGTGTCGAGGCTCGCGCGCACGTCGCGGCCGCCGGGGAGGTGGACGCGTTCGGTCGGCACGCGGGGCGTTACGCCGCGCGGAGGGACAATCCTGTCGCTCGCTGGCGGGTGAGATTTTAAGCCTCGCGTCCCAAACGGAGGGGTATGGGAATACTCTCGCGGGCCTCCTACGTCGTCCGGTCGAAGCTCAACGCCCTCCTGAATCGGGCCGAGGATCCGACGGAGACGCTCGACTACTCCTACGAGCGAATGCGCGACGAACTGCAGGAGGTCAAACAGGGAATCGCCGACCTGACGACCCAGAAGAAGCGGCTGGAGATCCAGAAGCGACGGTTAGAGGAGAACGTCGACAAACACAACGAGCAGGCACGGGAGGCGGTGCGACAGGATCGGGACGACTTGGCGCGGCGGGCGTTGGAGAAGAAGAAAGAGAAGATGAACCAGATCGAGGAGCTGGAGGGACAGATCGCGGACCTCCAGTCGACGCAGGACGATCTGGTGGAGAAGAAAAACGAGCTCCAGCGTCGGATCGAGGAGTTCCGGACGAAAAAGGAGACGATGAAGGCTCGCTACGAGGCGGCGGAGGCGTCGACCCGCGTCTCGGAGGCGATGAGCGGCGTCGGCGACGAGATGAGCGACGTGAGCCGGGCGTTAGAGCGCGCGGAGGAGCGCACGGACGAGATGGAGGCTCGCGCGGCGGCGATGGACGAACTGCAGGAGACGGGCGCGTTCGAGGACACCCTCTCGGATCAGGACGAGATCGACCGCCAGCTCGAAGCTGGCCGGACGACGAGTGAGGTGGACGCGGAGCTGGAGACGCTGAAAGCCGAGATGGGGGAGGCGGGCGAGACCGACGCCGAACCGGCCGACGAGGACATCGAAGCCGAACTCGACGAGTTGCGCGAGAGCGAAGACGAGGACGAGGAGTCGGCCTGATGGGCGACGAGACCGACCTCGTCGCCGCCGTCGAACGGTCGACAGATCCCGAGGTTCGTGAGGCGTTCGACCGCCGGGTGCGCGAACAGGCCGAGCGCATCCGAGACGACATTCGCTCCGGTCGGCTCGACACCGACGAGTTCGCTGTCGGGATGGAGCTGGAGGCGTACGCCGTGGACGGGGACGGCCGCCTCGCCACCATCCCCGAACGCGTCTTCGAGCACGGCGGGTGTGCGAAGGAGCTCGGCGTCCACAATCTGGAGGTCAACTCCACGGCGACCGTCTTCGACGCGGCGGGCGTGGCCGAGCAGGCGGACCGCATCGACGCGAACGTCGCGGCGGCGACCGACGCGCTCGACGCCGAGGGGCTGGCGCCCGCTCTCGACGCGATGTGGACCATCCCGCCCGCCGAGGGGACCGACGCCTATCTCGGCGCGGTCGAGAAGCGAGACGGCGTGACCGTCGCGACGAACATGCGCCACCACCCGCGGTACGTCGCCCTCGACAACGAGATTCTGGAGCGCAGCGGCGGGGAGATTACGCTCGACGTACCCGGTGCCGCCCTCTCCTATCCGACGATTCTCGCCGAGTCGCTCGCCACGTCGATCCAGCCGCACCTCCAGATTCCGAACGCGGCGGCGTTCCCCACCTACTTCAACGCCGCGTTGCGGACGACGGGACCGATCCTCGCGCTGTCGAGCAACTCCCCGTTCCTCCCGGCGGACTGCTACGGCGACGACCCCGCCGTCGTCGACGCGACGCCACACGAACTCCGGATTCACGTCTTCGAGGAGAGTATCAACGCCGGCGCACCCCGCGGTGCGGGCAAGGTCCGGTTCCCGTCGGATCTCGACCGTGCGACCGACGTGGTGGACCGGGTCGTCGGCGACGAGACGTACGCGCCCGTCCTCGCGGACGGTCCGGGCGACGCCGACGACTACCGCTCGACGATCCGAGAGTACGACCACAAGCGTGGCGTCCACTGGCGGTGGGTTCGGGGCGTGATCGGCGGCCAGCCCGTCGGCACCGAACGCGCGGGTGCGTCGATCAGAATCGAGTATCGCCCCCTGCCCACACAGCCGACGGTTCGCGACACCATCTCGGTGCAGGTGCTCGTCGTCGGCCTCCTCCGGGGACTGGTCGACGCCGACCACCCCCTCACCGACCTGCCGTGGACGGCCGCCCGCGACTGCTTCTACGACGCCGTCGACCGTGGGCCGGACGCCGACCTCGCGTGGGTGACCGCCGACGGCGAGCGAACCGACGACCCCGAGACTGTCTACGACGAGGTGTTCGCGTTCGCCCGCCGCGGCCTCCGAAACGCCGGGCTCGCCGACGACGTGATCGACGCCTACCTCGACCCGGTCGAACGCCGCCGCGGCGGGGCGGTCCCGAGCGCGTGGAAGAAAGACCGCGTCCGCGAGGCCGTCGCCGACGGCGCCGCCCTGCCCGAGGCCATCGAGACGATGCAGCGCGAGTATCTCGACCGTGCTGGCGGCGAGACGGTCTTCGTCGATTGGTGACGTGGCCGACAAATCGCCCGCCGGCCCGTTCTCGAACGAGAGGATTTGACCCATACAATTAACAGGGATTGGCTGTCGATTGGTACCGTGTCAGAGACAACGGCAATTTCTGTCGGTTACGTCGGAACGGTCCCCGTCGGCTCGACGTGTCGGTCGCCGCCGCGAGTCGGCCCGTCTCAGGCGGACGTGATGGCGGCTCGAACGTCTTCGCGATCAGATTCACGTACTGCTCTCCCATCGTTCGAACGCGGGTCTTCGGCAGGCTCCCGCACCAGTTCGGCAGCGTGTCGCTACCCATGACGCACGGTCGACGGCTCGCAGTCGTGTTCGCCCTCCTGCTCGTCCTCTCGATGGCGGCGCCGGTCGCCGCAGTCGACCGGTCGACTATCGACGACCCGTTCTCGGAGCGGAGCCTCTCGAAGGTCTACCCCGGCGCCGACTCCTTCTCCGAGCCGTCGGGGCGTTATCGGACGGTCGAAGCCTACCAGCAGGTCGACGGCGAACGCCAGCTCGTGGGCTACGTCTACCTCACGAGCAACGTGGTCGACGTGGAGGGGTACGGCAACGAACCCATCGAGTTCCTCGTGGCGCTCGACACCAACGGCACCATCCGGGGGGTCGAACTCGTGGAACAGCACGAACCCTTCTTCGACCGCGTCTCCGCCATCCAGCGGCTGCGCCAGTTCAGCTACCAGATGGTCGGCATGTCCGTCACCGAGGAGGTCACCCTCCGCGAGGCCGAGGCCGGCGAGTACCACGTCGACGCGCTCACCGGTGCGTCCGTGACCACGCGAGCCTCCATCGAGACGGTGACGCGCTCGGCCCGTCTCGTGGCCGAGGAGAAGGGTATCGTCTCGGATTCGGCGGTCGATCAGTCGGCGCCCGCGAACGAGACGGCGACCAACGAGACGGCCGAGGAGCCAGCGGACCGCCGCATGACGCTCGGTGACCTCGGCCGCGGGACGGCGCTCGCTCACTGGACTGCCGGGGAGACGGCCGGCCCCAACGCCTCCGCGTCGCTGGATCTCTACGCGGCGCCAATCGAATCCACGCCCGTCAGGCAGAGCCTGCTCGGCGAGTCGAACGCGAGTCGTGCCGCCAACGCGACGGTGCTCTGGGTGGGGCTCGACGGACCCGGATCGACCGTCCGCCCGGACCGACTCGGACTCCACCAGTGGACGCAGTCGTACGCGCCGCCGGTCCACGAGACGGGGGTCGAGGGCGTCGACTGGAGCGCCGCGCTGGTGGTTCGAGGACTCGACACCTCCCGGCCGTTCGTCCTCGACCTGACGGTCGGCGGGGAGCGCGTCCGCCGGACCTACGGTCCCGGTGGACTGGCGGTTCGCCGCCCGGTCGACGCCGCGGCCGCCCGTGCGTTGCCGTCGTGGGTCGGCACCGTCGAGTCGGCGTGGCAGGACAACTGGATCGCCGCGCTGGTACTCGTGCTCTTCCTCGGGGGCATCGTCGCCGTGTTCGCCTTCCGCTCCCACATCTGCCGGTACACGGGGTGGTCGGTCGACCGCCTGCGCATCGGGACGCTCGCGGTCACGCTCGCCTTCCTCGGGTGGTACCACCCGACACAGCCGACGACCCAGCAGATCGCCATTCTGGTTCGGGAGCTCATCTCGTGGGCGACGACCGGCGGGTTCCGGTGGGCGCTTTTCTTCTCGGCGCCGCTCGTCGCGCTCGTGTTCATCTGTATCGCGCTCGTGATCCCGAAGTGGGGTCGCGGGGTGTTCTGCGGGTGGATCTGCCCGTTCGGCGCGCTCTCCGAACTGCTCTACAAGGTGACGCCGTGGGCGTACGAACTCCCCCGGGAGTACCACGTCAAACTCGAGAAGCTCCGGTACCCGCTCTTTCTCGCCATCGTGGCGGGCTTCGTCGTCTCGACGGATTTCGGGGCCAAACTGGCGAAGGTGGAGCCGTTCAAGGCGGCCTTCTACAGTTCGCTCGTGACCGACCCCGTCTACATCGGCTGGTCGGCGCTGCTCGTCGTCTCGGGCGCCGTCATGTTCCGGCCGTACTGCCGGTACGTCTGCCCGCTCGGCGCCGGTCTGGCGCTCGGCAACGTCGTCCAGCGGACGCCGATCCAGCGCTACGACCTCTGTGGCGACTGCGTGAAGTGCCAGACCGACTGCGACTTTCAGGCCATCGAGGACGACGGCTCGATCAACGAGTTCCAGTGTTTCCAGTGTTCGGTCTGTGTCGACAACTACTACGATCCGGGCGGGTGTCCGGTCCTCCTCCAGTACGACAACGAACACGGCCTCACGGTCGACGCGTGGCGTGATCCACACCTCGTCGAGCGCATTCGTCCCGAGGATCGGACGACGGAGCAACAGCGGATTCTGGCCGAACGCGCCGTGACCGACGGCGGCGAGACGGAACTGTTCGCGGGGAGTTCGGACCTGATCCCCGAGGGAACCATCGTGAACATGGTCCGCCGGTCGTCCGGCGGGGACGACGCTCCGACGGACGACGGGGACGCGACGGCCGACGACGCGTCGTGGTCGGACACGTCGGCGTGGCCGGCGGGAGGCGACGACGATGCGTGAACTCGACCGCCGGTCGTTCCTGTCCGCGGCCGGCGGCGTCGCCGGTGCGGGCCTCCTCGGGCGGACGCTCCTCGTCCGTGGCGAGGTCACGGAGGTGCGGAGCACGCGGCTCATGATGGGGACGCTCGTGACCGTCACGGTGGTCACGCGCGACCCGGAGCGGGCCGAACTCGGCGTCGAACGCGCCTTCGAGGAGATGTCGCGGCTGGAGTCGGTGTTCACGCGCCACGACGCCGACGGGGAGGTGGCGCGCCTGAACGCGGCGGGCACGCTCGCGGAGCCGTCACCCGAGTTGGTGGGCCTCCTGCGGCGCTGTCGGCGACTCTACGACCGGACCGACGGCGCGTTCGACCCGACGGTCCTCCCGGTGCTCTCGGCCTACGAGTCCGGGGCCGACCACCCGCGGGACGCCCGCCAGCGAGTCGGCGACGCGTCGTTCGACGCGGTGACGGTCGACGAATCGGAACTCCGGTCCCCAACGCCGATCACCCTCGACGGCGTCGCCAAGGGGGCGGTGGTCGACGCCGGCGTGGCCACCCTCCGCGACTGGGTCGACGCCGGACTCGTCGTGGCCGGCGGCGACGTGCGGGCCTTCGGCGACGGGAAGCAGTGGCGCGTCGGCGTCGAGGACCCCCGCGGCGACGGCCTCGCCTCGACCATCCGGCTCGACAGCGGCGGCGTCGCCACCTCCGGTGACTACCGCATCTACTACGACGACGACCGTACGAACCACCACATCGTCACGCCCGGCACCGGACGGTCGCCCACGGAAGACACGAGCGTCACCGTCGTCGCGCCCGACGCGGAGACGGCCGACGCGTACTCGACCGCCGCGTTCGTGATGGACGACGACCGGGCGTCGGCGTTCGTCGAGGGCCGTGACGACCTCTCGGCACTGTTTCTGACGCGCGACGGCGGGCGACGCCACACCGACGGGTGGGCGGACCTCCAGCGTCGCTAGACGGGTCGCACGCCCGTCCCCGGCCGATCCGGAACGGCGAGCGTCCCGCCGTCGTAGCTCGGCCCCTCGTACGCGTCCTCCGCGAGCAACAGGGCGCCGTCGAGGTCCACGTAGTCGACGAGGGGGGCGAGGTGGCAGGCGGCGGCGATGGAGGCGGTCGACTCGACCATACAGCCGAGCATCACCTCCAGCCCGTGCGCGCGGGCGGCGTGGACCATCCGCACCGCCTCGCGGACGCCGCCACACTTCATCAGTTTCAGGTTCACGACGTCGACCCGGTCGGCCACCGCGGGCACGTCGGGGAGGGTGACACAGGACTCGTCGGCGGCGACGGGGAGCGCGCTCCGCTCGTGGACCTGCCGGAGGCCGGCGGGGTTCTCCGCCGGCACGGGCTGTTCGACGAACTCGACGCCGAGGTCGGCCAGCCACTCGCTCTTTCGAACCGCCTCCGGTGGCGTCCACGCCTCGTTGGCGTCGACGCGGATCGTCGCCTCGGGGGCGGCCTCGCGTACCGCCTCCATCCGTGCCCGGTCGCGGTCGGTGCCGAGCTTCACTTTCAGAATTTCGTAGCCCGCCTCGACCACGTCGGCGGCTTTCTCGCCCATCGCGTCGGGGTCGTCGATGGGGACCGTGTAGGAGGTGGGGGGCGCCCGGTCGGCGTCGAGGCCGAGGTAGCGATAGAGCGGGACGCCGAGTCGCCGCGTCGCCAGGTCGTGGCAGGCGACGCTCACGGCGGCGCGGGCGGCGGGGTTGTCGCGGACCGTGCGTTCGAGTCGGCGCTCGATCCGGTCGAGCGCGAGGGGGTCGTCCACCTCTTCGACCACGTCGAGCAGGTCGGGAAGGACGGCTTCGACGGTGTCGGCCGTTTCGCCGTAGTGTGGGTCCGGTGCGGCAGCGCCGACGCCCGTCTGCCCGCCGTCGTCGCTGACGCGGACGACGACCGTCTCCACCTCGCTTTTCGACCCGCGGGAGATGGTGAACGCGCCGTCGATGGGCAGGGTCAGTCGCTCGAACTCGGCGTTCATAGTAGGGCGTCGAGAACGTCGTCCGCGTCGAAGCGGACGGGGTCGGTCGCCGGCCCGCCGATGGCGTCGGCGTAGTCGTCGACGGCCGCCCGGGCCGCGTCATCGCCCTCGATGGCTCGCGTGTCGAGGGCGCCCGCAGCGACGGCCGTCGGCGCGACGGGCGTCGCGAGGTCCGTATAGAGGTCGACGTACTCCTCGACGGGCGGGATGGCGAAGTCCTCGTAACCGTGGATGGCCTCGCGACCGGCGCTGTGGGTGAGTACGAGCGAATCGGGCATCGCGCCGTGGAGCAGGCTACAGGTGACGCCGGAGTAGGCGGGGTGGATGATCGTCCCCTGTCCCTCGACGAAGAGCACGTCGTGGTCGTCGGCCGCGTCGAGGATCATGCGCTCGACGGCGCCGGCGGCGAAGTCGGCGATGACGCGGTCGACGGGGATGCCCCACCCGGCGATCATGATGCCCGTCTGGCCGGTGGGGACGAAGCCGGCGTCGATCCCTCGCTCGCGCGCGGCGGCGACGAGTTCGAGCGTCGTCGTCATCTTCCCCGTCGAGCAGTCGGTGCCGACGGTCAGGATTACGTCGGCGTCGGCGTCGCGTGCCCGCCCCTGGCTCACAGTCAGGTCTTCGGGTGGGCGGCGCACGTCGATCAGGTCGACGCCGTGTTCGGCGGCGAGCGCTGCGAACTCCTCGTCGTCTTCGAGGAAGTAGTGGAGGCCGGCGATCACGTCACAGCCGGCTTCGATGGCGGCGCGCACGTCGGGCCGCCACGACTCCTCGAAGCCGCCGCCGATGGGGGCGATGCCGATCAGGAGGGCGTCGGGGTCGAATTCGAGCGCGTCGGCCATGCGCTCGACGATAGGAGCGTCGGACACGTCGGGGACGTGGTCGGTGACACGTTCGCCGGCCAAGTTTCGGTCGAGGACTGCCGTCACGTCGTAGTCCGCGTATCGGAGGACGCCGACCGCCGTCTTCGCCCGGTCGGGGAACTGTTCGTGGGCGAGGACGACCACCGAATCGTCCGGGTCGAGTGGCAGCATACCTACGCGGAGGCCGGTGAGCCGAATTAACCCCTCGCTTTCGTCACGCCACCTCGAGGACGACCTTTCCGTGCGAGCCGCTCGACAGCACGTGACGCTGTGCCTCGGCGGCCGCTTCGAGCGGATACGCCGCCTCGATTTCGACTTCGAACGTCCCGTCGGCCAGTCGCGGGCCGACCCGTTCGAGGATCGGCCGTTGATCGTCGCGTGACGCCATGATCGACATGAAGCGCACGTCGGCGTCGGCGATTTTGCCGGTCATCGACGCGCCGGGGTCGATCCGGATCGGTGCCTCCTCGCCGAGCACGACGATCCGGCCGCCGCGGGCGAGTACGTCGAGGTCGGTTTCGACGTTGGCAGCCGCGTGGGTCTCTAGCACGACGTCGACGTCACCGCCGACAGCCTCCCGAATGCGGTCGGCGGCGTCGTCGCCGCCGTAGTCGACGACGGCGTCGGCACCGAGGGAACGGACGAACTCCTCGTCGCCGCTGGCCGTCGCGACGACGGTAGCGCCCGCGTGGGCGGCGATCTGGACGGCGGCGTGGCCGACGCCGCCCGCCCCACCTTGCACCAGACAGGTGTCGCCGACCGCGAGGTCGCCCCGGTGGACGAGCCCGCGCCACGCCGTCGCGAAAGCCATCGCGGCGGCGGCGCCCTCGACGAAAGACACCTCGTCGGGGAGGGGGGCGAGCGATTCGGCCGGCGCGGCGACGTACTCGGCGTACGATCCGGCCTCGAACAGCCCCAATCCCGTGGCGAACACCCGGTCGCCCACCGCGAATTCCTCGGCGTCGTCGCCGACCGTCTCGACGACGCCCGCCATGTCGGCGCCGCCGACGTGTGGCAGGCCGCCCGCGGGCTCCACGCCGCCCTCGCGGACGTAGGTGTCGATTGGGTTGACGCTCGCGGCGTGGATTCGGACCAGCACCTCGTCCGGTCCCGGCTCCGGCGTCGGCACGTCGTCTACCGTCAGTACGTCTGCGTCTCCGTGTTCGTGATATCTGATCGCTTTCATGTCGTGGGTTCCGTATCGTCGATTCGCTCCGCCGACGGCGACGGGTCGCCGTAGCGACGGTCGAGCAGTTCTGCCGCGGACGCCACTTGGTGGACCGGATACCGTCCCTCGGGTGGGCTCCCGACGGCGACGACCTTGCAGGGCTCGTCGAACGGGTTGTGGAGGAGGTGTGTAACCCCCGTCTCGAAGTGGACGATGTCGTCCGTGTCCAGCGTGAAGCCGCCATCCTCGACTTCGACTCGGCATCGGTTCTCGACCACGTAGAACAACTCTGCCTGTGACTCGTGGTAGTGATAGCCGTTCTGTGACAACGGATCGCCGGGGGCGAGCACTGCGACGTTGAAGTTGTACGCGTCGATACCGAGTGGTGACGAGAGCTCCCATCGTCGGCCGGGTTTCTCCGGATTCGTCTCGAAGTCGTCGAGCGCGCCGTGGTGGTAGTCGGTCATGGTGGACGAAGCGGCGTCGAGCCGGGGCGGTCCGGTCAGTCGTCGGTGGCCGCCCGGCCGGAGACGCCACCCGAACCCGGCGGCGTCTCACCCGTTCGTGCGATTGTCGATCCGGACTCCCAGTCGAAGACGTACCCCTCGCGTCGGTCGAGTTCGACGCCGACGCGCGTTCCTTCGGACAGTCCCTCGGTCGAGTCCTCGACGACGCGAATCTCGCCGATGGGCGAGTCGACGTAGCAGAGGCTGTTCTCGCCCATCGGTTCGACGAGGCCGAGTTCGGCGTCGAAGGCGCCGTCGCCCTCGTCGACGACGCCGAGGGCCTGTGGCCGGAATCCGACCTCTACCTCGTCCGAACTGCGCTCGTCGATGGTGGATTTTGCCTTGCGTTCGGCGTCGGTGGCGGCGTCTCGAACCGTGAGGTCGACCGTCTGGTCGCCGATGTCGACGGTGACCGTCGAGCCGTCGGTCTCGCCGTCCCACAGGTTCATCTCCGGCATCCCGACGAAGGAGGCGACGAAGCGGTTGTTCGGCTCGCGGTACACCTCGTTCGGCGTCCCGTACTGCTCGATCTCGCCGTCGCTCATCACCGCGATCCAGTCGGAGAGCATCATCGCCTCCTCCTGACTGTGGGTGACGTAGATGACGGTCTGTTCGGTCTCCTCGACGACGCGCTTGAGTTCCTTGCGCATCCGCACCTTCAGCTTCTCGTCGAGGCCGGTCATCGGCTCGTCCATCAGGAACGCCCGCGGCTCGCGGACGATGGCGCGAGCGATGGCGATTCGCTGGCGCTGGCCGCCGGAGAGCTCCGCGGGGTACTTCTCGACGAGTTCCTCGACTTCGAGGGTCGCGGCCACTTCGCGGGCGCGCTCGTAGCGCTCGTCTTTCGGGACGCCCCGCACTTTCAGCGGGTAGGCGATGTTGTCGATACACTGCATGTGCGGGTAGAGCGCGATCTCCTGAAACACCATGCTGATGTCGCGCTCCTGTGCCAACCGATCAGAGACCTCGTCCTCGTCGTAGTAGATCTCGCCTTCGGTTTGGTTTTCGAGCCCGGCGATACAGCGAAGCGTCGTGCTCTTCCCGCAGCCGGACGGCCCCAGAAGGGTCAGGAAATCCCCGTCCGGCACCGTCAGGGTCGATCCCTCGACGGCGACTTCTTTGCCTCTCGGTACGTCGTAGACTTTCCGCAGGTTCTCGATGCGTATCTCAGACATGGTCGCTCACCTCGTGCGATTGGCGGGCGATACGGTGGCCGATCCCGGTCATCCGAGACCACCCACGCTGAAGCCCCGAAGCAGGTAGCTCTGCAGGAAGTAGACGAGCAGGAAGGCGGGTAGTGCCATCATCACCGAGGCGCTCATGATGAGCCCCCAGTTGACGGCCTGCTGTTCGATGAACCCGAGCATCCCGATTGGGAGCGTCTTCATCGACTCCTGTGTGAGCAGGAGATTCGCGAACGTGAAGTCGCTCCACGAGATGGCAAAGGAGAAGATGGAAACGGCGATGATGCCCGGCAGCGCCATCGGGATGGCCACGTCGCGCATCGCTCGCAGGCGACTCGCGCCGTAGATCCACGCGCTCTCCTCGTAGCTGATCGGCACCGTCTGGAAGAACTTCCACATCAGCCAGATGTCGAAGGGGAGCGCGTGGGCGCTGTGGGCGAGGATGATTCCCGGGTAGCTGTTCAGCAGTTGCAGGTCCCGCCAGATCATGAACATCGGCAGCGCGAGCAGGAGCGGCGGGAACATGTAGGAGAACAGCACCGACTGTGCGAGCCGCTTCTTGCCCGGGAAGCTGAACCGGGTCAGCGAGTAGCCCGCGAGCGTCGCCGACACGACACTGATGACCATCGTCCCGAGTGCGGCGACGATGCTGTTGAGGTAGAACCGCGCGAACGAGGTTTCGGTGAACAGGCCGGCGAAGTTCGCCAGCGTCGGGTTCCGCGGCAGGAACAGGAACGTGTTCGAGAACAGTTCCAGTTCGGGCTGGATCGACGCCTTCAGCATGACGTAGGTCGGGAACCCGACGACGATCACCGTCGCGCCCACCAGAAATCTGAACACCCACGTGCTCAGGCGCCGTTGGGTGGTGTGAGAGACGTTGCGGACGTAGTAGTCGATGATGCGTTCGATTGGCGATTTGGACGTAGTGTAGCTCATTCGACACGGACCTCCTGTTCGGGGTTGAACTTACCGAAGTAGATGACGGCCCCGACGACGAGCGTCAGGAACAGCGTCGAGGCGATGGCCAGCGACTCCCCGAGCTGCCACTGGTTGAACGCCACGCGGTACGCGTACACCGGGAGCGTCGTCGTCGCTTGGCTGGGGCCGCCCCGCGTCATGATCCAGATGATGTCGAACTTGTTGAACATCCAGATGCCGCGGAGCAAGACGACGAGGATGATCATGCCCTTCAGGTTCGGGAGCGTGATGTCACGGAAGCGTTGCCAAGCGTTGGCGCCGTTGACCCGTGCGGCGTCGTAGTAGCCGGACGGAATCGCCTCCAGCCGGGCCAGCGTCATCATCACGACGAAGATGGACCACTTCCAGCTCGCCGCGACGATCAGCGCGTACATCGCGATGTCGGTGTTGCCGAGGAAGTTGATCGCCTCGTCGATGAGTCCGAAACGCATCGCCAGCAGATTGAACACGCCGTAGTTGGGGTTCATCATCCACTGGAACACGAGTCCGACGACGATGACGGGGATGAGGTAGGGGAGCAATACGATAGCCCGCGCGAAGGCGTTCCCCCGGAACGACCGCTGGAGGATGAGCGCGAACGCGATGCCGACGACGACCTGTACCGCCACGGAGCCGAATCCGAAGATCACGGATTTGGCGACCGCGAGCCAGTAGAAGCCGTCCTCGAGGAAGATGTGTCGGTAGTTCTCGATTCCGTTCCACTCCCACACCGGATTGAACGCGTTGATCGAGAAGAAACTCCCTGCCAGTGCCCACACGATGGGGAAGACGGCGATGAACAGGAAGAGGAGCATGACCGGCGAGAGGCTCCCGTATCCGAGGAACGTCTCGTTCTCCAGCAGGTCGCCGAGCCGGTCACGCAACGAGGATTCGCCGCCGGTCGTTTCGACCCCGCTCGTCGGGGTCGCCTCGCCCATCTACGTCCACCTCCGGTTGTCGGTCGGTCTCATCACTGTTCGAAGTTCGCGATGACCTCTCGGGAGCGCTGCCCGGCCTGATCGATGGCTTCGTCCATGCTCATGTCGCCGTGCAGGTAGTTGAACAGCATGTTGCCGAACGTCGACTCGGAGAACACCGGCGAGGCCAGCGCGTTGTTGGGATCGGTCTCGCCGACGAGCGTCTGTGCGGTTTCGACCATCTTCACCACGTCCTCGATGCGGATGTGGTCGTTCGGTCGGACCCACGTGTCGATGAACTCGTTGTCGAGGAACTCCTCGTCGTCGACGGCCGCCGGGAACGGCGGGAGGTTGTGCAGCGGCGCGATGTGGAGGAGTTCGTACAGCGGCTCCGGCCGGGACATGAACTGCACGAACTCCCGGGCACCCTCCTTGTTGTCCGCGGCGTCGAACATCACCCAGCCCTCGGAGAAGGCTTGGTGGGTCTGCTCGCCGTTCGACGGCGGGTGCATGAGGCCGGTGTCTTCGGCGACGGCCTCGTTGTTCGACACCGCCTGCTGGAGCGGTCGTGCGCCGAAGTACTTCACCTCGTTCACCTGTTCGGACCAGTACGACTCGATCTGTGGCCCGTAGCCGTAGCCCGACCCGTCGACGGAGACTTCGTTGAGCTGGCCGATGTACTCGAGCACCTCCTTGGTGAGTTCGCGGTTCTGGCCTTGGTCCATTACGACCTCGATGTTGCCGTTGTTCCGTTCGAAGACCTGCCCCCCGTTTTGGAACATGTGGTCGATGTAGTACTCGGTGGCCATCAGGGTCTGACCGGCCGGGACACAGGTTCCGCGGCGCTCGCCGACCCCGTCGGTGGCTTGGACTCCTTCGAGGAACTCGTCCCACGTCGGCTCGCGGGGCGTCATACCGGCTTCCTCCTCCCACGTGCTCACGCGGTACCAGTCCATCGTCATGTTGACCCAGATGGGAACGACGTACTGGTTCCCCTGCAACGAGAAGAGGAAGTCCTCGTTGAAATCGTAGCCGTACAGGTCCTCCATCCACGTCGCTTGGTCGCTCAGGTCCGCGAGTACGCCCTGCAGCGCGAGTCCGCCGCCTTTCTCGGGGGCCGTCGTCGTCAGTTCCGGCGGGTTCCCAGCCTGCAACAGCCGCGAAATGCGAGCCGACTGACTCGACCCGACCCCGACGAATTCCAGTCTGACGCCGTAGCCCGTCTCCTCGCTGAACCGCTCCGCCCACTTCTGGTAGTACTGCTTGAACGCGGAACTGTTCTCCGCCGAGAGGAAGTGGACCTCACCCTTGTCGCCCGAAATCGTTCGCTCCTCGCCCGAAGACGTTCCGCCGCCACCGCCGCCACCGCCGCCGCCGCCGCCACCGCCGCCACCCGAACAGCCGGCTAGGGTGGTGGTTGCTACCGTCGCTACCCCCGCTCGTTTGAGAAATCGGCGTCTACTTTCGACCATGGTTTTACACCACATCCCCCATGTCGTGAGCTAACATATAAACATTAAGCACCATTAAATGATTAATACCGCCCGCCGCCGGTGCGGGGCTCTTATCCGCCGCTCGGCCGTAGTTGGGGGAGGATGACAGTCTACCAACGTCGAACGCGCGTCGCCGCACCCCTCGACGCAGTCTGGGACTTTCACTCCCGCGTCGCTGGGCTGGAAGCGCTGACGCCGGGATGGCTGAACCTCCGCATCGAGGCGGTCCGAGGCCCGGACGGCGAGTCCGACCCCGAGATTCTGGAAGCCGGATCGCGGATCGACGCATCGCTCCGACCGTTCGGGATCGGCCCACGCCAGCGGTGGACTTCGGTCATCACCGAACGCGAACGCGACGGCGCGGCGGCGTACTTTCGCGACGAAATGGAGGGCGGACCGTTCCGGCGCTGGGAGCACACGCACCGCTTCTTCGCGGACGGCGAGGAGACGGTCGTCGACGACCGGGTGGTGTACGCCCTGCCGTTCGGACCGGTGGGTGAGGTGGCCGCGTCGCTGGCGCGGGTCGGCTTCGAGCCCATGTTCCGCTATCGGCACCGGCGGACGAAGGCGTTGCTGGAGTAGGATTTTGAGGTAGGCGCTCCAATCGGCAGCTATGGACGTGGACGTCGTCGACATGGATCACGTCGCCCTCCGCGTGAGCGACGTTGATCGCGCGCTCGAGTTCTACCACGACCTGCTGGGGATGGCGGTTCGCGACCGGGAACGGTTCGAGGCGGGCGAGGTGCCGTACGTCGCCGTCGTCGCCGGCGGCCGCCACCTCCATCTCGTCCCGTCGGACGACCCCATCGACGTGGGCGGCGAGCACGTCTGTCTCCTCCTCCGCTCCGACGGGACGGGGACGCGCGCGGAACTCGACGCCCTCCTCGCGGCCCTCCGAGAAGCCGGTGTCGAGGTGGAGGCCGACGAACCCCGCGAGCGCTACGGCGCGTACGGCCGCGACTGGGCGGCGTACGTGCGCGACCCCGACGGTCGCCGGATCGAACTCAAGTTGCACTAGGCCGAGGCCGTGAGGTAGATGCCGGCGAGGACGACGGCGCCGCCGAGGAGCGTCCCGACACTGGGCGTCTCGGCCAGCAGGAGGGCCGCGAGGACGGTGCTCCCGATGGGTTCGCCGAGGAGCGTGACGCTCACGACGTGGGATTCGAGGTGGCCCAGCGCCCAGTTGATGACGGTGTGGCCGAGGACGCCGGGCCCGAGCGCCATCGCGACGAAGAGCGCCCACTCGTGGGGTGGGTAGGCTAGCAGGGCCATCCCCCGACCGACCGCGACGCCGAGGAGGACGAGCGCACAGACCGCGTAGACGACCGTCGCGTAGGGAACGACGCCGAGTCGTCGCCGGAGCGACCGCCCGGCGAGGTAGTAGCCCGCGACGGCGACGGCGGCCACTAACGCGAGGATGTTGCCGTACTGCGTGCCGACGGCGGCGCCCGTCGTGGCGACGGCCGGGTCGAGGGCCGCACGGATCGCCGGCCCGAACGACAAGCCGACCATGCCGACGAGTGCGACTCCGATGCCCAGCGCTCCGCGGCGCGTCACGCGCTCCCCGAGGAGGAGCCACCCGCCGACGGCGACGAACGCCGGTTGTGCCTGCACGAGCGTGACGCTCGCGGCGACGGTGGTGTGATCGAGGCTCTCGAACCAGAGCGTGAAGTGGGCCGCGAGGGCGACACCTGCGGCGGCGGCGACGACGCCGTCGCGCCGGTGGATCCGCCCGAGTGACGCCCGATCACGCAGAGTCAGCGGCACGAGCGCGCCCACGGTGAACGACACCCGGTAGAGCGCCTTGACCACGTTCGGCGCGTCGCTCCAGCGGACCAGAATCGCGCTCGTGCTGATCGCCAGCACGGCGACGGCGAGCGCGAGGAGGGGCGGCACGACTGGGTCGTCGGTCGCGGACACACGCCATCGCTCGCCCGGCGGTGGCTTACCGGTGTCGCCGCCTTCCGAACGAAGAGACTCGCTGGCTGGAAACATCGAAGACAAAATCTCTTCAAAAACTCTATTCAAGAACTATTTGGCATCATTTACGTAGTTGGAGATACGAGTATACTCCGATGACTCGCTCGATACGCGATTGGCTGTGGGTCGTGGTCTTTGCCACACTCGTCACGTTCTCGGTCCCTTGGTTCCTCTGGGGATCGTCCACCGTCGTCGCCGGCCTGCCGGTCTGGCTCTGGTGGCACATCGGCTGGATGGGTGTGGCGTCCATCGCCTTCGCGCTGTTCGCCCGAACGGGCTGGGACCGAATGATGGGCGTCGACGCGGGTGCGCCCGCCCGGGGTGGTGAGCCGTGAGCCTCCAACCGCTCGGCATCGTCGTCGGCTACCTCCTCTTGGCGCTCGGCGTCGGCCTCCTCGCCTACCGCGTCGGTGGGTCCGACGCCGAAGACTTCTATCTCGCCAGCCGGACGCTCGGGACGCTCGTCCTCCTCTTTACCACGTTCGCGACCCTCCTCTCCGCGTTCACGTTCTTCGGCGGCCCGAATCTCGCCTATGCCGCCGGCCCCGAGTGGATCTTGGTGATGGGCGTGATGGACGGCATCCTCTTCGCCATCCTCTGGTACGTCATCGGCTACCGCCAGTGGCTCATCGGCCGCGCCCGCGAGTACGTCACGCTGGGCGAGATGCTCGGTGACCGCTTCGCGTCGCCCGGCCTCCGCGGCCTCGTCGCCGGCGTCAGCCTCCTGTGGCTGTTCCCGTACGTCATGCTCCAGCAGATGGGCGCCGGCGAGGCGCTCCGGGGGCTGACCGGCGGCACCATCCCCTACTGGGGCGGCGCGGCGCTCATCACCGTCTTCATGATCGCCTACGTCACCCTCGCGGGCCTCCGCGGCGTCGCGTGGACCGACACCCTGCAGGGACTGTTCATGCTCTCGGTGCTCTGGGTCGCGGTGCTCTGGATCGTGAGCGCCATCGGTGGCGTCGGTGCCGCCACGGACGGGATGGTCGCGGCCAACCCCGAGTTCGCCGCGCTCGGCGGTGGCCTCTACTCCCCGCAGTTCGTCATCTCCACCGCGGTCACCATCGCCTTCGGCGTCACGATGTTCCCCCAGATCAACCAGCGCTTCTTCGTCGCGAAGTCCGCGACGGTGCTGAAGCGGTCGTTCGCGCTCTGGCCGGTCCTCGTCCTCCTCCTGTTCGTCCCGGCGTTCATGCTCGGGGCGTGGGCGGCCGGGCTCCCCATCGAGGTGCCCGAGGGGGCGAACGTGCTCTCGGTCCTGCTCGCCGAGTACACCCCGACGTGGTTCGCGGCACTCGTCGTCGCCGGCGCGATGGCCGCGATGATGTCCTCGTCCGATTCGATGCTCCTCTCGGGGTCGTCGTACTTCACGCGCGACCTGTATCGTCCCTTCGTCGCGCCCGACGCGAGCGAGCGCCGCGAGGCGTGGGTCGCCCGGGTCGGCGTCGCCGTCTTCGCCACGCTGGCCTTCCTCGCCAGCCTCACCCGCCCGGGAACGCTCATCGAAGTCGGCGACACCGCGTTCTCCGGGTTCGCCCTCCTCGCCCCGCCGGTCATGATCGCGCTCTACTGGCAGGCGACGACCCGTGACGGGATGGTCGTCGGCATCACCGTCCCGCAGGCGCTCTACCTCCTGCACGTGCTCGTCCCGGCGACGACCGTCGAGGTGGCCGGCACGAGCGTCGAACTCCTCGCCCGGAGCTACGGCGGGTGGGACGTGGCACTCGCGTTCATGCTCCTCGGTGCCGTCCTCACCGTCGGCATCTCCACCGTCTCCTCGCGGTCGGTCGGCGAGGACGCCACGCGCTTCGCCGTCCGCGGCGACTAGCTCCGCTCCGGAACATCTACTTGGGGGCCGCGCTATCCTCTCCCCATGAGCGACATTCTCGACGACGAAACCGCCGCCAAGATCATCAAGAACATCCGCGAGAACGACCAGCCGAGTCCGCACTTCCAAGCGACGATGATCAACTTCGTCTACTCGCTCCACCAGAGCGATGGCGGCCTCGACGAAATCGAACTCGGCGAAGGGGAGGCCGAAGAGATTCTGAGCGGGATGCCCACCAATCCCGAAGTCGAACTGACGCACATGGACGAGTAGCGCTACGCGTTTCGATCAGCCCACGGGCGCAAGATTGCGTCGACCGCCTCGTTCATCGGCACGTCGACGCCCACGTCCGTCGCGTGCCGCACGACCGACCCGTGGAGCGCGTCGAGTTCCAACCGTTTGCCGTGGGTCAGGTCGTAGTGCAGTGAGGAGTACATCCCCGGATCCAGATCCTGCACGAACTCGCTCCACTCGTCGACGACCGTCTCCGGCAGGTCGACGCCTTCCGCTCGCGCGACGGCACTCACCTCCGCCATGAGCCGCCGGTACATCTCCCACGACGCCTCGGTCTCGCGGATCTCGCCCAGCGGGAGGCGAGTCGTCGCCGTCATCCCCGCCTGCGCGCAGATGAGACAGAACTTCCGCCAGAGTTCGACGCGCACGTCCTCGGCCAGTACCGCCTCGATTCCCTCGGCCGCCGAGAGCGCCTCGTCGAGCGCCTCGATCCGAGCGGTCCGCTCCCCGTCGAGTTCGCCGAAGACGAACCGCGCCGGACCGCCCGTGTGCTCGACCGCGCCCGGTTCCTTGATCGTCGAGAAGATGTAGGCGACGCCGCCGGCGACGTGGTCGTCACCGATCTCCTCGGCCAGCCACGCCTCGTTGTCGACGCCGTTCTGGAAGGAGACCACGGCCGTGTCCGACCCCAACAACGGGACGAGGTCCGCGGCCGCCTCGCGCGTATCGTATGATTTCACGCAGAAGAAGACGTAGTCACAGGGGCCGACCTCGGCCGGATCGTCGGTCGCCGGGAGATCGACGGCCGTATCACCCACGACGCTCTCGACGCGCAACCCCGACGACTGGAGGGCGTCGAGATGCTCGCCACGTGCGATCAGATGGACCTCGTGTCCCGCGTCCGCGAGCCGCGCACCGAGATACCCGCCGACACCACCCGCTCCGAATACGGCGAATTTCATAGCGGTCGTACGACCGACCCCGTGAAAGGTGTGGGGGGACCGACCCGGTCGCCGCGTGCCGTCTCGCTGACGCCACAATCGTCAGTTCGTCCAGTACCACAGGGGAGAGGTTCCGTCTGGGACGATGGTACAGGCAGTATTCGGAACCCACCATATTTCCGGCCCGATCCTTTGAATACTTCGTGGCCAACCAATCGACTGCTCGGCCCCTAGAGAATCGGTGAGGATCGACCGTACGGCCTGCCGCTGTCGTTCGGCTCCGACGTGTTCGCCGCATACGCGTGCGCCGCCAGCCTGTCCGTGTTCTCGATGCCGTTCGACGAACTCGAAACCGGGACGTTCAGTCGTCGCAGCGAGGAGACGACTGGCTCCCCGTCGCCGCTCGTCGACGAGCGAACCCGGCGGGCGCGTCCGCGGCGCCCGGCGGCTCCCCCGTTGGTCGCGTCGGCGCTCACCAATCGGGGACGGGATTCCAGGGGACGGTCACACACCGGACTACTGGAATCCCGTTCGTTCGTCGTCGCGTCAGGTTGAATACTCACTCGTCGATTTCCACCTTCTGAAAACGCGAGCGTCGTCGGTCACGCGCGTTGGAACCAGTCCGGCGCCTTCACGGCCGTCTCGCCGAGCCGCGTCTGGGCGTAGTGGTAGCGGAGAACCCCCTTCGCGTACGTCACCGTCGTCTCGATTTCGAGGATGCGGCCGTCCGTCGAAACGACGACGTGACCCGTCGCGTTCTCGACGGAGCCGTACGTCCCCGAAACCGTGTTGCTGTACGCCCCCGTCACGTTGTACACGAGCGCAGTCGTCCCCTGTCGGCGTCCTGTCCGTTCGAATTCTAGATCGTAGAGCAACAGTTGCGAGTGAAGGACGCGACTGTCCATCGACTGAGCCACCCGAACGAAGCGGGCGTCCGACTGACCAATCAGCGTCTCGTTCCGTACGTCCCAGCGCGACAGCGTTCCGTCGGCGAAATAGGCGGCGCGGTGGTTCGCCTTCCCTTCGATGACGGCGTGCAGTCGCCGGTCCGTCGTGTCGAGTCGCATGTCGAGTGTGGTGTTCCGGGGCGAGGCTCCCCTCGATTCGATCACCGTCGACCGATACGTGACGGTGGTCGACGGCCCGGTGACGAAGGCGGTGTAGTGGGTGCGGAGCGCGGCCGAGGCGTTCACGCCCGCTGCGTTCCAGCCTGCCGGGTACGACACGTCGGACGGATTCGACGCCGTTGGTGGTGTCGCCGCCGGTTTCGATGTTCCCGTCTCCGTCCCCGTCGCTACCGGCGTTCCCTCGTCGTCCGACACGAACCCTGCACAGCCCGCCGTGACGACGAGTAACGCGACCACGACCGTGATCCCTCCTCGTCGGGCCACAGTTACCGGAACGACGGTCCAGCTTATGTGCCTCACGCTCTCTCGTCGATCAGTACTGTGGCCCCCACGGATCACCACACCGGGGACAGTGGCCGGGTGCAGCCGCGACGTTGTCGTAGCTCTCCGTATACCCACAGCTGTCACACGACATCGTTCGGGGCATCGTTGCGTTGGCGTTGACGCTCCTGCTACTAGTATCTCGGACGAGAACGTCGCACTTCGAAGGCGGTCTGTGGTGCCTCTCGACAGAGTGATGTTGGGGAAACATGACCAAAATCTATAATAACGATACGTTAGACATTCCCTCTCATAATGGAACGGGAGTACTACAGGGAGAACCCGTCACCGTACCTCCTCAAGTTCCGCGAAGCGCTCCACTACTTACTGATCCCCGTTCTGACAGGTATCGTAATCGTTCTGTATCTGGAATTTTTCGCCCACGTCGGCCACAGCCTCCACGAGAAACTCAAGCTGGCCGAGAAGCTGATCCTGTTCTACTTCGTGGCCGAGGTGGGGACCGACTTCGTACTGTTCGAGAACAAACGAACCTTCCTCAGCGAGAAGTGGTTCGACATTCTGCTCATTCTCCCGTTCCTCCAAGCGTTCCGGGCTGTCGGGCGGGCGGGCCAATTTTTCCGCGGCGTCAAGGCGTTCAAATCCGTCCAACTGCTCCAGCTACCGAACCTCGCGCGGACGGCCAAGATGCTCCGCTTCGGTGAAATTCCCGTCGCCGCCGGGCTCGTCGCCGGTGAAGGGGCCCGCGGGATCCGACTCGGGAAGGCCGTCCCGAAACTGCTCAAGACCATCCCGAAAGTTCAGAAGCTCATCCACTTCGTCCGCGAGATGCCGACGCTACTGCAGTACGTGCCCAGCATTCAGTCGGTCGTGTACCTGTTGACGCAAGTGAAAATCGCGGCGAAGAAGGCGGCTATGGTTCTCCTGCCAGCGTCGGTAATCGCCGTCGTGGCCGAGCGGCTTCGATCCACGGACGACGAGGAGTGAGTCCCCGCTTCGCCGGTCGAGGGCCCCTCACGTCGACGCCGAACCGCCGCTCGTCACGGGACGTGGGCGATGCTGGGCAGCCGACGCCGATCCCACAGATTCGACGCGGACGGGACTCGCTCACGGGAGTGGGAGACAAGCCGATCACGTCCGCTGTGGATCTGCTCGAAGAGAAACCCCTATCGGCGAGTGCGACTGCGAGGGCTACACGCCCCACGAGTGGTGCGCCCACCTCGCCGCCGTCTTCCTCGCCTACTGTCGGCGGGAGATCGTCGTCGCCGACCTCGACGCCGATTCCGGCGAGGAACTGGCGATGCTGTGGCGCCAGTACCGGCAGGGAGGTGAGGTATGACGCAACCAGTCTCGAATATAGGCGGGGAATAGGGCTGGTGTCCGGGCGAGACACCGGTGTCAGAGGCACCCCTTCCCCACACCTTGCATTTCCAGTTAATCATCTAAAATGTCTAGATTCACTCGATTAGTAAAGACAGGAGGTGAAGCGTGATGGACTACGTCGCCATCATGGAGCGCGCCGACCGTACGATCCACTCGGGCGCCCAGACGCACCTCACCGAGTTCGTCGGCACGGTCGATCTGTACCCCGTCGGCGAGGGTGACGGGTCGCTCGCACACTGGGTCGCGCGCAGGAGTGCTCGGCAGAACCCCCGTGGGGGTTGTGCTACGCCCACCGCTTGCCGCGGACGAAGTACGAACCGCGAGTCACCACGACCACCACCGTTCAACTGTAAGAACCGACAGACAGCGAAGGGGTGTGTCTTGATGCCAGTTGCACTCCAGAAATGGCCGGACCAGCGTAAAATTGAAATGGGGCGTAAAGACGTGTTGAAACACCCGAAAACAGAACTCTCTACTCTGCCGTAATTCGGCGAGAGAAGGTATCCGCCCTCCCCGAGTTGAACACGGTCAGACGTTCCGGGCGTGCGGCGCTTCGCGCCGTTCCGGAACTGCGACTGACCTGCTCAAATCGGCTCGGTCGGATCTGCAGGGCATATCCGCCCTCCCCGATTTGAACGGGGGGCAAGCCGATCTACAGTCGGCTGCTCTACCAGTCTGAGCTAAGGGCGGGCACGTAGACGTAATCGCCAGACTGGACTTAAGGATTCTCATTTGCGTGGCGGGCGGACCCGAACCCTTTCGTCGGCCGCCCGCCATCGACGCCGCATGGACGAGGAGCGACAGGCCACCTTCGGCCCGGACGGCGAACTGGAGACGGAGGCGCCGGAGGCGACGGGGACCAACGACTTCGGCGAGGAGACGGGCGCCGACGAGACGGACGGCGGGTTCAACCGCTACGCGGTCGTCAGCCTCCTCCAGAAGGCCGTCCGCCGCGGTGACGAGGAGGTGTCGGCCTGGTGTGCGTGGGAGCTCGCGCGCTCCGGCTTCGGGTGGAACCTCTGGGACCGACTGAACACGTTCGTCGTCGAGGACCTGCAAGCGGACGCGCAGGCCGCCCCCCTCGTCGGCCGCTACGAGGAGTTGGCCGAGGAGTGGGACATGGACTCCCGACGGGGGCAGATGGCGGCGGTGCAGGCGGCGCTGGTCGTCGCGCGCGCTCGGAGCGCCCGAGAGGGTGCGAACGCGGTCAACGCCTTCCACGCCATCGCGAAGCGACGGGCCGAAGCGCACGAACGGGATGAGGAGCCGGCTCACTCGTTCCCGGTCACGGGAGGAGACCTCTCCGCCGGCGGTCGATACGACGTGGCGCTCGACGGGCATACCGGCGAAGGGGCGCGACTGAACCGGAGTTCGCCGTTTTTCCGTGTGCACGGCGCGCGCGTCGGTCCGGAGGGAGAGACGGACGTGAGCGCCCGGTGGAAGCGACTCTACCTCGCGCTAGACGAGTACGACTACACGGACGAGGAGGTCGCCCACGCGCTCTCGGCGGCCGATTCGGCCGATCCGTGGGCCGAACCGGAGTTCGAGTGAGTCACCCGTCCCACAGCGCGTACATGTCGTCGCGGATCGGCTCGGTGTAGCGCTCGCCGTCGATCTCGACCCCCGCGTCGCCGTCCTCGACGCGGCCGATGTCGGCGGCGTCGATTCCTTCAGCAGCCAGCGATTCGAGCGCAGCGTCGGCGTCGTCGGCGCCGACGGTCGCTAGCAGTGCGCCGGATCCGAGGACGCGGAGCGGGTCGACGCCCACTGCCTCGCAGGCCGCGCGCGTCTCCTCGCGGACGTGGACGGCGTCGCGGTCCACGTCGAGGGTCACGTCCCCGGTGATCGCCAGTTCGATCAGGCCTTCGAGAACGCCCCCTTCGGTGGGGTCGTGCATGGCCGTCGCGACTGGTGTGAGGACGGCCGCTTCGGGGATCACGCTGAGGTCGTCGAAGGCGGCCGTCGCGCGGTCGAGCGCGTCCGTAGAGAGGTCGAGGCGGTCGCGGAAGTCGGTAGCGAGGACGCCCGTCGCCTCGATGCCCGCGCCCTTCGTGAGTAGAATGCGGTCACCGGGCGTCGCGCCGCCCGTCGGAACGAACCGGTCGGCGGTGCCGAGACAGGTGAGCGAGCAGAGCGGGCGGCCGAGACCGGCGACGACTTCGGTGTGTCCGCCGACGATGGTCAGTCCCAAGCGCTTCGATTCCGCGTCGAGTTGACCGGTGATCGTATCGAGCACGCTCGGATCGGCGTCGGGCAGCAGGACGGTACTGAGGAGGAACTCGGGACGGCCACCGGAGGCGGCAACGTCGTTCGAGGCGACGGTGACGGCCAACTGGCCGATGCGCTCGGCCGCGAGGGAGATGGGGTCGGTGCTGACGATCAGCGTCTCGTCGCCGACGCGAACCGCTGCAGCGTCCTCGCCGAACGCCGCCCCGACGAGCCGGTTCGGGTTGTCCGCACCCGTCCGCGAGAGAACGAGGTCGGTGAGGGTCGCCCGATCCAGTTTACCGGTCATAGGCTCCGATAGACCCGCCCCGTTCATGTGCCTTCTCGTCCGCGGAGCCGCATCCTACAAGCCGCTCGCGGTGGAACGGACGACCATGCTCCTGACACCCGGCCCGACGGCGCTCCCCCCTTCCGTCAGGGAGGCGATGCGCGAGGAACTGATCAACCCCGACGTCGACCCTGCCTTCGCCGACCGCTACGACGCCTTGCTCGACAAACTGGCGACGGTGTTCGGCACCGACGACGAAATCGTCGTCATGGGCGGCGAAGGCATCCTCGGGCTGGAGGCGGCCGTCGCCTCTACCGTCGCCCCCGGCGACCGCGTGCTGTGTCTCTCGAACGGCCCATACGGCGACGGCTTCGCGGACTTCGTCGAGAACTACGGTGGCGAGGCCGTTCTCGTCGGCGCCGACTACGACGACCCGTTGCCCGTCGACGAACTGGAGCGGACGCTCGCGTCCGAAGCGTTCGACGTGGCGACGATGGTCCACTGCGAGACGCCGACGGGGACGCTGAACGACCTCGACCACGCCCTCGACCTGTTCGACGAACACGACGTGTTGACCGTCGTCGACGCCGTCTCGTCGCTGGGTGGGACACCCGTCCCGACCGACCGCATCGACATCTGCCTCGGCGCGTCCCAGAAGTGTTTCAGCGCGCCGCCCGGCCTCGCTGTCTGTTCCGTCAGCGACGCCGCGTGGGAGCGCATCGAGGCGCGCGACCCCGACTCCCTCTACACCAACTTGCTCCCGTGGCACGACGCCGAACAGCCCTACCCCTACACCCACCTGACGACGCTCGTGATGGCGCTCGACGAAGCCGTCGACCTCCTCCTCGAGGAAGGACTCGACGCCGTCTACGACCGCCACCGCGAGGTGGCTGCCGTCTGTCGGGAACGCGGCGCCGATTTGGGGTTGGAGCCGTTCCCCGACCGCAGTCGCAGTTCCCCGACCGTGACGGCGTTTCACGTCCCCGGCCGGGCGACCGGTCTGCAGGAGCGGCTCCGCGTCGACCACGACGTGACGCTCGCGACCGGATTCGGCGACCTCGCGGACGACGTGTTGCGCGTGGGCCACATGGGCTACAACGCCGACATCGATCAGGTCGAACGGGCGATGGACGCGCTGGCCGCGGAACTTTAGTCGATCCCCTGTTCGGTCACCCGAATCCCTTTCTCCGCGAGGTGACGCATCTGTCGCTGGGCGAAGTCCTCCTCGCTCGTCCCGCGGGTCGCCAGCACGTACACCGTCGCGCTCCCTGCGGGGCGCATGGTCCGGCCGGCGCGCTGGGCGCCCTGTCGGCGCGACCCGCCGAGCCCCGAGGCGACGACGGCGAGTTCGGCGTTCGGCAGGTCGATGCCTTCGTCGCCGACGCGGGAGACGACGAGCGTCCGGCGCTCGCCGGACCGGAACTCTTCGAACAGCCGGTCGCGTTCGTGGTGGGGCATCTCGCCGCTGACGAAGGGCGCGTCGACGGCGTCGGCGATTTCGCGGCCGTGGTCGAGCCACTCGACGAAGACCAGTGCCTTCGCCGTCGGGTGTTCCGCGAGCAGGTGTCGCACCTCGTCGACCTTCGCCGGATTCTCGCCCGCGATCCGATGTTTCGCGCGCGGTTCCGCGCTCGCGTACGCGTTGCGTTCCTCGTCGTTCGCCCACGGGAGGTACCGAATCTCGACTTCGGGCTCTTGCACGTAGCCGGCGTCGAAGAGGGCGTCCCAGTCGGTGCCGATGGGTGGGCCGACGAGCGTGTAGATGTCCGTCTCGCGGTCGTCCTCCCGCACCGGCGTCGCGGAGAGGCCGAGGCGGTGTTTGCTCTGGAGGTCCGCGCTCCGCCGGTACACCTCGCTGGGGATGTGGTGGACCTCGTCGTAGACGATCAGCCCCCACTCGCGGCGGTCGAAGAGCGCGCGGTGGCGGTCCATCCCCGCGACCTGATAGGTGGCGACGGTGACGGGGCGGATGTCCTTCTCGCCGCCGTGGTACTCGCCGATCTGTTCCCGTTCGAGCGTCGTGTGTTCGAGGAGTTCGGCCCGCCACTGCCCCGCGAGTTCGCGGCTCGGGACGAGAATCAGCGTCTCACCGCCGACGGCGGTGAGGGCACCGATGGCGGCGACGGTCTTGCCGCTCCCCGACGGGCCGACGAACACGCCGGCGCGTTGGTCGAGGAAGCGCTCCACCCAGTCGCGCTGGTAGTCTCGGAGGCTCGTCGTCAGGTCCACGTCGAGCGGGTCGCCCGTTTCGAGGTCGCGCTCGTCGACGACGGGGTAGCCGGCCTCGTAGAGGATGCGCTTGATCGCCGCTTCGCTCCCCTCGACCACCCAGCTCTCGGTGTCGGAGATGGGGGCGTGGAGGTGCTCTTCGTCGAGTTTCTGCCGGGCGACGTTGCCCATCAGGCTCTCGCTCGCCGCCTCGAGGACGGTGTAGCCGTCCTCGTGGGTCGTGAGCGTGAACTGTCGGGCGCGGGTCCACTGGCGTTCGATCCACTCTTCGAGGTGGGGAGAGCGCCGGGGGAGGACGGAGCGGAGCGTCCGCAGGAGGGCGTCGCAGTCGTCGAAGGGCGCGGCCCACACGTCCTCTTGGCGGACGCGGTAGAGATAGCCCTTGGTGCCCGATGTGTCGACCAAGTGGGCGAGTCGGGAGAGTTGCGCGCGGGTGTACTGGGTCGGCTGGTCGACGACGATTTCCCGGCGTTCCGGAAAGAGGACCACGCGCTCGCGCTCTGCGAGTTCCTTCCACTCGGTCGGGTACCAGACGACGGGGTCGGATTCGACGTCGAGGCGTTCGACGCGGCCGTCGCCGACCAGTCGGTCGAGGCCCTCGCTGGCGGCCGCCTGCGAACACCCGAGCCGGCGGGCGATCTGCTGGGCGGTGGCGACGGGCCGGCCCTCCGCCTGCAACGCGTCGTGGAACGACTCCAGCGTGACGGCGTCGGCCTCGTCGGCCGCGCCGTCTGCGGACTCGTCGGTCATCGGTGCCGGTACGTTCCGGACGGAGAAACGAGTTGTGACCCGTCTCTCGTTAGCCCAACAGCCCCAAGTCGTCGATGCGGTCGACGATCACGTCGACTGCCTCGGCGGCGTCGGCCGTCCGTTTCCCGCCCGTGATGACGATCTTCCCGCTGCCGAACAGCAGGATCACCACGTCCGGGTCGTCCATGCGGTAGACGAGGCCGGGGAACTGCTCCGGCTCGTACTCCACGTCCTCCAGCCCGAGGCCGATGGCGAGGGCGTTGAGATTGAGCGTGTGGCCCAGATCCGCACTGGAGACGATGTTCTGGACCGTGATTTCGGGATTCTCCTCGACGGGGATCTGCAAGTCGCGGAGCTTCTGGAAGATGATACCGAGCGCGTCGTGAACGTCGTCGATGCTCTTCGCGCCCGTGCACACGATCTTCCCCGAACGGAAGATGAGGGCGGCCGCTTTCGGCTCCTGTGTCCGGTAGACCAGCCCCGGGAAGTTGTCGGGGTTGAAGTCGGCCCCGGGGAGGTCCTCCGCGAGCGCTTCGAGATCGAGCTCTTGCCCGATGCCGGTCGACGCCACCACGTTCTGAATCTCTATCGAATCTGCCGGGTCACTCATCGTATGCGCCCAAATGCACGCCCCATCCTTATAAACCACCCCGGAGACGTGCGGGCGTTGATCGTTCGCGCCGGACGACTGCCCGTATCGACCGCTCGTGTGACCCCTCACCACGACAGGGATCACCACGCAAATATCACTGCGTCTGCCGATTTCGGCGGAAACCAACGGGGTTAAGTATTCACCTCCATTCTGCATCTAATGCGAACGCGGCGAGGGCGACGGCGCCCTCGGCGTTCCGGACTACACGTCGTCCGGGCGATTTCCCGGGCCCGATCAACGGGCTTATATGGGTCGCCCGCGTCGGTTCAGGTCCGGACGAGAC
>Ga0207757_100289_pt1 | contig 37078 bp, 34 predicted proteins | sample A23P3SouthBayCA_2_FD_187752 | JGI IMG/M metagenome (GOLD analysis project Ga0207757, IMG submission 187752) | Aerobic enrichment media microbial communities from Eden Landing Ponds, California, USA - A23 P3 (2) (SPAdes) | ecosystem: Environmental > Aquatic > Marine > Unclassified | place...
CGCAAGTCCGTCGACCGCACGTTCAAGCGGATCATGAAGGAGGGCAAGGAGAACTTCCTGCCCATCGTCACGGGCCACCAGGGCGAACCGCGCGCGATGTTGACGCGGATGGGCCGCGGCGAGACGCCGTACGAACTGGAGAACGGCGACAAGGTGCTGTTCTCGGCCCGCGTGATCCCGGAGCCGACGAACGAGGGCCAGCGCTACCAGTCAGAGCGCCTGCTCCGGATGCAGGGCGCCCGCATCTACGACGACATCCACGTCTCCGGCCACCTGCGTCAGGAGGGCCACTACGAGATGCTGGACGCGCTCCAGCCCCAGCACGTCATTCCGGCCCACCAGGACCTCGAAGGCTTCGCGCCCTACGTGGACCTGTGTGAAAGCCAGGGGTACGCGCTGGGCCGTGACCTGCACGTCACGCGCAACGGCAACATGATTCAGCTGGTGGAATGACGCCCGATTCGACGGAAGAGCAGGTGCTTGCGGCGGTTCGTGAGCGCCGAGAGCGGGTCAACGCGGCTATCGACGAGGACCTCCCGCTGGTGGAACCCGAACGCCTCTGGGAGGCCTCGCGATACCTGTTGAAAGCAGGTGGGAAGCGACTCCGGCCGACCGTCTCGTTGCTGGCGGCCGAGGCCATCGCTGACGTGCCGCCGCTCTCCGTCGACTACCGGCAGTTCCCCGCGGTCGACGGCGGCGAGGTGGACGTGATGGCCGGGGCCTTGAGCCTCGAGGTCATCCAGTCGTTCACCCTCATCCACGACGACATCATGGACGACGACGCGCTCCGCCGCGGGGTGCCCGCCGTCCACAAGGCCTACGACGTGGACACGGCCATCCTCGCGGGAGATACGCTCTACTCCACCGCGTTCGAGATCATGGCCGACACGGGCGCCGCGCCCCAGAACGGGCTGGAGGCGATGCGGATGCTCGCGGAAACCTGTACCCGAATATGTGAGGGACAGGCACTCGACGTCGAGTTCGAGGGGCGCACGGAGGTCCTCCCCGATGAGTACTTGGAGATGGTCGAGTCAAAGACGGCCGTTCTCTACGGCGACTCGGCCGCGACGCCTGCGGTCCTCCTCGGCGCCGACGACGAGGTAGTCGACGCGCTCTACTCCTACGGCATCAACTCCGGCTCGGCGTTCCAGATCCAGGACGACGTGCTCGACCTGACGGTCCCCTCGGAGAAACTCGGCAAGCAGCGCGGCTCGGACCTCGTCGAGAGCAAGGAGACGCTCATCACGCTCCACGCCCGGCAGCAGGGCGTGGACGTGGACGAACTGGTCGACGCCGACGACGCCGAGTCACTGACCGACGAGGCGGTCGAGGAGGCGGTGGCGACCCTGAACGAGGCGGGGAGCATCGAGTACGCCCGCGAGAAGGCGAGATCACTCGTCGACCGAAGCAAGACCGACCTCGACATCCTGCCGGACAACGAGGCTCGAAGCCTCCTGAAAGCCATCGCGGAGTATCTCATTTCCCGGGGCTACTGACGGCCCCTTTTCACCCGACTGCGACGTAAGCGACGACGTAGGCCAGCCACGCGACCGTAATCGCCGCGATCCCCGTCAACACCGCCGTGAGCCAGTCCGGCGGCTCCACGGTCGGCCCCTGGGGCCGAACCAGCCGCACTCGCGGGAGGACACCCAGCAGGCCGACGCCGAGCACCGAGAACACGAACGGGTAGGAGAGATCGAGCGTCGGCGCCGGGATCAGGAGAACGCTGGCGGCGTAGCCGGCGCCGAGGCTGGCCCGTCGCGTCACGGCAGCGGTAGGACGCAAGCCAGCCGCGAGGCAGACGATGGCCACCGCGGCCCACACCGTCGCGAGTTCGATCCCGAACGCCGCCAGCAGGTGGAGTGTCGGATCGGCCGCTAGCGCGATCCGGTCGGTCACGAGCGCCGGCGCCGTCTCGACGGGGTAGAGCATCACGGGCGGTTCGCCGGTGAACAGGTCGCCGAAGGGGTGGGTGACGAGGCCAACGAACGCGGCGGCGAACAGCTCGGCGGTCGTGAGGTCGGCGTAGCGGTCGACGACCGTCCCGATAGCGACGGCGCCGAGGACGAACAGGAGCATGACGACCGCCGCCAGCGTCCCGCCGACGCTCGCGATTACCGCGACCAGCAGGGTGGCGATGGCCGCCGAGAGCGCCCGGACGCGCGAGGTGGCGCCAGCACTTCGGAGCGCGGCCAGTACGGCCACCGGCAGGGCGAGGACGAGCGAGTGGGTGACGGCCCGGTGGACGACGTTCCCCGTCGACCAGAACGCGCCTGCGAGCGCGAGTGCGTCGCTGCCGGCGGCACCCGCGATGCCGACGAAGGCGTACGCCATATCCACGTCCGGCAGAGTGGCGAACGCCGCCGCCACGACGCCGATGGTGAGTGCCCGCTCGCTCGTCCAGCCTCGGGCGATGGCGACGCCTCCGACGAGAGCGAAGGCGAGGGCTGCGTGGCCGACGAACATGGCCTCTCTTCTCGGCGCGCGAGCATAAACTGCGCGGGTGTCGTGGGAACAGCCGTCACGGATCGGCGCCGACCTTGGTCCAGCGGGCTTCGATGTCGGCGTTCCCCCGGATGACGGTGTCTCCGCCAACCGCGAACCGAGTCTTCCGGAGTTCGATCGATTCGACGACGCCCTCCATGTCGCCGATTCGGACGGTGTCGCCGGCCTCGAAATCCGGATCGCGGAGGAGATACACCCCCGCCACCGCGTCGGCGATCATGTCGCTCGTGGCGTAGGAGACCCCGAGGGCGACGAAGCCAGCGGCGGTGCCGAGCGAGGCCGCGATGCCGTCCAGTCCCACCACGGAGAGCGTCGAGAGGCCGACGCCGAACCAGAGAAAGACCGCGACGACGGTGGTGAGAAACTGGCGGTAGACGGGCGACTCGCCGCCCATCGTCCGCGCGAGGACGGCTCGCAGCGCGGTGAGGAGGAGTTTGACGAGCAACGCCGCCAGCGCGAGAAAGACGAGGCCGGTGACGACCGTCGGAATCGCATCGGTGAGACGGCCGACGAACTCTGCGAGCGCCTGATCGAGTACGTTCGATTGGAGTACGGCACCGCGCATAGCGGACGTGGGGACCGCCCGACACTAAAGGCTATGCGACGGCTCGGTCGACGACCTCGTAGTCGTCGCCTTCGACGCCGATGACGGCCCACTCGTAGTCCGGGTCGAGCCCTGTGAGCCGGTCGCGGAGGTCCCCTGCGACCTCCATCCACGTTACGAAGCATCGAAGCCGATAGTCGGTCGTGCCCCCATCGGCGAGTAGTTCGGGGGTCGACGACGCTTCGTCGGCGTCGAGTGCGGTCACGTGGACGGTTCGCCACTTCTGTTCGGCCCTGAGATCGACCCCGTCGCCGTCGACGGAGTATCCGAGGCGCCGGAAGACCGCCCGTGCCTCTTCGACAGGTGGCATGGTAACAGGGGCCATGTACCACCCGATACGGCCGGTCGGATGATAAATGTTACCACGACAAGAACTCCGGAATTCAGGACTGAGCGCCCCGTCCGCGGCGTCTCGCTCGCGTCGCCGCTACGACGACGGGGTCGTCCGCGATTCGCTGGCTCGGGCGTCCGCCTCGCGGACATCGAAGTCCGCGAGCAGCGAGAGGAGCCGTTCGGCCTGCTCGCTGAGCGACTCGACGTTGGCGCTGACCTGTGACATGGACGCGGCCTGTTCCTCGGCAACTGCGGATGTGTCCTCGGTTTCCGTAGCGGTCGCGCGGCTGATGTCGGCCACCTCCTCGACCATCGACACCGCTTCCTCGGTGCTGGCGGCCTGATCGTCGGCGGTGTTGCTGATCTCCTGAATCCCGCTGTCGGTCTCCTCGGCGTTCTCCGCGACCTGCGTGAACGCGTCGACGACCTCCTGGAAGGCCCCGACGCCATCCTGCATGTCCCGCTTGGCGGCCTGCGCTTCGTCGACCGCCGTCTCCGTCTGTGACTGCGTCTTCTCGATGAGTTCCTCGATGTCGTTCGCCGAGCCCTGCGTCTTCTCAGCCAACTGTTTGACCTCGTTCGCGACGACCGCGAACCCGCTGCCGCTGTTCCCGCCCTCGCCGGTGCCCGCGCGGGCAGCCTCGATGTTGGCGTTCAACGCCAGCATGTTCGTCTGCTCCGCGATGTCGCCGATGAGTTCGATGATGTCGCCGATCTCTGCCATCCGCTCGTCGAGGACCTCGACGTTCTCGACGGTCGAATCGATCGCCGACTGCACGTCCCGGGCGTCCTCGATCGCTCTCTGAGCGGTCTCCTCGCCGGCCTCCGCGATTTCGGCCGTCTCGTGGGAGCGCTGGGCGACCTCGTCGGCGGACGCGGCCACTTCCTCCACCGTCGCCGAGAGGTTCGTCATCTCGCCGGAGACCGTTTCGAGCATCTCCCGCTGTTCGTTCGTCCCGCTGGCTATCTCCTGGAGCGACTGGCTCACCACCTCGCTCGCCTGTTCAGCCTCGCCGGCTCCGGCGGTCGCGTCCTCGCTCGCGGCCGCGACGTCCCGTGCGAACGCCTGAATCTCCTGCATCGCCGACTCCGTCTCGCCCATCATCTCGTTGAACGCCTCGGCGATTTTCGCCATCGCCTCGCTCTCGCTGTCGGTGTCCAGTCGGACCGTGAGTTCGCCGTCGGCCGCTCGCGACATCGCGGCGCTGTACGCGTCGGCCTTGGCCTCCAGATGGTCGTTCATCCGCTCGACTTCCTGCTGTTTGGCCTCGGCCTCGGCTTTCGCCTCCTCGGCCTCGGCTTTCGCCCGCTCGATCTCCGCCTTCTTCGCTTCGAGATCCTCGACTTCCTCCGTTTTCGCTCTCGCCTCCCGGAGCTGGGCTTCGGCCTCCTCTCGGGAGCGCTCGGTCGAGTACCAGTGGGCCATCAACGCGGCGGCGAGCATCAGCACGAAGATACCGTGGATCAGCCCCCACGCCCACGGGTTGTTGATCGCGGCGGTGTGGTTGTACACGCGCTCGGGGTTGATCATGCCGAACACGCCGTGGGTCAACACGACGTAACCGATGCCGAGGGCGAACGGGACCCAGTCCTCGTAGACGGCGACGACGGCCATCCCGACGAAAAAGTGGAAATGCGCCTCGATGAACCCGCCGGAGAAGTGGACCAGAACGACGGATGTCGATAGGAGAGCCACCGTCGCGAGCGCCGTCCGGATTCGTCGGGAGACCCACGGCGCCAACGACGCGACGGCGATGCCCACCACGATCCCGAGTTCGAACAGCACGTGTGTCAGCGGAATCGATGGGATCGTCGCGCCCGTGATCAGCGACTCGGTTCCCTCGAACATGCCGAGGCCGAACAGCAGGGGAACCTGCGCAAGCACCAGGATGAGGATGTTTCGGTGTCGGTTGCGCCACGTTGCTTCGGGTATGGAATGCCCGTCGGGGATGTAGTGAACGAACTCCCGGACCGTCTGCCGCCAGCCACTCTCTCCGGAGAGGGCCGCCGTGGAGTCGCCCGTAATACTTGCCATCTTACCTCCACCTTCCCTAGTGAGGACAAAAAGACTTCCACCCACATATCGCGCGTGATATTTCGAGAACGGCAGTTTGATCCCTTCTCGGTCGGGGACAAAGCTGATTAGCGGTCTGTGACGAACGCACACAACCGACTTCAGGAGGCCCCGGTAGCCGGATCAATCGGCCGACTGTCCGTCAGTTTTCGTCAGTGAAAACGCCGCTCACGTGCGGAAGGACTCTCCGCAGCCACACTCGGAGACGACGTTCGGGTTCTCGACGTGGAACCCCTCGGCCTGCAGGCCCGACTCGTAGTCGAGGACGGAGCCGCCGATGTAGTCGGCGCTCGCGGGGTCGACGAACACGCGCAGGTCGTGGCGTTCGACGATGGTGTCGTCCTCCTCGGGTTCGTCGTCGAACCGCATCCCGTAGGAGAGGCCGGCACAACCACCCTGCTGGACGAACAGTCGAAGTCCGCCCACGTCGGCGTCCATCCCTTCGCGGTCCATGAGGGCGAGGGCTTCCGACGCGGCTTCCGGCGTCACCTCCACCATCCGGTCACTCATCCCCTCGGCAGTTTCGGTACTCATGGACGGTGGTACACTCCGTGGACTGTTAACCCTGACGGGGAGATGTAATCGGTCGTCGTTACTCCTGGGTGCCGTCGCGGAACGGTATCGGCACGTCGGCGCGGACGACATCGACGGCTCGCCGGAGGCCGGCACCGACGCCGTAGCCGACGACGCCGACGGCCACACCGCCGACGGCGGCGACGCCGAACGCGAACGCCAGGGCCTCGGGGAGCGAGACGATCCGGTCGCCGTAGGACGTGGTAACGACGGTCCCGTAGCGCGTGACGGCGACGCCGAACAGCGGCGCGGCGACCAGTACCGTCGTCGGTAGGAGTCCGCCGTTGACGGCGGCGCTCGCGGCGGCGAGACCGACGAGGACGGCGGCACCGACGAAGACGGCCGCGCGCGGATCGGTTCCGGTCCACGTGCCGACGACCCACCGCTCCAGCGGCGGGTAGCCGGTGGCCGACGCGACGACGGCGGCAGTCAGGACGGCCAGCACGGGGGCGAGGCCGACGACGAGCACCGAGACGCCGAGTCGGCGTCCGAGGAGCACCGTCGACACCAGCCGTGCGACAGGGCCGTGGGCAACGGACACGATTCCGGCACCGGCGCGGCGGCCGACGGCTCGGAGGGCAGTCAGGAGCCACCGCAGACTCGACAGTAACCGTTCGAGCGACGATCGGGTTCGATTCAGGGCTCTCGGGACGGGGTTGGAGGGACGCATAGGCGACGACCGACCGATTCGATCCGGTCGATTGTCAGGATTGCGGTCTACTCGAACCGCTGGCGGACGCTCTCGGCGTGGCCGGTCAGCCCCTCGGCCTCCGCGAGGGTCGTGATCGTGTCCGACAGGTCGTCGAGGGCGTCGCGGTCGAGACGCTGGACGGTCGTCGACCGGAGGAACGTCTCGACCGAGAGGCCGCCGAAGCGTCGGGCGCCACCGCCGGTCGGCAGGACGTGATTCGTCCCGGAGGCGTAGTCGCCGGCGGCGACCGGGGTGTAGGGGCCGAGGAAGACGCTTCCGGCGCTGTCGATGCGGTCGAGCAACGCCTCGTCGTCGTCGGCCTGGATCGACAGGTGTTCGGCGGCGTACTCCTCCGCGAACAGCACCGCCTCGGACATCGACCGCGCGAGGAAGACGCCGCTGGCGTCGTTGTCGAGGGCTGCCGCGACCGTCTCCCGCCGGTCGCAGTCGGGGAGGCGCGCGTCGAGTTCGTCGGCCACCGCCGCCGCGAGGTCGGCGTCGGCCGTCACCGCGACCACTGAGGCGTGGTCGTCGTGTTCGGCCTGCGCGAGGAGGTCGGCGGCGACGTAGGTCGGATCGGCCGTTCCGTCCGCGAGGACGAGCACCTCGCTCGGCCCGGCGAGGAAGTCGATCTCCACGTCCCCGCGCACCTCGGCCTTGGCGGCCGTCACCCAGCGGTTGCCCGGGCCGACCACCTTCTCGACCGCGGTGACGGTCTCGGTGCCGTAGGTCATGGCCGCGACGGCCTGCGCGCCGCCGACGCTGTAGACGGCGTCCGCGCCCGCCTCGTGAATGGCCGCGAGCGTCACCGGATTCAGCTCCTCGGCCGGCGGCGTCGTCACGACGACGTGGTCGACGCCTGCGACCGTCGCCGGGATGATGCCCATCAGCGCGCTGGAGGGGTAGGCCGCCGCGCCGCCGGGGACGTAGACGCCGACGCGGGAGAGCGGGCGGAACCGCCGCCCCAGTTCGCGACCGCCGAAGTCGTCGCGCCAGTCCGCCGGTCGTTGGCGCTCGTGGAACTCGCGGACGTTGTCGGCGGCGGTCCGAATGGCATCCAACAGATCGTCGTCGACCGCCTCGTGGGCCCGTTCGGCGGCGTCGGTCACGTCCAGATTGCCGACCTCGACGCCGTCGAACTCGCGGCAGAACTCCCGCACAGCCACGTCGCCCTCGTCGCGGACGCGGCCGACGATGTCGCGTACGTCCTCGCGAACCGTCTCGACGCCCGCGTCGCGCTCGAACAGCGCCCGCCGGTCGTCGGGACCGAGCGCCTCGATATCGCGTACTTCCATACTCGCCGATAGCGCAGGCGGGCGAAAAGGGGTTCCGATCCGGTCGCCGGGCCAGTCAGTGGCGTCGCATCAGTCGGGCCGATTGTGACCGTGGCCGACGACGAACGCCACGGCGTTCAGGCCGACGACGCCCGCGAAGGCGACGCGGTGGGTCGTGACCGTGCCCGTCGCCAGCAGGGGGAGGTACGTGAAGGGCAGCAGCGTCGCCAACCAGAAGGCGACGAAGCGGACGGGACGGGCGGCGAGTTCGGCGAGCGTCCGGAGGGCCGGGAGCGACTCGGTTGCGGTGCGTGCGAGGGACGTTGATCGGACGGACATGGTGACTGGCTCCACGCAATCCATATGCTTGCACCATCATATAGGGGGCAAATCGTTGGCTCCGCTTCAACTCGTTTCGCTCGATGAATGCCTCGTCTATCACCGTTCAGCTCGTTTTACGACGCGATTTAACTGTTCGAAAGAGTTTATCCCACGACGAGGAGCCGCTATCGGTGCTCGCTGCTCTCGGTGGGCCACATCCCCGATTCGTAACTACTATCGGTAACATCGACGGTGGATCGTGAATTATATCAGTTTCTCGATAACTGTTTACGGGCCGAGCCGGTAGTCCGCGGTAATGCGCGCGTCGCTGGCCGGCTGGACGGACTCGCGGTTCGACGTGGCGTGGGGGGAGGTGACGGGCGCGGTGGGCGACACCGTGACCGTCCTCCCCATCGTCGTCGCCGTCGCGGCGCTCACCGACCTCTCGCTCGCTCGACTCCTGCTCGGATTCGGCGTCTTTCAGATGGTCTGGGGGCTGTGGTACGGCCATCCGATGTCCGTCGAGCCGATGAAGGCGCTCGCGGCGCTGGTCATCGCCGGCGGCCTCTCCACCGGCGAGTACGTCGCCGCCGGACTGCTCGCGGGCATCGCCCTCCTCGTCGTCGGCCGGACCGGGACGCTGGGCCGCCTCGCGCCCTACGTGGGCGAACCGGTCGTGCGCGGCATCCAGGTCGGCGTCGCGCTGATTCTCTTCCGGACCGGCGTGGCGACCGGCTTCCAGACGCCGTCGCTCGCCGGTCTCGCCGTCATCGTCGCCCTCGGTGCGATCGTAACGGGCTATCGCGAGGTGGCGGCGCTCGCCGTCCTCGGCCTCGGGGCGGCGCTCGCGCTTGCGACCGCCGGACCGATCACCCCTCGCATCCCGGCGCCGACGCTCCTCGATCCGGCCGCGCTCTCGTTTTCGCGCAATGCGATCGGTGCGACGATCGGCCAACTGGCCATGACCGTCGGCAACGCTGCCGTCGCCACCTCGCTGTTGGTGGAGGAGTACTTCGACGCCGAGGCGTCGCCGGACGACCTCTCGACCAGTATGGGCGCGATGAACCTGCTGGCCGTCCCGCTCGGCGCCATGCCCATGTGCCACGGGAGCGGGGGTATCGCCGGCAAGTACGCCTTCGGCGCCCGGACCGCCACCTCGAATCTGGTACTCGGCGGCCTCTACCTCCTACTGGCCGTCGTCGCCGTCGATGCCGTCGCCGCGTTCCCGATGGCCGTCCTCGGCGTCGTCCTCGTGTTAGTGGCCCTGGAACTCGGCCGCGCCGGCATCGACACGCCGGACCCGTTGCTCACGGGAATCGTGGGCGTCACGGCACTGCTCGTCAACGTCGGCGTCGCCTTCGGCGTCGGCATCGTCGGCTACTACGCCCTCGGGCGGATACGCGACAGTGAGGGCGAGAGTTAAAATCCCGCCGCCGTCCCGTCTTTCCGGGGCTCCGTCGCCCCCGAGATGACACCGTCCGTCAGTCGGGTGATCTGGCCGCCGCCGAACGCCGACGGCGGCTGGATCACCACGTCGTGTCCGCGGCGCGCGAGTTTCGGCAGGATCCCCTCGGGGAACCGGTCCTCGACGGCGAGGGACCCGTCCGCGCGGTAGCGCCAGCGCGGCGCGTCCATCGCCGCCTGTAGGGGCATGCCGTAGTCGAGGACGTTGGCGAGCACTTGCAGGTGACCCTGGGGCTGCATGTATCCGCCCATGACGCCGAAGGCTGCCCAGTCGTCGTCGTCGAGACGAAGGAGGCCCGGGATGAGCGTGTGGAAGGGCCGCTTGCCCGGTTCGATCCGGTTCGGATGCTCGGGGTCGAGCGAGAACGAACTCCCGCGGTTCTGGAGCGTGATGCCCGTCCCGGGTACCACGACGCCGCCACCGAAGTTGTCGAAGATGGAGTTGATGAATGAGACGACGTTCCCGGCGTCGTCGGCGACGGTCAGGAGGACGGTGTCGCTGTCTTCGGGTGGCGCACCGGGGCCACCGATGGAGACTGAGCCAGCCCGTTCGCTCACCGTCCCCGCGCGCTCGGCGGCGTAGGATTTCGACCCCAGCGCCGGCACGGCCTCGAACTCGGGGTCGGTGATGTAGTGGTGGCCGTCGTGGAAGGCGCGTTTCAGCGCCTCCGCGAAGTAGTGGACGCGCTGGGCGGAGTCGTAGTCGTAGCCGCCGGCGTCGAGTTCCTCGGCGACGTTCAGCGCCTCCAGCGCGATCAACCCCTGATTGTTCGGCGGGAGTTCGTACACCTCCGCCCCGCGGTAGGTGGTCGAGACGGGATCGACGTACTCGGGGTCGAAGCCGGCGAGGTCGTCGGCCGCGAGCAGCCCACCCCGATCCTGCACCGCCTCGGCGATACGCTCGGCCAGCGGCCCTTCGTAGAACGCGTCGGCCCCCTCCGTCGCGATGGTCGAGAGCGTGTCGGCGAGGTCGGGGAGCGTCATCACCTCGCCGGGTTCGGGCGACCGGCCGTCGAGGAGGTACTCCTCGCGCGCGTCCGCCTCGGTGAACAGCGCCTCCGCGACGGTCCACATGTCGGCGATCACCTCGCTGACCGGGAAGCCCGCTCTCGCGTACTCGATGGCGGGGTCGAGCGCCGCCGCCAGTGACCGCTCGCCGTGGTCGTCGAGCAGGCGGTCCCAGCCGCGGACGGTGCCGGGCACCGTCACCGCGAGGGGGCCGGCGTTCGGCATCGACGCCCGCGAGGAGTCGACGCCCGAGCGCTCCGCGACGCGTTCGCGCATCGTCGAGAGCGTCGCGTCGCCGGGCGCGCCACCACAGCTCCGGAACGCACCCACGTCGCCGTCCGCGGTGCGGTAGAGGGCGAACGCGTCGCCGCCGATACCGGTGCTCATCGGTTCGACGACGTTCAGGACGGCCGCCGTGGTCACCGCCGCGTCGAAGGCGTTGCCCCCCTCGCGGAGCGCCGCCACCCCCGCCTGCGCGGCGAGTGGCTGGCTCGTCGCCACCATCCCGTTCCGTGCGTAGGCCGTCGACCGTCGCGAGTCGAACCGGTCGAGATCCGGTGTCGAATCCATACGCCAGTCGACACTCCGCGCGCACAAAGTCGTTTGGTGTCCGGGGGGTCCACCGCGTCCCGTTCGGGACGGAGAAGCGCTCGCCGCAGAAAAATCGCCGCGCTCGACGGCGGTCGAGTTAGTCGATGTGGCCTTCGCGTCGGAGCTGGTCCGCGTCCTGCCCCGAGTAGCGCCACTCGATGTTCGCCTTCTCGTCCTGCCAGGACCACGGTTCGACGAGGACGACGTCGCCCTCGTTGATCCAGGTTCGGTACTTCATGCGGCCAGGAATGCGACCCATTCGCTCCTCGCCGTCCTCACAGCGGACGCGGACGTGGTTCCCGCCGTTGTGCTGTGTTACGACCGCGAACAGTTCGTCGTCGTCGGGCATCCGGAGATTCCGGCGCCCTGTTTCTTCGCTCATACACGTTGTAGGCGGGCCGCACGGATAAGTAATCGGAGACGCCCGCTAGCGTTTCACACGGGATGGTGCCGCGGACGGCCGGTTCCGCGCCACCTTTGCCCCCGGGGGACGAACACTGGCCCATGCGTGCCGCAGCTTTCACCGACCTGATCGGCCCGGACGGCGTAGAGATCATCGACGTGGACCGCCCCGACCCGGGTTCGGGCGAGGCAGTGGTCGACGTGGACGCCTGTTCGATCAACCACCACGATCTCTGGATTCTGAACGGAGCGTCGGCGATGGTCGATCCGACCGACCTCCCCTTCGTCACCGGCCTCGACGTGGTCGGCGTCGTCGACGCCGTCGGCGAGGGCGTCACTGGCGTCGCCCCCGGCGACCGCGTCGTCCTCTGTCCGAACGAGACGTGTGGCACCTGTCGGTTCTGCCGCGAGGGGCCGGAGAACCTCTGTGAGAACTACTCGCTGTACCACGGTGGACTCGCGGAGGCGGCCTGCGTCGAGGCCGACCGGCTGATCCCTCTCCCCCAGAACGTGGACGCGACGACGGCCGCGGCGCTGCCCACGGCGTATCTCACCGCCTACCACATGCTCCGGCGCGCCGACGTGGAGCCGGGCGACCTCCTCTTCGTCCCCGGAGCGACCGGGGGCGTCGGCGTCGCCGCGATCCAGCTCGCGGACGTGCTGGGCGTCCGCACCGTCGGTACGTCGTCCTCGGCGTCGAAACTCGAAACCGTCGCCGCCCTCGGGGCCGACCACACGATTCAGGGCACCGATCCCGACGATCTCCGTGACGCCGTCGCAGCCATCGGGGCGCCCGACGCCGTCATCAACCACCTCGGCGGCGCCTACACCCAACTCGGCCTCGACGTCATGCGCCGCGGCGGGCGGATGGTCGTCTGCGGGCGCACCGCGGGACCGATCTCCGAAATCGACATCGCGAACCTGTTCCGCGGCCACAAGCGCGTCATCGGGAGCACGATGGGGACACAAGCGGATCTGGAGCGGCTGGTCGACCTCGTCGCCGCCGGCGACCTCGATCCCCGGATCGACCGCACCTTCCCTCTCGAAGCGACGGCTGATGCCTTCGCGACGATGCGAGATCGGGACACACTCGGCAAACTCGTCGTGACGACGGCCTAGGTCATCATCTCCGTGAACCGATTCGTCCCCTCGTCGGTCCCGGCGATGATGAGTTCGTCACCGTCCCTGATCCGGAACTCGGCGCCGAGATCGGTGACGACCTCGCCGTCGCGTTCGACGCCGACGACCGTACAGCCGGTCCGTGCCCGGACGTTGGCCTCGCCGAGCGTCCAGCCGACGAGCCCCGGCGCGCGGGTGCGGACCACCTCGACCTGCTTGTCCAGCGAGATCACCTCCTCGTCTTCCAGAATCGTGGAGGCGAGCATCCGCCCGCTGACCGTCGCGAGCGAGAGGACGTAGTCCGCGCCCGCACGATACATCTTCTGGACGTTCTCGGTCTCTTCCGCGCGAGCGATCAGCTCGATTTCGGGGTTCAGATCCCGGATCACGAGGATGGCGAACTCGGTGAGCGTGTCGTCCGGGATGGCGAGGATGGCGCTGCGGGCGTCCTCGATACCCGCCCGCGAGAGCGCGTCCGGATCGGTCGCGTCCCCGACCACGTCGACGCCGGGACCCTCAACCAGATCCACCGTGACGTTCGAGACGCTCGCCGTCGAGAGCGCACCTGCGACGGTGGTGCCCACCTCACCGTGGCCGACGACGACCGTTCGTCCCTGTCGGAACCGACGGATGTGGGCGGTCGTCATCTCCTTGAGCCGTTCGAGCTGGGCTTCGTGGCCCGTCACCAGCAGGACGGTCCCGTTGTCGAGCGTGGCGTCCGGCGAGGGCGGGCTCTCGAACTCGCCGCGGAACCACGCGCCGATGATGTTCACGCCGGCGCGCTCGCGGATGCCGCTCTCCGCGATGGTTCGGCCGACGAGGTCGCTCCCCCGCTGGATCGGCAGTTCGGCCACCTCGAAGTCCTCCCCGATGTCGATGGTCTCGCCCAACTCCGCCGAGATGCCCGTCGTCACCTTGGAGGCGAGGCCCTCACCGAGGAGCGCCCGCGGCGAAACCACGTCGTCGGTGCCGGCGAGTCGATGGTACCGCTCGCGAGCGGGATCGTCGACGACGCTCACCGTCCGTACGTCCTCCGCGACTTCCTTCGCGGTGAGGACGATACTCGTGTTGACGGGGTCGTCGTCGTCGGCGACGAGACAGCGCGCCTCGGAGAGACGAGCCGACTCCATCCCGTCGACCGATTCGGGGTCGGCGTGGATCACGGTGTACTCCTCCTCGTAGAGGTCTTTCGCCCGATCGCGGTCGGGTTCGAGGATGAGGTGGTCGACGCCCCAAGAGTCGAGTTCCTCGACGAGTGTCTCGCCCCGTGGCGTCAGCGTACAGATCACGACGTGGTTCGTCAGGTCCTCGCTCGCCGACGTGGGCACCGTCGTCGAGATGGCCTCCTCGAACAGCGGGAAGACGAGTACCGGCAGCGCGAGGAAGATGAGGACGACACCGGTCAGGTCCATCACGATGACGAGGACGTTCATCTCGGCGCTCGACCACGGCGCGTCGGAGCCGAAGCCGGTGGTGGTGAACGTCTCGACGACGACCTGGAGCGCGTGGAGATAGCTGATCGGCGACCTCTCGAAGGCGCTCATCCCGGTATCGTACACCGCGGCGTAGGCGAGAATCACCCCTGCGAGACCGACGACGTACGCCAGGGTCCGGCGCTGCCAGGTGTCCATACCTATAGGGATTATCGGAGGTGGTCATAGTTTTCGGCTACGGGATCGAGCAGCGCCACGGACCGTAGCGTGTCGAAACGGTCGGGTGGCGACGATGCACCCTCTCCCGTGCCGTCGGTGGACTATCACGTCCGCTCCGGGCTCGCCGACCCCGTCGCGACCCGCCGGAGAACCAGCACGACTGCCATGCCCGCGAAGATCAGCCCCCCGGCGAGGCCGAACGCTCGGTCGTACCCGGAGGCGGCGAGCCAGCCCCCGCCGACGCTCCCGACGCCGCTCGCCAGCGTCGAAAGCGCGCTGTAGACGCCGAGAGCTTCGCCGCGGACGATCGGCGGCGCGAGCTGCGTGACGAGCGTGGCCGCCGAGACGGCGATCACTGCCCACGTCAGCCCGATGACGACGAACAGCGGCAAGGTCGCGGCGAGCGCACCCCCCACCAACACGACGGACGGGAACGCCACCCCGCGAACGGCGAGTCCCCCCGCCTGTACGAGCGTCACCTCGTAGCGCTCCACGAGCGTCCCCGCAGTGCCGAAGAAGACGGCTGCACCGACGTTCAGGGCGAGATAGAGGCCGAACACGGCGTCGGCACCGAAGCCAGCGTCCACGAGATACGCGGGCAAGGGGGCGGAGAAGGCACCGAACCCGGCGAACGCGAGCGTGACGGCGGCGAAATACAGCGCGAGCGTCGGCGTGAATCGGCGGACGAACCGCCGGGGGTGGAGGCCGCGCGGGTCGATCCGCGACGGGGTGAACGGGAAGCCGGCACCGCGGACGCCGAAGCGGGCGGCGCCACGGAGCGCCCGCCTGAGTCGACGGGGTGCCGGGCCCGCCCCGGCTCCCGGGTTGGGCGGGAGCGTCCGGGCGGCGACGAGGCCGCCGACGGCGGCGCTGACGGCACAGATCAGACAGACCGCGCGTTGCAGCGTGATCGAGTCCAGTCCCAGCAACCGCTCGCCGCCGACGATCACGAGGAACCCGACCAGCAGGCCGAGCGCCCAGCCCACCCCTTGCCACTCGTTGAGGCGGGCGATCCGGTCGCTCCACTCGGCTTCCGGCGCGCCGACGACCGCGAGGAGCGTGAGGACGGGCGTGGCCGCGGCGAAGGCGAACCAGATGGCGGCGTTGGCCGCGACGACGACCGGGATGGACTCGACCGCCGCGACGACGCCGAGGCCGAGGGCGACGACACCGATAGCGCCGAGGACGTACCCCCGCCGGTGACCGGTGCGGTCGGCGAGGCGGCCGACGAACAACGCCCCCGGCGCGCCCGCGGCCGCCGCGGCGGCCGCGAGAACGCCGAGCGTGAGCGGGCCGCCGCCGAGTTCGACGGCGTACAGCGGGACGACCAGCGACGCACCACCGAGGCCGATAGATGCGAGACCCCAGCCGTAGAGCCACCGGTCGGACACGTTCGCCCAGATCCACGCCCGATACTTATACCGTTTGCCACCCCGCCGAGGGAACAACCCTTTGTCACCGTGTGGTGATACCCCCACCAGTGATCGGACTCGGAATTTCGGCCGTCCTCGCCCTCGTCTCGACGGCGGTCGTCTGGGTCGGCAGCGAGCGACTCGAACGCGCCGCGGCCAGACTCAGCGGCCACTACGGCCTCCCCGCGGCCGTCCACGGCGCCGTTGTGGTCGCCATCGGATCCAGTTTCCCGGAGCTCAGTTCAGTCGTCATCAGCACCCTCCTCCACGGCGAGTTCTCGCTCGGCGTGGGCGCCATCGTTGGGAGCGCCATCTTCAACCTGCTGGTCATCCCCGCCGTCTCGGCGCTCGTCAGCGAGGAACTCGAAGCCACCCGCGACATCGTCCACAAGGACGCCCAGTTCTACATCATCAGCGTCCTCGTCCTCTTTCTCACCTTCGCGCTCGGGGCGACGTACGTGCCCGGCGGCACCAACGAAGCGGCGATTCTCACACCGACGTTCGCACTCCTCCCGCTCGCCACCTACGGCGTCTACGTCTTCCTCCAGTATCAGGACACGCGCGACCACACGGCCCGCCGGCCGGAAGACGTCGACCCGGCCCGCGAGTGGGTGCTGCTCGTCGGCGCGCTGCTCGTCATCGCCGTCGGCGTCGAGGGACTCGTCCGGGCTGCCCTCGACTTCGGCGCCGCCTTCGGCACGGCGCCGTTCCTATGGGGGCTGACGGTCATCGCGGCCGCGACGAGCCTGCCGGATACGCTCGTCAGCGTCCGCGCCGCCGCGGACGACGAGGACGTCACCAGCCTCACGAACGTCCTCGGGAGCAACACGTTCAACCTGCTGGTCGCCATCCCGGTCGGCGTCATCCTCGCCGGATCGGCCACCATCGACTTCCTCGTCGCCATTCCTCTCATGGGCTTTCTCGCCTTCGTCACCATCGTCTTCGTCGTCGTCACGCGCACGCACCTCGAACTCACCAACACCGAGGCCTACGCGTTGCTCGGACTGTACGCTGCCTTCATCGGGTGGATGATCCTCGAAACGCTCGGGACCGTCGACGCGGTGCAAGGTATCTGAGTGTGCGCTCGCGCGCCCGTTCATTTTACCTTCTCGTCGCCGCCTCAGGCCCCACGTATTTCCCGTCGCCGCCTCAGGACCCACGTATTTCCCGTCGCCGCCTCAGGACCCACGTATTTCCCGTCGCCGCCCCAGGCCCACGTATGAGCAGGAGCCTCCGCACCGCGGTCACCGACGCCGTTCGGAACGCCGTGCCGTTTCTCGTGATCACCGGCCTCTGGATCGTCGTCATGCTCGCCGTCTACGGTGTCTTTCTCGTCACGAAACCCGACGACATCACCTACGGCCCGTGGGTCCACGCGTCGGTGTTCGCCGTGCCCAGCGTCGGCTTTCTGGGGCACGTCCTCCAGCAGGCAGTCTCCGGGCGAAGCTGACGTTCGAAGCGACACCACCGACACCCGGTAACACTCACGTCAGCGCGTATTCAAGTCCCTCCGGTGCGTAGCCCGTCCATGGCCGATCCAACGCCCAGTCCGGGCATCCACCACGTCACGTGTATCGCCGGCGACCCCCAGCGGAACCTCGACTTCTGGATCGAGACGCTCGGGCTCCGCCTCGTCAAACGGTCTATCAACCAGGACGACCCAGGGACGTACCACTTCTTCTTCGCGGACGCCGAGGGGACGCCCGGGACGAGCATGACCTTCTTCCCGTGGCGCGACCTCTCGCAGGGGAAGGTCGGGAGTGGACAGGTTTCCCGGACCGCTTTCCGCGTCCCGGAGGGGAGTCTGGACTACTGGGAGAAGCGTTTCGACGAGCACGACGTCTCCTACAGCGACCGCATCGAGCGGTTCGAGGAGACCGTTCTCCCCTTCACCGATCCGGACGGCCTCCCGGTCGAACTGGTCGCGGTCGAGATTCCGGACGACGATCCGACCGTCCCGTGGACCGAGTTCGTCCCCGAGTCGGCCGCTATCCGCGGCTTCCACTCCGTGACGCTCTGGCTCGCAGACCCGCAGCCAACGATGGAACTGCTCCGGACCATGGGGTTCGAGGAAGCTGGCACCGAACAGGCCCAGGGCGATACGCCCGGTGACGAGCGGACGCGCTTCGCTGCGGGTGGGCCTGTGGGTAAGTACGTCGACGTGCTCCCGACCGTCGAGGGCGGTCGACAGGGCCACGGCACGGTCCACCACGTCGCCTTCCAGACGCGGACCGACGAGGATCAGGAGGCGATGCGGAGCGCCGTCCGCTCGCGGGGGCTGAACCCCACACAACAGATCGACCGCCACTGGTTCCGCTCGGTCTACTTCCGGGAACACGGCGGCGTGCTGTTCGAACTGGCGACGAGCGATCCGGGCTACACCAGCGACGAACCCCTCGACGACCTCGGCGGGCGACTCGTCCTCCCCGGGCAGTTCGAGGCTCGCCGCGACGAGATCGAGGCCGAGCTGCCGGACGTGACGATTCCGCGAGCGGGGACGGCCGAGGCCGACGACTGATCGGTCAGGGCGACACCGTCGTCGGGCCGTTCTCCGACTTTGAGAGCCGACGCACTACTATATCGTCGCTACTCGCGTACACTCGGTCGAAGGTACAGTAATTATGTCACCCACCAACTCCGGCGTCAATCAACTCGAGAGCAAAATCGGCGGCTACACTATCGGTGGCCGTGTCCACAGTCTGAGCGCGTGGTTCGTCCTCGCACTCCGGCTCATGATGGGCTACGCGTTCGCGTACTCCGGATTCGCGAAGATCACGGGCGACTTCTCGTCGGGCGGCTATCTGACGAACGTCGCCGCCACGAACGGCAACCCGCTCGCGGGGCTGTTCGCGTGGATGGGTTCGACCCCCTGGTTCGTCGAGTTCGCGAACGTGGCCGTCCCGTGGGGCGAGCTGTTCATCGGTCTCGGACTGCTCGTCGGCGCCATCGTCCGCCTCGCGGCGTTTTTCGGCGCGCTCATGATGCTCCTGTTCTACTTCGGGAACTGGGAGATCGAACACGGCCTGATCAACGGTGACTTCGCGTACATGCTCGTGTTCCTCGCGGTCGCGGCGTTCGGCGCCGGCCGCATCCTCGGCCTCGACCAGTACATCGAAGAGTACGAGATCCGCGGCCAGGCGCTCGTCGAGCGCTTCCCCGTCCTCGCGTACTTCCTCGGCTAACCACGCCGACCCCGCTTCTCCACGACCGCCTCGGACCACACCGATCCCACTGCGGCCGGCGTCAGTCCGCGACGGGTAATCGGACGGTGAAGACGCTGCCAGTCGGTGGGTTGTCCTCGACCCGAACGTCGCCGCCGTATCCCTCGACCAGCATCTGCACGAGATAGAGGCCCATCCCCGTTCCCGCACTCTCGATCCCTTTCTGTTCCTTCTCGAAGATTCGCGTTTTCTGCTCGTCGGGCACGCCCGGACCGTTGTCCGCGATGCGGACGAACGCGCTCCCCTCGCGCACTTCGCAGTCGATTTCGACGACGGGCACGTCCTTGTCGTTGTGCTGGACGGCGTTGTTCAGGAGGTTCCGAAACACCGAGCCAGCCATCTCGTTCGCCATCACGTCGATGTCGGGGATCTCGCCGACGACTTCGAATTCGGCCGACGGATAGGTGTCCCGTCGAAGCGCGATCTCCTCTTCGAGGATCGACGGGAGCCAGACGGGGTTCGACTCGATCGGACCCCCGCTCACTACCGTCTCGGCGTAGTCGCGCGCAATCTCGGTCAGTTCGACGACGTGGCGCCCCGCAGTCAGGATGTGTTCGAGGGACTCGTTTTCGTCGTCGATCTGCGTTTCGAGCGCCTCCGCCCACCCGAGAACGACGTTCATGTCGTTGCGGATGTCGTGCCGGATGATCCGGTTCAGTGCTTCGAGCTCCTGCTCCCGTCGCTTCTCCATCGTGATGTCGGTCGTGACGCCGACGATCCTGACGAGGTCGTCGTCGTCACGAATCGGAAACTGACGCGTGAGCCCCCACCGAATCTCCCCGTCGGGGCGAACGATGCGGGCCTCGTACGACGCCTCCGGCACGTGTCCCTCCTTGGACCGCCGAATCGCCGACGCCACCGTCTCCCGGTCGTCCGGATGGATGCTCTCGAGCAAGCGGGATGGGTCGTCCTTGATCGTCTCCGGAGACACACCCCAGATGTCCTCGAAGCCGGCACTGATGTACTCGAACTCACCCGGTTCGGAGACGAGCCAGATCGTCACCCCGTCGATATGATCGATGATGGATCGGAAATCCTCACGCTGGGCGAGCGACCGAGTCATAGTTGGGAGAGAACAGGCGTCGAGTTAAGCCTGGTCACGAATGCCGTCGGCGACCCCATACTCGTACCGAACCGGTGACCCACGGGGGACCGTCCCGTTCAGTCCAGATTCGAAATCGCGTCGTCGATGTCGAAGTCCGGCGTGGTTTCGGACCCCTCCTCACTCCGGTCGACCTTCTCCTGGTCCTCGTCGATCTCCACTTCCGGTCCCTCCTCTTCGGTGAACTCAGTGTTGACTCCCCACGGCATGTTATCGCTCCTCGAGCGGTCCGTACTCGACTTCCCGATCCATCGGTGGTCTCGGTTCCAGCGTCCGATGATCCATTGACGGCTGTCGTACCGGCCGTAACGATATATGGGTTGGGGTTCCACGGGCGACGACCCTCTGGGCTGAGTTTTTGCAAGGAAGCGGAGCGACTGCTGGAAGGCATTCCGCGTGTCTACTAGTAGGCGTGGTGGACGCGTTCACTCGTGCGAACGGATGTGAGCGCGAAGCCAAAGGAGGGGCGAAACCCCTGACGCGGGCTTCTGGCCGAGCTTTTGCAAGCGAGCGAAGCAAGCGCTCGAAAAGGTCGATGTACGCCCGGAGCACTACCGGACGAGAAACTACTAGTAGGCTCGGTGGAACTGGAATTAACCGTTCTATCTACGCTATCTCGGAGATTAGACATAATTGTCTGAGTGCGCATCTCTGATATTGGGGTGGTGGGAGTTCGTGAGTTACGAGCTATGGATGTCTGTTCTTATCGAGTCGTTGCCAAAATCCGCCTGCTGAATCTAGAGGACGGATTCAGCAACGAGCCCGATTAATCAACGAACAGTCTCGATCCGATCCCCAGATTTTTCAAAGCGAGTCGGATAGGACGAACGCATGTCTTCTCGCAGGTCAGTACTCCTTGAGGAGATGGTATGGTCAGAGGTCGAATCAGCCCTCGAAGCCGGCACACGCACAGCAATCGTGGCCGTCGGTTCGATCGAACAGCACGGTCCACACCTGCCGCTGAATATGGATACTCTAGACGGCGACGTACTCGCTCGACGGATCGCGTCGGAGCTGGGAGATGCGCTCGCTGCCCCGACGATTCGCCCTGGATGTTCGGGACATCACATGGAGTTTCCCGGTACGATTACTGTCCCCCCCGAAACACTGATGGACGTAATTCGGTCGTATTGCCGGTCCCTCGACGAACATGGGTTCGAGTACATAGCACTCGTTCCCACTCATGGGGGGAATTTCGGTCCCGTGAGGACCGTCGCGCCCGATATTGCACGAGAGATCGATGCCGCCGTAATCCCCCTTGCCGATCTCGACGAACATATGCAGTTACTGAACGAGGGGCTCAGCGAGGCAGGTATCGAGTACGACCAGAACGTGATTCACGCAGGGGCAGCCGAAACGGCGGTAGTATTGGCCATCGACGAGGATCTCGTCAGGATGGATCAGCTCGAACGCGGTCCCGAAGGTGACATTTCGACCGCTCGTCTTCTCAGCGAAGGGTTCAGATCGATCACCGAAAACGGAGTGCTCGGGGACCCAAACGAGGCGACCATCGAAGCCGGTGAAACGATCATTCAAAAGGTCGTCGAGACGTACGCCAAGTACATCGAAACCGAACGACGTTCAATCTGACCGTCGAGTTGCTACCTTGATGACGGATACGCGCCCTGTATTCAGCACAGGACCGAGCTAGTGTCTGATTGCCCTAGGGACTACGAGCAGCAGTGATATTATCGCAGAATAATCTCTGTAATGTACGTAAATATCGCCCGGAATACATCTCATATGTCCACACATTCCCAGATTCTGATACACTGGTCATAATAGCCATACGGTAGCCTCGTACAAGTAACTAAGCAACTACCCAGGTGGCGATATAACAGAATTAGTACCTAAATTGCTCGGGGGGAAGCGACTCGATCCGTGTCCAACCGTGCCCACCGACAGTACTCATCGAAGGCTGTGAAGCAATCAAAAAGATCACGAAAGCAAGTGTCCGTCGAGCGTAGCTCCCCACGCGATACGCTGGGGTGCCATCACCCATCACCTGAACTCTGGTGTACCGAAGGAGATCGTCTCGGATCGGATGAATGTCTCAGACGAAGTGCTTGAGAACCATTATGATGAACGGACAGCGGGCGAGCGTCGGAGTCACCGAGGTTCGTATCTCGACAACATCTAATTAAATCCATCAACGAGTCTCAATCTAAGTACGAAAGGTCACCCGGGAAATTAAGTAGGGCTGTCGTCTCGTTCAAATTGGGCTCGGTAGTTGAGCCCGCGCTCCAATGAGGTTCCAGACCTGACAGGTTTCTCTGGAGTGCAACAGTCTTGGACGTCAAGTCGGTGTGGGGCCGACCGGCGTCCCTCTCAACACTATTGAGTCAAACTTTCAGCTTTTGAATCGCCTATCCGATCAACCTTCATGAGTTCATCTTTGTCGGCATTAAACACATCTTCAACTGATTCGTAGCCAGCGCCTCGGAGGTTTTCAGCGACCGTTTCACCGATACCAGAGATGTCAGTCAACTCCTGTGGTGTGTTTCGTTGTTCGATCAGATCAGGCAAATCCACTTTTTGCCCATACAATTCGATGATCAGATTCCGGAATGTATCGCGGATTTCCTTTCTTCGAGAGTCCTCGAAGGTAGTTGGCTCTCTTTCTCCCTCATCAACAGTCTCATACTCTTGTTCGATCGATATATCGAAGGAACTTCTCGGCTCTTGCTTGAACTCAATCGCTATTTCAACTTGTTCGGCAACATCTGTATTGACGAATCTCAATTTGCCCGATTTGAAATAGTAGCCATTACTGATGCATTGCTGAACGAACTCATTCCCTCGAAGGCCCTCCCCTGTGAGTACCGCATCAGTAATCCCTCTGAGCTCCTCATCAAGACGCTCCTCAACATCACTATCTGTTTCCTCAAACATCTCCTCGGGAGCATCTCCCTGACGCAATCCCAGTTTTATCGCTTGGTCAAACCGCCAGTTACCTGGATTCTCACTAAGTATGTCATCGAAGAAGTCGACCCGGTCTTCAATTCGGAGTCTTTCTAAGACGATTTTTCCTTTATCGAGAGGGTCATTCCCATTCTCCATCCGGTATCGGTTCCACCCCTCAAAGAAGTCTTGAACAGCACCGAGTTCATCATATTTTCTATAGTCTTGAGTGACCTTCACAACATCTTCCTCGCCGGTCTGTTCGACCGAAATTGAGGTTTTCTTATCTTGAGAGTCCATCAAGTTCCGTCTGGCCTGACGCCAATAGACATATTCAATATCAACTTCAAACCCACCTTCTGTCTGGCTAACATCCGATACTTTTATATTTTTGTTGTCATTAAAGACATTTTCATTAGAGCTGGCGCGACTTAGTTCACTTTCCAAACTTTCCATCGAGTCATCTGTCTTGAATGTAAAGGCCGTTGCTTTCTCCTCTTGCTCTTGCTCCAAAAGCCCTCTCTTCAGATGCTCCGCTTCCTCATACCCAAAGAGAATCCGCCGAGTAATATTCGCAATATCCTGTGTCGAATTGGCATGAACGAGGAAGTTCTTGTTAGACCGAAGGAAGTCCTGAGTTCGATCTCGTCCGAACTTTTCCTCGACAAAGACTCGAAAGTCTGTGTCTGAGGGATACTCCTCCATCGTCATAGTGAACCACCTGTCAATCCGTCAACGTACGTGTCGTAATCAACTTGGGTCAATCTTTCAAATTGGAACTCCGGAGCGTCATCCGGGAGGACATTTTGTCGGAAGCTCTCAACTAAGCTTCCCAGTTGGAAGTCTTCGGTTTGGCCTTGTGTATCCAGATAGACCCATATCTCGTCCGCATCTGTCATCTGATATTCCAGTAGAGCCTTGAACATGAAGTCGAGTGATTCGCGTTGGACATCGTCAAAATAAAATACGATATTCACATCTTTTGAAACAGAATCAGGCCCCTCTCCTTCCACCTTTTGACCTTTCGCAAATATATAGTCTGAGATCATATACTCAAGAGCCACCAGCTCGCCTCTTTGTGAGACAGTATCCGGGAGTGATGGGTAGTAGAAATCAAGTGACTCATACTGGCCACTAAATTCCGTATCTTTTAGATCAGTGAATTGGTTGTGTAGACTTGCTAATCTGTGTAAATCGCGGTTTCCAAGAACAAGCACTTGGAATGGCTTCCTTCGCTTATTTTTGATAGTTAATTCATCAATATATTCGTCGAAGTCAGAGTTACCGTACTCTCCATTGTGAACCCACACACCGAGGACAGCAAGGTCGACGTTTCTGTCCTCGCCATTATTTAGATATTCATCAAAATCATCGGACTCCGGAATACATTCCAGCGTTTTGAGAGCTTGGGTAGCTCCCTTCTGGATGGAGGTACTGTTCGTGTTGTCCCAAGATTTCGCTTTTGATTCAACAACAACACCTCGCTCCCTTGTTCTATACGGATCGTCGTATGCCATATACCCGTCTACCCCATGATCGGCATCACGCTCGTGGTGAGCTGAAAGTTCACAGGGGATGTCCACATCTGAGTCACCTTGCTGTTTCCACCCCAAAGCTTCTAATAGCGCAATTAGTCGTTCATTTGCAATGTCTCCCATTCGATTTTGTCTTTCAGGCATTCGGCATCACCTCTGTCTCGTTGATCGCTTTCTTGATTGTTGCCAGCAACTTTTCATCTTTTTGACAATCGGAGTAAAGTCTGATCGAACCGCTTCGGAAGAAGCCTACGGTCACTCTCTGATCTCCATTATCGAACTCCGCACCAAGATACGACACATTATTCCGGTACTCAGAAAGGAGATCTTTGGCCTCACCGCCCTCGAACATTTTTAGATGGTAGCTCCCTGTGACGCTTCCACCCGGAGAGAAATTATTTATTTTCATTGACTTAATTTTCAAGTCATTATCCTGAGTGATGAGGCCCTCGTATAATGCGGCTAAGTTGAGAGGGTATTCAGTTAATCCAATACTCCAGTCTGACGCCTCCCCCAATCGGGTTTTCATTTTAGAAACGTCATCCTGATTAGAGAATACCTCGAGAAACTCGTTGGCCAAGTCTATCCGAAAGGGAATAAGTTCTGTTCTGTCTATTTGCCTTTTGACTACAGACTGAGTCTTTTCATCAAACTCTTGGATATTAGTGGGGGTCGTAATCACTAAATGTCCAGAAAGTAAATTTTCTCCTACAGATTCAAGAGAAAATCCATACGACCGTTCACGGGTATATCTCATATCTTTCAACCCAGATATCAGGTCATCGTATTCTTCCTTGTCAATATCAGCACGGACTAAATTGACGGTCAAAGGGGACGATTCAATCATGTATCACGACCTGTTTTATGGATAGACAATTAAATTCGGGGGGAGATTCCATGTCCGCTCTGATCAACACCGGCGAATCCAGTCTCGGTTATTATGCCCGAGCCGTTTTGATTGATCACACTCCAGTCCTCCCTCTTATCGCTTGTCTCCCCCTCAAATCAGTCTAACCGCCTGAGGGCGAGAGGCCGCACTCATTCGCATCACCCAAATTCAGTCTTATTCCTCAACTTCGGCAATACGGAGCCCGTCAAGAAGGATTAGTGGATGTGCGCGCAATAAGACAAGGCCTCGAATTAGCGAAAATGCCAGCAAGCGTGGAGTTCCGTTCAGGAACTGACTCGACTCATCCTGGGACAAACAGTCTGTCCTCTATCAGTTGTTGAGAGAAGAATTGCGGCTGTAGATGAGAAACGAAAGAAAGCGAAAATCGAGTGACGTGACGAGGATGACGACCACTGGGACGGTCGCGCCCAAGGGGCGCTCCCTTTCAAATTCCGCCTCGTCAACCGTCACTCACTCGCTTCGCTCGCGCCGTGTCGGGATGGACCCGCTGGGATTTACCTCATGCTACTGAACTTCTCACTTGGTGATTGAATCCATATCTATCAGTCTCGACTCACAGAACTCTTCGAATGAATTCCTCTGGCTTAGTTTCGCCTTCTCACCATACGTATCTCGTTGAACGAATCCACCAATATCCAGTAGACGAGAGTGGTGTGCAACAGCACTATAATCCATATCAGCCTTCTTAGCTACGTCCACCAAATCAACAAACATAGTTCTTCCATCGTCTTTCCTCATTTGCTCTGACAAGACTTTGAGAATGCGGGCCTGTGCACGACGGGTTAGTTTGGATGCGTGAATGAGGGTATCAACTGGCTTCTGTTGTGTAGCGGCAATCTCTCTGACCTCACTCTGGTACTCGTCCATCTTTCGGTTCAATTTCGCAACCTCCTCCGCGTACTCCGGATCATCGCTATACTGTTCCTCGAAGGCTTCCATACCCAGATCGACAAGTTCGGCAACACCTTCGGTCCACTTGGGTCCGCCATCAGAACGTTCCAATCCCATCTCCTCAATAATGAAGTCAGCCAGTTCTTCTTTCGTTGTCTCAACTTTGCGTGAAGGGCCGAAATAGACCTCTACTCGCCGATTACTATGATCTCGGGAAGGCATTATTTGGCCCCCGTCTGAGATATGTGGACAAAGTCGTTAGTGTTCAACCCGAGAAGTAGACCATCTTTATTATAAACGAATTGTGCCGTATACGGCCAATAGAAGCCGGTATACGCGATTTTATACCGGTAAATGAATGGATTTCGCCCGGAACACTAACGTCCGGCCTCATCCCTGGCGGCGTGCCGAGTTGGCCGGCTAACCCTCGTGCCGGGCGGCCGTCGGATGCGTGAGACGGCATCACGTGTTTCGGAGATTCGTGGAATCTCCACTGTTACGTGCCCGGGTTCTCCGCGCGGTCATCGCGCCCTGACGGGCGTACTCGGGCGGGGACTAAAGGCACGCAGTGGCAGTACGGGCTACAGGGGTTAACGCCTTGCGGACGGCAGGCATCGATCAGTAGACGTAGTCCGACTCGTGGATGCTCACGTAGTCGCGGTGGCGACGCTTGTTCCACCGGTACGCGAGGAGGAGTTTGATCGCGTCCCACCCGGCGGCGAACTTCCGCTCGAACATCCGGTAGCCTTCCTCCTCGGCGAGCATCCTCCGAGCGGTCCGGAAGATGTGATCCCAGTCGTTCGGCCGGTAGTCCCGCACCATATCGGCCATCGTGACGTTGCGCAGAATCTCGTCGCCGATGGCATCCTTCCACGCGGTGTTGTAGCCCGAGAGATCGCCCCGACCGGCGAGTTCGCCCGCGATCCGTCCGGTGCGGACAGCGACGTGGTCGCCGCCTTCGTGGAACGCCGACGTGGTGCCCATCGCGCCGCCGACGACGGCGATGCCCGCGCCGACCGGCGAGTCGACGGGGTTGGTCGACGAGATGGGGTACGTCTCGGTCCCCTTGGACTTGCCCCGCTCTTCGACGAGGGGGAAGTCCTCGGGCACGTCGTACTCGTCGCCGTACTCGTGTTCGAGGAGGCGTCGGAGGTACTCGCTGCCGCTCGGAATCGTCTCGTCCTCGGGACGGAGGAGGGCGTACGCGTCGCGGTCGGCCACGGCGTCGATATCGAGGCCGATTGGCATCGTCAGTCCGACCCGGGCCACGTCGTCGTCGTTCGGGAAGGTCCACGGGTAGGCGGTGTGGCCGGGGATGTACCCCCACCAGAACCTGATGGAGCCACGGAGGTCGTCCGCCACCGCGGGCGGCAGTTTGCGGTGCTCCTGATACGCGATGTGGTTGGCCGTCGTCGTGCCGAGATGATCCGTGACGGGGAAGGGAAGATATCGATCCAGCACGCGGTTGGTGACGGTTCGCTGGGGGCCGTCCGCGAGGATCAGGTAGTCGGCGCCGACGGCGGTGCCATCGGCCAGTTGGAGGGTGTGACGCGGGTCGTCGCCGTGTTCCGTCTCCACGTCCTTGACGCTCGCGCCGATACGGTAGTCGGCCCCGGCGTCTTCGGCGCGTTCGCGGAGCCAGTCGTCGAACCGCGCTCGGTGGAAGGTGTAGCCGAAGGTATCGTAGGAGGAGTCGATGCCGGTGCTGTGAAGCACACAGGACTCCGACGGCCCAACGAACGTCGCGCGGTCGAGTTCCGATAGCACGACCCCGTCGGGGAACTCGTCGGGATGGATGCCCATAATGTCGACCCAGTAGTCGAGGATGCCGGCCGCGTCGGTCGAGTCGGGGCCGAGGCCCTCGCGGTCCGCCCGGGGGACGCCCTTCTCGAAGACGAGCGCGGACGCGCCGGCTTCGGCGGCCGCGTGAGCCGCCGAGGCGCCGGCCGGCCCGCCGCCGACGACGGCCACGTCCACGTATTCCATATCTTATCTCCGAACGGGCGGGGGTATTAATCGCCCGGAAAGGAGTGGCTCGTTGCCTCTTTATCCGAGGCGGCTGCATCCACTCCCATGACCGATCCCGACATCGTCGTCCTGCGGCAGAAAGTCCACGGCATGTCCCCGTCGTCGTACGGATCGAAGCTCCGTGACCGTCTCCCCGACCACGAGGTAGCCGTCGCGACCACGCCCGCCGAGGAGCGGGACCTGATCGAGCGGGCGCGCGTCGTCACCGGCATCCACTTCGAACCCGAGTGGCTGGACGCGGCTCGGAATCTGGACCTGTTCGCCTGCGCCTACGCGGGAACCGGACACCTCGACGTGGGCGCACTGGAGGACGCTGGCGTCGCCGTCACCAACGCCGCGGGTGTCCACGGCCCCAACATCTCGGAGTACGTGATCGGCGCACTGGTTGCCCACGAACGCCAGTTCCGGCAGGCGTGGGAGAACCAGGAGCGCAACCACTGGGAGGCCTACCCCGTTCGCGAACTTCACGGGAGTACGGCTGCCGTCGTCGGCCTCGGCGCCATCGGCGAGGCACTCGTCGAGCGACTGGACGCCTTCGGCGTCGAGACGATCGGCGTCCGGTACACGCCCGAGAAGGGGGGGCCGACCGACGAGGTAGTTGGCTTCGATTCGCTCCACAGCGCCCTCGCCCGCGCGGACTACGTGCTTCTCGCGTGCCCGCTCACCGACACGACGCGGGGGTTGATCGATGCCGACGCCCTCGCCTCCATGCGCGCCGACGCGCTTCTGATCAACGTCGCCCGCGGCCCAGTCGTCGACACCGACGCGCTGGTGACGGCGCTTCGTGACGACGACATCCGCGGGGCGACGCTGGACGTGACCGACCCCGAACCCCTCCCGGCCGATCATCCGCTCTGGTCGTTCGAAAACGTCCAGATCACGCCCCACAACGCCGGCAATACGCCGAAATACTACGACCGCCTCGCGGACATCCTCGCGACGAACCTCCGGCGGATCGAGGAGACGGGCGGGACCGAGGGGCTAGAGAATCAGGTCATCTGAGCGTCGGCTGCCACGGCTCAGCGTTCGGGCGGCGCGACCTCGTTCCGAAGCGTGCCGACACCCTCGTACGTGATCTCGACGGTGTCGCCGGGTTCGATCACCCCGGGATTGGCCGGACTGCCGAACGCGATCACGTCGCCCGGGCGGAAGGTGAACCGCTCGGAGAGGAAGGCGACGATTTCGTCGGGATCGAACAGCATGAGTTCGGTGTTGGCCTCCTGCCGACGCTCGCCGTTGATCTCGGTGTGCATGTCGATGCCGTGGGGGTCGAGATCCGTCTCGATCCACGGGCCAAGCGGGCCGGAGCCGTCGAACGCCTTCCGTGCCGTCCGCCCGGGCTGATCCAGGGCGTCCACGTCGTTCATTATGGTGTAGCCACGAATCACCTCGGGCACTTCATCGGCGTCGAGGTCGTGACACCGCTCGTCGACGACGGCACAGAGTTCGCCCGCGTACGTCACCTCGTCGGAGAAGGTGGGGTAGGGGATCGGCTCCTCGTGGGCGACGATGGACGCCGGGGGCTTGATGAAGAAGGCCGGCTGATCCGGCACGTCGTACTCCATCTGATCCAGCGTCTCCGCGAAGTTCCGGCCGACACAGTAGAGCGCCGACGGATCACACGGCGGCGCGAGGTGACCGTCCTCGCCGACGACGAACGTCTCGTCGTCGGTTTCGACGACGCCGTCCCGATACTCGCCGGCGTGAATCTCGCCGTCGACCGCGATGCGTGCGCGTTTCATACGCTCCCGTCCCGTCCGACCGACTAACCGCTTGTGGATTCCGGTCACGGCCCCATCCCGTCTCGTCCGGCCACTCGCGGACGATCGACACCCCCTCGGCGACGCGTTCGCTCTCGTCGGCGATCGGGAATCGAACGCCCACACGAAACGTTCTTGTGTGTCAAACGACAACGTGTACCGTACCCCTACCCGAGGCCCCCGATCCACGCCAGTTTTTACCCGCCGGCCGGAACCCACGTGTAATGGACTCCGAACTGCGCGACCGCGTCGAACGAGCGGCGCGGACGCACGCACTCCTCAACGCGGTGAAGTACGACAGCGACGCGGACGTGGGCGCGGTCATGGGGCCGCTGATGGGCGAGAATCCCGACTTCCGCGAACACGCCGACGAGATTCCCGGCGTCGTCGGGGGCGTCGTCGCCGAGGTGAACGACCTCTCGGCCACGGAGCGGCGCGCGGAACTCGAGGAACTCGCGCCCGAGGAGTTGGCCGAAATCGAGGCCGACGACGAGGAAGACGAACACACCCTGCCCGACCTGCCGAACGTCGGCGACGAGGGGGTCGTGATGCGCGCGGCCCCGAACCCGAACGGCCCGTGGCACCTCGGTCACGCCCGAATGCCCGCGGTGATCGGGACGTACAAGGACCGGTACGACGGCCGGTTCATCTGTCGGTTCGACGACACCGATCCCGAGACGAAGCGGCCGGATCTCGACGCCTACGACGCCATCCTCGAGGCCATCGACTACCTCGGCTTCGAACCCGACGAGGACCTCCGGGCGAGCGACCGCCTCGAAACTTACTACGACCACGCCCGGGAACTGATCGATCTGGGCGGCGCCTACACTTGCTCCTGCCCACAAGGGGAGTTCTCCGACCTGAAGAACTCGGGCGAGGCCTGTCCCCACCGCGACAAGGACGCCGAGCGGACGAGCAAAGAGTTCGAAGCGATGGTCGACGGCGACTACTCGGCGGGCGAGATGGTCCTCAGGGTGCGGACCGACATCACGCACAAGAATCCGGCGCTACGGGACTGGGTGGCTTTCCGGATGATCGACCGGCCTCACCCGCGTCCGGAGGCCGAAGACTACCGGTGCTGGCCCATGCTCGACTTCCAGTCCGGCGTCGACGACCACCTCACGGGCGTCACGCACATCATCCGCGGCATCGACCTGCAGGACTCCGCGAAGCGCCAGCGGTTCGTCTACGACTACTTCGACTGGGCGTATCCCGAGGTGATTCACTGGGGCCACGTCCAGGTCGACGAGTACGACGTGCAACTCTCTACCTCGACGATCAAGGAACTGATCGACGCGGGCGAACTCGACGGCTGGGACGACCCGCGGGCGCCGACCATCGCCAGCCTCCGTCGTCGGGGCATCCGCGGCCAGGCCATCGTCGACGCGATGATCGAACTCGGCACCTCGACCAGCAACGTCGACCTGTCGATGAGCGCCGTCTACGCCAACAACCGCGAGTCGATCGACGACGAGGCGAACCGCTACTTCTTCGTCCGGGGCGGCGTGGAGAAAGCCCTCGACGGCGGCCCCGATGCCGGCCACCCGCCCGTCCATCCCGAACACGAGGACCGCGGCCGGCGGAACGTGCCCGCGGGCGACGCCGTCCTCGTCGAACCCGCGGACGTACCCGCCGAGAGCGAGCGGGTGTGGCTGAAGGGGTTCGGCTGTGTGCGGCACACGGACGCCGGGTTCGAGTACGTCGGCGACGATATCACCGCTGTCCGTGAGGAGGGCGTGCCCGTCGTCCACTGGGCGCCCGCCGACGGCGTCCCGGTTCGCCTGCGGACGATGGACGGCGACGTGACCGGCGTCGCGGAACCCGGATTCGCCGACACTGCCGTCGACGACGTGGTGCAGTTCGAGCGGGTCGGCTTCGCACGGGTAGATAGCCACGACGACGAGTCGGTGGCGTACTTCGCACACGAGTAACACCGGCGGTCGTCGCTCGCGGCGTCGCGAGGGACGGCTCGTGCGCCACACGCCGTAAGCGTCGCTCCCGCGGATCGCTCCCGAACTGGCCGAACGTTTATTCCCCGTCTCGTCAACGAGCGAGTATGCCCGACCCCATCGCCGACGCAGCCCCGACCGCCGGCACCATCCCGCACTGGTACGCGGACGACGACGTGCTCACCCTCGTCGACGGCGACGGCGTCACCGTCACCGACGACGCGGGCGAGGAGTATCTGGACTTCAGCGCCCAGTTGTACTGCGTCAACGCCGGCCACGGCGAGGAGCGTATCGTCGAGGCCATCCACGAACAGGCGTCCCGCATCCCGTACGTCTCGGCCTCGAAACACAACGACGCCCGGACGGCCCTCGCGGCGCGTCTCGCGGAGGTGACACCCGACGGCCTGCAGGACGTGTTCTTCTCCGTCTCGGGCAGCGAGGCCAACGAGGCGGCCGTCCAGTTCGCGCGCGAGTACACCGGCGCCCGGAAGGTGCTCACGCGGTACCGATCGTACCACGGCGCCACGTACGGTTCCGGGTCGCTGACGGGCGACCCCGAGACGCGCAACGCGGTGGAGCGCTACGCCGCGACGACGGGCGCCGCGAAGTTCCTCCCGCCACTCTCGCATCGTTCCCCGTTCGACGCCGACTCGCCCGACGAACTCGCGAAACAGGCGGCCGACCACCTCGAATACGTCATCCAGCAGGAAGCGCCCGACTCCGTCGCGGCCGTCATGATGGAACCGGTCGGGGGGACCAGCGGGGCGTACCCGGCGCCCGCCGACTACTGGCAGCGGGTGCGCGACATCTGTGACGAGTACGACATCCTCCTGATCGCGGACGAAGTCATCACCGGCTTCGGCCGGTGTGGCGAGTGGTTCGGCGTCGACACCGAGGACGTGGTGCCCGACCTGCTCACGTTCGCGAAGGGTGTCACGAGCGCGTACGTCCCGCTCGCCGGCGTGGCGATCGATGCCGACGTGGCCGCGCACCTCCGCGACGCGGGCATCGACGTGGGGCAGACCTTCGCCGGGCATCCGCTCGCCTGCGCCGCCGGGATGGCCGCCCTCGACGCGTACGACGACGGCCTGATCGAGAACGCACGGGCACGGAGTGGACATCTCGAAGCCCGCCTGCGGGAACTCACGGCTCACGACGCCGTCGGCGACGTACGCGGCCGGGGCCTGCTCTGGGCGGTGGAGTTCACGGACCCCGAGACGGGCGAGCCCTTCCTCCATCCGTGGGTCGAAGACGGACACAACCCGGTGCTGGACGTGATCGACGAGGCTCGGCGGCGAGGCGTCCTCGTCGGCGGTGGGCGGCCGAAGACCCAGCTCATCCTCGCCCCGCCCCTCCCCGTCACGGACGCCGAAATCGACCGCGCGGTCGACGCCCTCGACGCGGCCATCGGCACGGTCTTCGAGTAGCCGTCGGCTAGGGGCTACCGTTTAATACCACGGCCGACCGAAACCAACTATGCTCACGCTCGAAGGACCGCTTCTCACGATCGATGTGGGGTCGCGGCGCGTCGAGACCGAGGCCATCGACGACGTGCTCGAATCGTTCGTCGGCGGTCGGGGCGTCGCCACGCGACTCGCACACGAGCGCATCCCGTTCGACGCCGACCCACTGGGGTCGGAGAACCGGCTCTACTTCACGACCGGGCCGATGCAGGCGTCTTCGATGAGTTTCACCGGGCGGGCCTCGGCGACGGCGCTCTCGCCGCTGACCGACGGCCTCCTGTCGGCGAACGCTGGCGGGTTCGTCTCCCGGAACCTGCTGGGGACCGGCAACGCCGTCGTCGAACTCGTCGGCGAGAGCGACGGCCCCCTGCTACTCCACGTCCGCGAGGATGGCGTCACCTTCGAGGAAGTGCCCTACCTCGCCGGCGCGGAAGTCCCCGCCGTCACCGATTACGTCGAGGCGGAACACGACCTCACGGCCGAACATCTGGTCTGCATCGGCCCCGCCGGGGAACACGAGGTGCGCTTCGCCTGTATCATGACCAGCGAAACGCGGGCGTTCGGCCGCGGCGGCCTCGGCGCGGTCATGGGGTCGAAGAACGTGAAGGGGATCACGTTCGACGGCGACGCCAGCCCCGAGGTAGACGTCGACGCCGAGGCGACGACCATCCACCGCGAGGCGGCGACGAGCGACCACATCATGAAACGGCAGGGGACCGCGAGCGTCACCGACCTCGCCAACGAAATCGGCTCGTTCCCCACGCGCTACTTCGAAGACGTTCGCTACGAGGCGTTCGAGAAGATCAACGGGGACCGGGTGGAGGCAAAGAAGTACAAGAAAGGCACCTGTTCGCAGTGTGCCTTCGCGTGCAAGTTGCCAACGCAAGACGAGGCGTCGGGCGTCGAGACGGAGGGACCGGAGTTCGAGACTATCATGGCCTTCGGTGGCAACTGCGAGGTGGACGACATCGTCTCGATCATGCAGTCGAATCAGCTCTGTGACCGCCTCGGGATGGACACCATCTCCTGTGGCAACGCCGTTGCGGCTTACCTGAAGGCGGAGGACGCCTTCGGCGACGACGAGTTGATCCACGAGACGGTCGAGAAGATCGCGCACCGCGAGGGCGACGGCGATCTCCTCGCGGAGGGCATCCACCGCTTCCACGACGAACTCGGCGTCGAGGACTGGACGGTCAAGGGGATGACGTTCTCGGCCCACGACGGCCGCACGCTCAACGGGCAGGGCCTCGGCTTCGCCACCGCGAACCGGGGTGCCGACCACATGTACGCGACCTTTTACGCCTACGAGTACCCCCTCGTCGACGCCTCGGAGGCGTTCGAGCCGGCGGGGCTGTCGTCCGCCAAAGCGGAGAAGCTGGTCGAACTGGAGAACAAGCGGGCGCTGGAGGACTGTGGTGTCGTCTGTCGGTTCTCACGCGGCATGATGACCGAGGAGCGCTTCGAGACACTGTTCGACGCCGACTTCGACGCCCTACTGGACGTGGGCGCTCGTGTGGTCGAACTCGAACGCCATTTCAACAACCAGCGCGGCTTCGATCGGTCCGACGACGACCTGCCGTACGACCTGCCGGAGTTCGAGGCGGCGCTCGACGCCTACTACGAGCGGCGGGGCTGGTCGGACCGAGGTGTCGTCTCCGAGAACCCCCTCGGGTCGAGCGTGAACGCGGACTAAGTCGGGCGTCGCCGACGACTCACGTCGCTCGAGCGTGTCGTCGCGCCGGGACATCCGTTCGATCCGACGACCCGAAACACGTTACCAACTACTGTTATCCGTCCCGAGCGCGGACCCCTGCACATGGCTATCGACCCGAACTTCGAACGAACCAGGGAGCAGGTCGACGAGGAAGACGGCGTCGCCGTCTGGGGTCCGGTCGATCCGCCCGAGAAACTGGGCATCCACGGCATCCACGTCGCCGTCGACTTCGACATCTGTCTGGCCGACGGCGCCTGCCTCGAAGACTGCCCAGTCGACGTGTTCGAGTGGGTGGACACGCCCGGCCACCCGGAGAGCGAGATCAAGGCCCACCCCACCTACGAGGACCAGTGTATCGACTGTATGCTCTGTGTCGACGTCTGTCCGGTCGACGCCATCGACGTCGACCCGAGCCGCGAGAACCGGATCTGACGCCGGCGCCGGGGTTAGGACGGTCGCCGACCGCCCGAGTCCTTCACGAACGATTAAGTACGTTACCGTGGTACGTGGTTACATGGAACTGACCGAACAACTGAACTTCGATCATCAGGATCGCAGGGACATCTACGAGTACGTCGAGTCTCAGGGGACCACCCGGGCCGATCAGGCCCGGCGAGCGCTGAATCTCCGTCCCGAGGCGTTCGGCCACCACCTCACGATCCTGCGCCGCGACGGCTACATCCGACGTGACGGCAACCACCTCAGCGTCGCGTACCAGGACGAGGACGTAGAGGAACACGACGCCGACGACCTCGTGTACACGATCCGGGCGGCCGAACAGCGCGACCTCTCGGGACTGGTCGGCGTCATCCGGCAGGTTGCTCGGGAGGGGACGTACATCGAAGCGGAGACGGTCGCGGACCTCCTCGATCACGAAGAGGTGATCCTCCGGCACAACGAGGTTCGCTCCCGGATGGTGTTCGTCGCCTGCGTCGACGACGAGGTTGTCGGGTGGGTCCACCTCGACCTTCCGGAGACGGAGAAACTCGAACACACCGCCGTTTTGACCGTCGGCCTCCTCCCCGAGTACCGCGGCCACGGCATCGGTACCGCGTTGCTCGATCGCGCCTTCCGGTGGGCGTGCGAACACGAGTTCGAGAAACTCTACAACAGCGTCCCCGCGACCAACGAGGACGCCATCTCCTTCCTCGAATCCCACGGCTGGGAGACCGAGGCGGTCCGCGAGAACCACTACCGGATCGACGGCGAGTACGTCGACGAGGTGATGCTCGCGACCTTCCTCGACTGCGACGCTCGGCTCTGACCGTCCCCGATCCGTTCACGCATCCTCGTCGTATCGCCGTCGCTCCTCCTGTGCCGCGTCCGGCCCGTACCGCTCGACGAGCGGTTGGCACGCGTCGCCCAGTGCACGCATACACTGCCGCGTCGAGACGTAGTCGAGATCGGCGGCCACATCCGCCCAGTCGTGTGTCTGCAGCGGTTTACGCACGAGGAGGCGTTCGGCCCGATCCGAGAGGTCGGCGGCGGGATCGGTCAGGTGTGCCAGCGCCAGATCGCGGAAGGCGCCGGGCGCGGCGTCGTAGAGGCCCGGGCCGAAGGCCGCGGCGGCGACGACCCGCC
>Ga0207757_100290_pt1 | contig 37017 bp, 33 predicted proteins | sample A23P3SouthBayCA_2_FD_187752 | JGI IMG/M metagenome (GOLD analysis project Ga0207757, IMG submission 187752) | Aerobic enrichment media microbial communities from Eden Landing Ponds, California, USA - A23 P3 (2) (SPAdes) | ecosystem: Environmental > Aquatic > Marine > Unclassified | place...
CACGACCACTGTAGAACGTTCGCGCCGTTGTTGGTCGCGCCACCTTCGACATCTGCCACTTTCCCGCTGTGTTTGCTCTCGAGGTGGTAAGTGCCGTCGTCGTTGTCCCGAACGACCCACCGCTGAGCCTCGACACCCGTCCATTCTTGTTGGAGTAACGTCGTGCCGTCCGAAGTTGAATCCCCTTCGACATCGAGTACCATGCTGCTACTTACGTTTTCAATTCGATACACTGCTCCGTTCTGGACGTCGACTGGTTCCGGTGTATTGTCGGTGGTAACCGAGAGTTTGTTTGATGACGCTGATTCGTTCCCAGCGCCGTCAACTGCTGTTACGGTAAACTCGGTCGTGGTGTCTGCTGAAAGACCTGACACAACGGAAGAGGTGGTTCCGGCATCGATTCTATGGTCCTCTTCGCCGTTGACGTAGACGACATACTCTGCAAGGTCCGAACCACCCGAATCCATGCTCGCGTTCCAATCCAGCGCCACTGTCGAGTCGTCATGGCTTGGTGACACGAGACTGCTCGGGGCATCTGGTGGCGTTGAATCTATCTGTTCCACCGAATCGGAACTTCCGACGCTCGTGTAAGTACTCCCATTTATCGTGACGGTGAACTTTTTCAAGGTATTCTGCCCGGCCGCTCCCGGCCAGTACTCGTTCCCCAGCTCGGAGCCGCTTATCCAGAGATCTTCTGAGACCCCCTCGTGGTTGGTAAGCCAATCGGAAATGCGTTTGACGTCGACCTTCCCTCCATCGTGGCCCCCCTGTACACGGAAGATGTAGAACGTCGCACTCGTTCCACCGGAATCGTACAGCGCCCAAAGATCAATCGTGTTTCCGAACCGGTCAGTCCAGAGATCGGTGGCAACCGGCGAGCCATGATCGTGGCCGCCCCCCCAGTCCAGTAGCAGCATGACCTCATACTGGTAGGTTTTTGTCTGAACGCTCGGCGGTTCTTCCATCAGCCACCATTCCTGGGTCCAGTCCCATTCTCCGCCCGATATCTCGTACTCAGCGTCAATATCGAGGACGAACTCCGATAGGTCTCTCCGTTGAATCGGGAACTCCGGAACGCTGAGATCGGACCCCCATGGGCGGGTTCCGATGAATACCTCCGGATAATTGATACCGGAAGTGGTATTCGATGCGTCGAAATCCCAACCGTAACTTCCGTCCTCGTTCGTCCATACACACTGTTCAGCGGCCGGATTTCCCCACTGATTATCGAGGAGTCGAAAGTTCTCGTTAATATCGAGTGAACCACCGCCACACTCTTTTGCGCTGCGGGTCGCTCCGGCAGCGGTCCCAACCGTTCCGATGCCCAGTGCTCCGATGCCGGTCACTGCGCTCGCACGGAGGAAGTCACGGCGTGATCTGTCAACCTTTCGCCGTCCAACAAGTGTATCAAAATTCTGTTTATTATCTTCCTCCTTCTGCTTAGAAGCACTCTCTGGAGCATCCGTCTTGTCTCCCTCAGCTATTCGTTCTCGTGACCGCACGTTTCGGCTCCCGTTCGGTTCCCTCTCCTTGTACCCGACGTCAGCTTGTCTTTGTCGAGATTCGTCGTCGTCAGTAGCTGTCTCATCTCTTTTCATCGTCGCTGGCTTCGGAGAGTGAATTTCTGGGATTAAGCGTACCTACATTTTACATCCAGATAATAATCAGATACACTTTTTTGGCATATTAAAAATAGGTTTTGTCATAGTATTACGAACTGTTTTGCAAATCTTGTATTATAGATAGACAGCTCAAGTCCTCCATATTGTCCTATTAAATATATTTGGTATGAGATACTTGAGAACCTGACGACAGGGAACCCACTACCAAAACGAATTCTTGTCTCACAGTTTGACTCTGATGCTGTTCGGCCGGAATGCTGGTAATGACTGCCGAGTGGTCGGTCCAATCTTCCAATCCCCAGTAACAAAGTCACACACACAGCATTTATTGGGCATATAGTCGATATAATTATTGAATGGAAGACAAACGATTAACTACGCGACGAAAACTGTTGGTATTACTCGCTGGTGCGGGAGTTTCTGGAACTGCGTTAGCACACCGGAACCAGTTCATAAGCGACGGCGGCCGGCCGCCAACTACGGCTGGTTCTGTAGGGTTCGTTCAAGAGACTGAAAATTCCGAATATCGAGTGGCGACCTTATCCGAAGAGTACGGTGTTTTTTCATCTGCGGATGGGGCGGTACGAACGCTGTTTGATTCACTTGAAAGCGGAGTCGTACTCACCGGTGGTGGCCGCTATCTTCTAGAGTCACAACTTCGCGTCCCCGAGGGATTCCGCCTGTCGAATACCGCTGATGGACTCTTTATCAATGGTCTGTCGGATAGTGACACAAAATGTCTTAGATTCGCTTCGAACACCGGAAGTTATTATCTACGAGTCGACTGCGGAAAAAAAGACGGGGTTCTCCTCGGTGAGCCAAACACGGGCAGTGACATAGATATCTGGTACGCCGACATCCATCGGGCAGGAACTGGGAACGGGGCCCAAGACGCGCTCAAAATACAGGGAAGTGGTGTAAAAATCTTTCACATAAATGTGTATCAGGGATCTAATGGAATTCTACTTGACGGAGCCTATGATATCCATGTGCTCTCATCCATAATCACTAATTCTGGAATCGGTCTTCGCATTGACGGGGCGGAAAACTGTTTTTTTGATCAAATGGACTTCGATAGTTGTCGGAACTACTCGGTCCGTATTGATGATTCAGCCGGACTCACATTAGGCGGATATATCTGGAATAACACCGAATTCGATGCTTGGCCCTACCGATCAGTCGAAATAGGTGTGAACAAACCCTGTAATAATATCTATACTGATATGAAACAACTCTCAAACCCTGGGGCGGCGCTGTACGTTGATGATGTCGAAGAATCACACCTCCGCCACGATATCTCCGAAGCTGACAGGTCGTGGTACGAGTACGAGTCTGGAATTACTACAACAGAGAATACAGCAGACAGCTGTTATATTGAGGGATATGTTAGTCCGACGATCAACAGTGGGATTGCGAATCTAACCGGGGGGACGTTCGATATCACCGGTGCGGGGACAAATTCTAGTAAATATATGACAGGTAGTGACGGGTCACAGACGGTATTTAGAATACCACACGAACTCGGAAAAACTCCTACCAAGACGCGCGTTCAACCACGAACGCCGTCTGCTGCGGGAGCGTTCTATCACCGAGACCCGGATCAATCAGCGATTGTCATTGAGTACGTATCACCGCCTGCAGCGGGAGACGACAATCTTGTTTGGGAGTTCACTGCGACAGTGTAAGAATGCGATGAACGACTTCTCATATCGTAATCACGGTATCTTTCCGATTGTTTCCATGAGTACAGCTGATGATGGAAGGCTAGCGAGTGAACCGCGTTAGGGTCAAGCCACAAGCCACTCGCCTTGTTTTCTCTGTAGATGCAGCGGCGTGTTCTCAGAGATTATCACATAGAGTGAATTTCAAAATATACGTCATTCAGTAGTTTTGTGACAATTTGCTGAATTATCCAACCATGGAAGTGACGAATAGACTAGAGGAATCGATTAAACAAATCCGGATTGTGAAGGAAGAGGTAGAGAACTCTGAAGTCTCCCAAGATCTTGAGGAGGGTATAGGAGCGATTCAAAACGCGTTGGAGTCTTTAGAAGAAGACACTAATTGATTTGTATCCTATTCCATCTATATAAATAGTTAAATCGTTGGTCAGCAGACACCAGAGTGCTGCTTTCGATGTATACTGGCACTTGTTAAATATATTTAAATTATAGTGATAAGAATTAAAAGATAGTGCTTTCTGCGGCTCCTCGAAAAGATCAGCAGTTTATATACTCAGCACACGCTGCAAATAGAATATTTGGGGTTGGTATCTATATCGTGTCGCAATAGCAGACAAGGACCCACAATGAGGGCTTAACGAATTCCGAACTACTGCTTTGATCTGTAGTCGTCCAGAATATCAAGAGAGTCTCTGGCCCAGTGGAATCAAACTATGTCTGGCGATTCACTACAGCCAGTTCATTTATTTCACCAGCTTTGAGTTCGGTACTCCCGCTGGATGTAAGAATTACAAGTGGCATAGCATTCATACTTGGAAAATTACAAATAAATTTGATTGTAATAAATATACAGAACCGCCAGTATTAAATTGATTCCGTAGTGCAGTTGATTTCCAGATGGCTCCGAGAAATTCTCAAGATCTGCAGTATGAGTGGATTATTGCCACAAAATCTAACGAGAAAATGACCCGTTCACTATATTGTGGCCGAGATAGCGAAACTACACTTGCAAATCTCTTTGCAATGTACCTCCGTGCTAAAGGAGACGTTTCGGACTGGAAGGCTGTCGGACGGTTCGGTGGTATCGTTTCCGAGTTCAGCAACTTGGACGTTTCAACAATTGCAGTCTATCTTGGCATCGACACATCGGACCTGATTAAACCACATCAGCGGGTGACCACCACGGGACACCGTGAAAAACTTCAATGGGAACTGGCAGGCTTTGACGACGAAATCCTTCTCTTCGAGCGGAGAATCAACTACGTCTGACAATGGCACGACATCTACATCTCTGAGCCGATTGCCACTGCTGCATTGATGCGAACCGATTGCAATCGCCGATGCACTCACCTGCAGTTCAGCCATATTAGGATCCAGGTCGAGAGTGTTCTTGGCGATAATACTCGGCGTATGGAAACTTTGGTGCGTCCTACATATTGTTACTATCCAAGAGAATCACATATATCAACGCGAAGGTGTCATAGAAGAGTTCTCACACCGTGATTACGGTACTTCCCGGATTGTCTCCGCGTTCGTAGTTGGTGATTGCGACGACGAGGCGAAGGCACAGCGCAAGAAACACTTGCGCTCGTGCGTGGGCGCGGCCTCGGGCGTGCGTTCGCCCGAGGCCGCAGTCCTTGACTGATTCGTTGGTTCGTTCGACTCCCGTGCGGCGATTGTACGTCTCGTCTAGCGTCGATTGCTTCAGCTGAACGTCCTCGCTGTGTTCGTCGATGAGGTCTTCGACCCTGTACTCGATATCGAGCGGGTCGTCGGTGTTTCGCGCGTTGTACGGGGCGACTGGCACGACCCCTGCGGCCAGCAGGTGGTCGTGCCAGTCGAGCGTGTCGTAGGCGCTGTCTCCAAGCATCCAGATCGGCTTGGCGACGGCGAGCGCGTCACGTGTGACGCGCATCGCCGTCTCTTCTGGCGCTTGTTTACTCGCGGTGAACTCCGCTGCAATCGGGATCTTTTGTCCGGTCGAGACGATCGTGCAACCGTAGCCGTAGTAGTACTCGTCGGCGGTTGGATCGTAGCACTTCGTCGCGTCTGGATCGGCGGGGATCGCCCTAACATCAGTTGAATCGATGCAGTAGGTCACATCGAGCAGGCCGCGGCAGGCGGCCTGCTCGACGAGGTGGTCGAACACTTCGTCAACGACGTGTTCGAGATCGGTGAGAAAGCGATCGACCGCGTCTCTGGACGGCGGTCGATCGAAGCCACAACTCAGCCAAACGACCGTGTTCCGAAGCTCTCGTTCAACGGGACGAATCCCGTAGACGTCGTGGTAGTAGCAGTGGAGGAAGCCACGCATCATCTCTGGTGGCTCGTGCTCTCGTGTTCGCCCCGTCTTCGTCGGGGCGAACACGTCGAACTCTTCGAGAAACCCGAAGGAGAGGTGTTCAAACAGCGCCAGCGTCTCAGTTTCCGCGACATTGAAGAACGATTCTACCGAAGGATCATCTTGCAGGGTCGCTGAACTCATACCACCTCAGCGTTCACCCTGCTCTTTGGTGTGGTAACTGCTCTATGACACCCTCAACGCTACAAAAATGGAGGATCATTGACCACGAGTCTCTCACGTTGGAACTGTTCATTCCACGGCCTGTAGTGACTGCACTTGAGCAAACTCTAGCTCCACTGGAACGACAAATCGTCCAGCATACGGAACATATTGAGCAGGCAGCGCGCGATGCGTTGGCTGACATTGCATCTCAAGGACCGTGCCTGTACCAGTGGTCAACAGTTGTCTCGACAGTGGGCCCAGAGCAGCTATCACATATCTTAACTCGCGAGCGACCCCTTCGATATGGTCTTTTGCTCGTCGATATTGTGGCTGAAGACCCGCCGATTTCAGTAAGTCAATCAGGTCTCTGCGACGAGAAACGAGTCACGTACATAATCCCGCCTGCCATCTGCTCCGTCGTTGGTCGGTTTGTTTCCGGGTAATGGGGTCCTTATTCATTTAGCAGTAGTGTCACGGAATTCTTGTCATGGCGGCTTATTTGCTAAAGATTCGGAGAGTCAGATTGAGCGTCCGTACAGGCCACTACAAACTATATTTGACAGAATAATATTCCCCGAGGGCTGCTGAATACACAGTACATATCTAGCGAAAATTCTCCGATTTTTTGTATATCCCTCGCTCAACACTTCCGTTTTGAATAGGCTTTGCGGATCATCTTTTTTCGCGAATCGGTTTCATAGACTAACCGGCCAACTGCGAACCTTTCAAACAGATAGCTCCTGCATGATCGGACAGAACTGGCTCAGAACAAGTGAGACTGGCCCAACTTATGTGGAATCAGTTGGGAAGAAGTGGGATGAAGTGGAAAGAGTTAAGTTCATATGGACTAAAGCAAAGTCTGTAATGAAGCTGGCAAAGGTCAACGGCGGTCATTGGTCGGACGACGGCACGGGCCACGGGTATGATCGACGCTTCGAGTTCATTGACGACTGTGTGGGCGAAGGAAAGATTGCGGTGAGTTTCGTGTTTCCAGCGGGCAATCCGTTTGATCATGTTGACGAAGCTGAAATGAAGAAGATCTCGGCGTCGGAACTCAAACAGTTGTATCAAAATGAGGGCATTGATGAAGGGAAGGCGAAGAATGCTGCAGATCAGATCACACGGTTCCGGGATTGGCCGCATCCAATGCCGCTGCTCCTGTACCGTGGTCGGAATACAATCGCCCGTTTCGGATACCTCGATGGTTCGTACGAATTCAACCCTGCTGGATTCATGAATGGGAAGTACAGCGGCGGGTATCAGCACATGCGCGACGTCAAATGGGCTGAAGTACCAGAAGAGATTAACCGCTCTGCTCTTCCTGATGGCCTCTCGAAGTGGGCTAAAAACCCGCAAAGTGTACTGGACTACACTGTGGAACCGAGGAGTGAGGAAGCGGATTTCCTCTCTCTCGCCTGGGGATTCGGGTTTGCAATGAGTGAACTGAGCGACTCGCAACGTCGGGTACTGCGTTAGAACACTCAACCACCGTCAATCTTCATCAACTATGACACAGCAAGTCGAAGACGCAGAAACCATTGGCCCCGACGCACAACTACAATTGATCGAAGATCGAGCTGGTGACCGTGAGGTCCGGTTTCGAAGCTCAGCGAGTCGGGCAGCGGTCGTATACACCCGCGATGAAATCTTTGCGCTGATTGCTACCTTAGCGAGTTATGCACGACAGCTTGATTAGGGGATGAAACCTCCTCAAACTTCGATTCAGTTGCCTGCTATGTACCAGAACGGCCACTACGGCGCAGCCCTCCTATTTGTCGCCCTAGGCGGCGCGACTCTCATTGCCGTCGGCCTCGTTGAACTCGCGCTCTTCGGCAGGACGATGACTCCCGCACTCGGGAGCTGACCGTTATCGTCGACTGCTCAATTGGGGACCCAGCCAATGACCAACAGTCCAATTTTGTGCTGCGGCTGGCCAGCACTATGCTATTTTGAGCTGTACTCCTCGACATATTATCCCGGACTCGCACACTCCCGCCTACGGCTCAAGCAACGTCGGACCGCTGCCTACCTGCGGGGCCGGCGACGAGGATGATAGCTTTTGGATTACACGCATCAGTGCGGTCTATCTCGCCTACTCTGAGTGCGGGATTGTATGGGCCACGCCAAGCCCATAGAGCTCTAGCCGGCTTACTGTCCGAAGTGCGAGAAAGCGATTTGCAACTGGCTGTTGCAAGAAGCTGGGATGGTGGCATTAGACGGACTGTCGATAATTTGTCCGCGCGACTGATGTGACTTCGACGGTGTCGGGTATGTCTATTTCCAAGACTAACAATCACAAAAATATAGAAAACGAGCCGAAAAACTCTCTAACCCCTGAAATATGCTAAACCAGTATTCTTTTATATAATTACAGAAACCGTTTGTACGAAATGTCAGATCATGCCTCAACGGGCGTCAAGCGGCTTCGTGCTAAGGGTGCAAACGTAATTTCAAACCGTATTGAATCGAGTGTTCCCGATTCTGCCATTGATGAAATGTTGGAAGAGGGTATCTTTGGTGCTGTTGACTACGGTACGGGCAAATCGCTTGATTCGGATGAGGCCGGTTCTCGCACTGGAAGTGCCGCTCTGAACAACATGGTTGATGTGTCTCGGAATGGTGCTTACATTGTTTCATTCACACCTAGTTTCGACCGGGTTTTCCTTAGCCGTGTTACGCCATCGTCGATTCGTTTTGAAGAATTCCAAGATACCGAAGGAGAAACTACGACTGTTCTGAAATGTGTTGAAGCCGAAGTCTATACTGAAATCGAGGAAGACAAGTTCCAAGGAATCTATGATGTTATCAGCGATCGTCAACGCCTTGTGTTCCACAATATCAAGGATTCGGACCATCGAGAGCGCGTTGTTGCGGCGTTGACTGCTCAAGAACGCTCAGGTAAGATTCAGCGAAATTAAGCGGAGACCACTCGGTTAAATCAATTCTGTGACCTCTTTCTATGCGGGTCACAACTGGCCTGCGACCTGCTTCGTCTGGTTATAGATCGTTCGATGGGAAACCGGTTGGTCGAGTTGTCAGTCGAAGGCGTCAGTCTGGAGCAAACAACACTGGTGGAGGTATTGCGTCGGAACCAAACAGTAACGGGTGGGTATCAGATATCAACAGCGTTGAAGGCGTCGTCAATCACGTCCTCGCTCGGCGCATTCAGGTACGGTTCGATCGCAGCGAAGCTGTCCCACCCACCGACGGCCATCACAACTCGGGGATTCATTTGTTCGTCGACGAGCAGGCGCTGGGCGAACCGGCGGCGAAGGTCATGACTGGAGACCTTCCGAAAGTCCTCGTCGCCGGTCTCCTCGGCAGCTCGATCGGCCGTCCGTCGGACCACGGCTCGGACGCCTGATTGTTTCAAGTCGTTCTTGTGTTTCCCACAAGGATTAACCAATGTCAACGCCAACGTTGACGTACCAATGGCGACAGCAGATGAGCAGATACGAGTTAGCGATCGAGATTGCTCTCGTTCGCATCGGCATCAATCCCGTCGAGGAACGCCTGTGAGGCATCACCGACGAACTCCATCAGTATCTCATACAGCTCTTCGTCATCAAATCCATCAAATGTGAATCCCTCCGTGATGTTGTTCCTAGAGTCACTCTCTTCGGTATCCCAGCGAATCTCTTCGAGGGTTGCTCTTTCACAGTCGCGAAGTCTCGATAGACGCTCTGGATTCACCTGTTCCCAGGTTGTGATTGTGTCAGCTACTGCCTCAGATTGAGCGTGTTCGATATAGGGCTCACACCCCCGCTTCGCGATGACTGACTCGATGTTTTTTCCCGAGATTGTCAGTAGGACGGACGCACATCGATCAGTCTGTTCGAGGATCTGTGCGACTTCGCGACGCGATTCGAATTCGTTGAGGCCTGCACGTTTCTGCGCGTCGTGGACGAAGTTGTTTCTGCGTTCTTTGGCCTCAACAAGCGATCCGTGGTTACCCCCGGTCAGTATTTGGATATCACAGAGTTTCTCTAATCGCTTCGCGTGCCCCATACTCCGAATGTGCTCTGTGATGCTGTCGAGACGAGCTTCCTCGCGAAAGAGTTCGTTGAGGACAAACCACCGGTGTCCACACTCGTTGATCGTGGCAGCGGTCAGCGATACGTCGTACCAGCGAAATCCGCTGACGAATCGACCGTGCGACTCCTGCTCGTACCCGTTCCGAAATATGTGCCAGTAGCCGTGCAAGATACAGGGCATGTATACAGCACGTCGCACACTGACACCCGGAGCTGTCTCATGAGGCCAGTTCAGTCGGCACAAGCAGCTGCCTGAAATCCACGACGAATCCGAAATTAACACATATATCCGACAATCGATTATCCGTACCTTATATGAAATTCTGTGACGAGTGTGGTTCGATCATGCACACGGAGGGCGACACGTGGGTGTGTCGCTCCTGTGAGAACGAGGAGTCGCGGGACTCACAAGCAGAAGCGGCGATGGCGACACAAGATGGACAGCAAGACGACGGGGCCCCCGCCGTGGCCGACGCAACCCAGGGCTCCACCGAGACGATGCAGGAGCCCTGTCCGGCGGACGACTGTAACAGCAACCGGGCCTCCTACGAGATGCTACCGAAGCCGGGTGGCTCCTACGAGGTTCGGCTGTTTACCTGCGTCGAGTGCGGCCACAAGTGGCGCGAGTCCTGACGGTGTATCTCGCGAACTCCAGGGGTGTTCTCTCTGCCGAACACTTGATCTTGATGCCTCGGCAGACGGTCGCCCCGTACAAAACGACTATTGAAGCCCTACTCGGGGACCCTATCGAGGGAGAGCACCAGTACCGACTTTCGTTGGGATAACAGGTCGAAACCCAACCAAATCTGTGGGTTCGGGTCTCCACTAATCGCTGGGCGATGGCTCCGGCGGCCATAGGCTGCCGATTAGCAGGAATCCAGTCTGTCGAGAATTATTCGTTCTGGTCGGTAGGGACTACCAGCGTGCCAGTGCGCCCGTTCCAAACCGTCGAGAAATAATTCCAAGAAACGTCAGTACACCGGTCAAAGCAGTTCCGCCGGCAACAAAGAACACCCACTCCATTCCCACAGAGTCCATCAGGTACCCCCCCAGAAGCGGGGCAAGCAGCGCTCCCGGCCGCCACACGAGTCCACGGATTCCGATGCTGCTCGTAATCCCGTTTCCTTTCCCTTCGTCAGCAAAGAGGGCCATACTAGCAGGTTCACGGACACTGTCTGCGAACCCAAGGAGTCCATTCAGTAGCAGCACGACGAAGAACACGCTAGGGACGGTTCCGAGGAGTGGCAATGTTACTGAGATGCTGAGTCCCTCGCCTACTGACGACGCCAGTGGAATAGCCAATGCGATGAGACCGTACAGGCCACCCCCGACTGCAATAAATAATCCTCGGCCATATCTGTCCGAAAACCGCCCAATGAATGGCTGCCCAAGCATATTGGTGAATTTCTCAGTGGCAACGACGGCTCCCACGGCAGTGGCACTAAGCGCAAGACCACCACGAGCCATAGAGACACCGACAAATATCGGAACCCAGTTTCGAACAAGCGTTACAGAGACTGCATACTGGGCACGAAAACTCGTCACTGTCAGAATTCGCTCGTTGAATGCTAGTTCGAAGAACGCAAATCCTTCAACAGTCGAATCATCAGCCTCGACGAGGAACTAGACACCGAGCAGTGCGATTACAAAGAGAACAACCAAGACCGCGAAGATCGGATCGAATCCGAACGCATCGTAGAGAACACCTGCTCCAATCGTCCCAATAATCCCCGCAGCCATCCGCCACGAGTTGTACTTCCCGATCTGATTTGCCCGTTCGTCTGCGGCAGCGAGTTCTCCGACAAGAGCGAGACTGATAATGCCCGTTCCGACGATAACTGTCGAGGCGGTTGACCCGAGCGGTGCCCCCTTGCCACAGAAGCGGTGACGACGAGTGATACTCGTCCGGAGGGTGCGAACCGGGAAGGCATCCAATCGGCGTTCTCCGACATACTCCGTGACGAGTACGAGTGGTTCAGGTTCCGGGCGACTGGACAGAACCGGACGGTCTAGGAGCGGGACGTCATCGTTGGTCCCGAGCCGCGCTGGTCGAACCTGTCTGCGACGGCATTCGGGACGGACAGCGAAGACTGGACGCTCCGCGTTGATGTGTCATTCCGCCTTCCCGACTAGGGACTCATGGAGGTCAAACTCCTCTTCTGCCGGTCATTCTTCGTTGTTCTGAATGAGGCTCTGGAGGTCCGAAATCTGGGAGTTCAGCCTTTGACACGTTTCTCGGAGTTGTTCGATTTCGGTTTCGAGGTGTTGGTGATCACCTATCAGTGTTTCGGGCAGGTCCGCAAGATCGGCTTCGAGGTCACTTCGCTCTTGTTTGAGTGACGTGATAATCTCGGTTTGGCTCTCGATCTGGCGGCGTGTCGATTCAAGCTCTGAGCGCGTTGAGCGAAAAGTCCTTGAATTTCTCTTCTAATTCTTCCTGTTCCTGCTGACCTGTCTCGATATTATGGTTATTTTCTCTATTTCGTCTTCTATATTCACAATCTCTTCCTTTATTCCTTTATATGATTTAGTACTGACTGAAACATTTACGGCACAAAATGATACTAGCCCAGATCTTACTAAAAGGCGAATATCTAGTCCTGAATGTATCGTCAGTAGATCTAACCCATCGCCAGCGATAGACTATGGAGGTGCCATTGATGCCTGTTTAAATGCAACCATTTTTATGTATTTGGCGACAACAAATTCAGAATGACAACGTCACAGCAAGACTCTCGTATTGCCCGCTTTGATGTCCAAGACATTGGTGGGATCGACCAAACATCGGTCGACATCCCACCGGGAGTGACGGTTTTGACCGGAAAAAACGCGACAAACCGGACCTCATTCTTGCAGTCGATTATGGCGGCGATGGGGAGCAAGCAGGCGACGCTCAAAGGCGACGCGGAGGAAGGCCGTGTCTCCCTCTCCTACCAAGGTGAACAGTACGAGCGTACGCTGACCAGAGCCGGCAACAGCGTCCAGTTCAGTGGAGAGGGCTATCTTGACGACCCAGACGTCGCTGACCTGTTCGCGTTCCTACTCGAAACCAACGAGGCGCGCCGCTCCGTGGCACGGGGCGACGACCTCCGCGAGATCATCATGCGACCGGTCGACATCGACGCGATCCGGTCGGAGGTCGAGCAACTAGAGGCGGAGAAAGGCGAGATCAACGACGAACTCGCCACCATCGAGTCCCGCCAGCGCGACCTCCCGGACCTCGAACAGCGCCGGACCGAACTCCGCGAGCAGATCGAGGCGAAACGCGAGGAACTGGCCGAACGCGAGGAGGAGATCGACAACAGCAGCCGGGACATTGAGGAGAGCCGCCAGGAACAGGACGTTCTCGAAGAGAAGCTCGACGAACTCCGTTTGACGCGGTCCGATCTCGAATCCGTCCGTCGGGACATCGAGGCCTAGGAGGAGAGCATCTCGTCGCTGAAACGCGAGCGGTCCGACCTCGAAGACGAACTGGACGAACTCCCGGAGACGCCGATGGGCGACCACCAGCATCTCGAAGACGAGATCGCGGATCTGCGCGACGAGCGCCAGCAACTGAACAGCGAGATCTCCGACCTCCAGAGCCTCATCCAGTACAACGAGGAACGGCTCGAAGAGGAGGACTACGATGTCATCCAGTCGCTCGAAGACACGCCCGAGGGCGCGGACGGCGATATCACGGAGCAACTCCTCGACGGTGAGGACGGCGAGTCCGTCGTCTGCTGGACGTGTGGTTCGACGGTCGACCGCGAGCAGATCGCGGACACCGTCGACCGCCTGCAGGACCTCCGCCGGCAGAAGGTCGAGGACCTCAACGAGATCAAATCGGAACTCGACGATCTCAAGGCCGATCAGCGCGAGACCGAGAAAAAGCAGCGCCGCCGCGAGAACGTCGAGCGAAAGATCCAGGAGACCGAAACGGAGATCGAGCACCGCGAAGAGCAGATCACCTCTCTGAAAGACCGGCGCGAGGAGCTGACCGAGGATGTCGAATCGCTGGAAGACGAGGTCGACAACCTCGAATCCGAGGATTTCGACGAGATCCTCTCGCTGCACCGGGAGGCGAACCAGCTCGAGTTCGAGATCGACAGCCTCGAATCGGACTTGGACGACGTATCAACCGAAATCGAGGAGATCGAAGAGCTGGTCGAACAGGCCGACGACCTCCGCGAGGAACGTGACGCACTGGTCGATGAGCTCACTAACAAGCGGACGAAGATCGACCAGATCGAGGCCAACGCCGTCGACCAGTTCAACGAGCACATGGATGCTGTCCTCAATATCCTTGAATACCAGAACTTAGAGCGTATTTGGATCGAGCGCGTCGAGCAGACTGTTCGCGAGGGCCGTCAGAAGGTCGACCAGACGGTGTTCGAACTCCACATCGTCCGGACGACGGAGAACGGCGCGGCCTACGAGGACACCATCGAGCACCTCAGTGAGAGTGAACGCGAGGTGACCGGCCTCATCTTCGCCCTCGCGGGCTATCTGGTGCACGACCTCCACGAGAGCGTTCCGTTCATGCTACTCGACTCGTTGGAGGCCATCGACTCGGCCCGGATCGCCGAACTCGTCGAGTACTTTGCTGATTACGCTGAGCATCTGGTCGTCGCCCCGCTGCCTGAGGATGCACAGGCGCTTGACGATGACTACAACCGCATCACCTCAATCTAAGCGAGAAGAAATTTAGCTGACGCTTTTTTAACCCTTGTTCTTGCTCAATACAACCAATATGGGTATAACGGTAGTACATATGTTATACCATCCTACACGATATTGCTATTGAATCAGAGTATGCGATCACCGTCAAACTGTACGTTTGCGAGATCCAAACAAATAGTGCTCTCAGGAAAACTGTGAGTTGATTTCGATGACGTTCGCTGACCGCGTAACCATACTGGGCAACTCCTCCTCGTAGACTTCGCCTTCGAATCGACTCGCGGGTCCAGAGATGCTGATAGCACCGATTAACTCATCTGCTGTTGTTACTGGTGCAGCAACACAGCGAAGGCCCTGGATTTTCTCCTCCCGGTCGAAGGCGTACCCGCGTTCACGAATATCTTCGAGTTCCGCAAACAGTTCGTCCTTCGTTGTGACTGTGTTCTCCGTATACTTCGGAAGACCGTGTCGGTCAATGATCTCGTTGACCCGTGACTCAGACATGTGTGCCATCATCGCTTTCCCCAGAGAGAGACAGTGCATGTATTCTCGTTTCCCCGGCGACGATGCGGACTGAACTGCGTTTTCGCCGGCGCTTTTGTAGATATACACCGCCTGTCCGTGTTCGGGCATCGCGAACTGGGCGAGTTCACCACAAGACTCCGAGAGGTCGTCGAGCTCCTCGGTGACGACATCGTATATCTGAAGCCGATCTCGTACTGTCTCACCGAGATCGAGATGGCGGAGACTCAACCGATACGTCTCGTCCTCTTTGACCACGTACTCGTTTTTGTAGAGCGTCGACATATGCCCGTGTATCGTTCCCTTGGACCGGCCCAGTTCGTCAGCGATTTCAGTGATTCCGGCACCATCCCGTTCCAAGAGAAGTTCTATAATATCGAGTGTCGTTTGGACCGCTTCAACCGTTCTTGAACCATCATGGGTTGCCATATCAATGCATTCCAAGCCACCGTATTAAAACTGTTCGTAAGCCACGAACATATGAGGCCGTTCGGGAAAAACGAACGTCTTTTTGTTGATTTCCTACTTTGGGGTCCATATCCACCCCGAAACGGGCGTCAGTTGGTGTACCAACATTTCAAACCACCATCCTACGGACGGCTGTTTGAGAGAAACGAACTAGGCTTGTAACTTCAATTCGGCTGTTTCTCATATGATATGGGGAAACTGATATTACCCAGAATGCACAAGCGGATGATACCATGGTAGAGATTGATTACATGGCCCATCAGGAGCAGTACAGCCCGTCGGAGCTTCTAGAGTACTCCGTACTGGCGTCGGACAACGACTTTGACTTCATTTGGACATCGGATCACTTCCATCCGTGGTTCCACACCGATGCGGAAGCGGGCTTCGCGTGGTCGTGGCTCGGAGCCGTTACTGAGCGGGTCGACATCCCTATTGGAACGTGTGTCACGCCCGCGGGCGAGCACTACCATCCGGCGATGATGGCACAGGCGTTCGCCACGATACAAGAAATGCACGACGAGCGGGTCGTTCTCGGGCTTTCTACTGGGGAGGCGATGAACGAGAAACCGCTGGGTCACGAGTGGCCCGACTATCCTGTTCGGCGTGACCGCCTCGAAGAAACCCTGGAGATCATTCACGGGCTCTACGACGCAGAAGGCTTCTTCAGCTATGAGGGAGATCATTATATGGTTGACGACGCGAAACTGTACACGATGCCCGAGGAGCGACCCGAGATTCATCTGGCCGCTAACGGCCCGACCACGGCATCACTGACGAGCGAATACGGCGACGGGTTCATCACTGTCAAGAAAGGCGAGGAATACACGGAGCGTCTCTATCCGGCTATCCGCCGCTACACCGAAGAGGAGGGCCGAGATCCGGACAGTATCGAGACGACGCTGCTGGTGATTGCATCCTACGACGATGACTACGAGCAAGCCCGGGCTGCCACACGACCATGGTGGGCAACAACCCAGAATGTCTTCGACCGGGCGATGGCGAATCCACAAGAGATCGAACAAGAGGGAGAGAAAGCCACGGAAGAAGAAATCGAGGCGAAGTTCCTCATCGCTGACGATCCGTCCACTATCGCCGCCCAACTGGAGGAGTACGCCGAGATGGGGTTCGACCGCATTGCGCTCGGTAACACGAGCCCTAATCCGGCGCGGTTCTTCGAAGTAATGGGCGACGAGGTCATTCCAACGTTGTAAGCAGGAGTAGCGGCGGAGTAAGACCGGTGGACCGTGACACGTGTGGGGGAACGTTTAATAAATCCCGCGTGCACTTTCCTGATGAGATGCCAAGACTGAACGGTGGCGAAATTATCGCCAGATATCTCGAAAAGGAGGGCGTTGAGTACCTCGTGGGCATTCCAGGCCACGGGAGCACGAACCTGCTTGACGCCTTCAACGACTCAGAAGTAGAGGTAATCCAGCCACGACACGAACAGGGTGCGACACACCTCGCTGATGGATACGCACGCGCGAGTGGCAACCCACTCGCTGTCTTCACTTCCATCGGTCCGGGCGCAACGAACACCGTCACCGGGGCAGCGACGGCCTATGTCGATTCAATCCCGATGGTCATCTTTACTGGTGCGCCCCAGACCCACGAGTACGGAGAAGGGATCCTCCAAGAAATCGAGCGTCAAAAGCCCGGGGATTTCCCAAGCGTGATGGAACCGGTGACCAAGCAGAGCTTCGTCGTCGACGACGTGGAACGACTCCCGCGCATTCTCCGTCGCGCGTTCCAGACAGCGTTGTCCGGTCGCCCCGGCCCTGTCCATATCGACGTGCCGATGGACGTGCAGGGTGCTGCAGCGGACGTGGAACTGCCCGAACCGACCGAGCACCGACCGCACAGCCGACCCGGTGGCGACCCCGATACAGTCTCGGATGCCGCGGACCTGCTTGCCGAGGCCGACCGTCCCGTCATCGTTCCTGGTGGTGGCACGATGCTCGCCGAAGCCTGGGACGAGGTGCAGGAACTCGCCGAACATCTCCAGGCTCCCGTCATCCCGACATTCCAGTCGCGGGGCATCATCCCAGAGGATCACGAGTTATTCGTCGGAAACGCGGGCTGGATCGGATCCTCGGCCGGCAACGAACTTGCGGCGAATGCCGACGTGATACTCGCGGTCGGGTGTCGGTTCACAGACATGCATACCTCTTCCTTCGAGGAAGGTGTGAGCTTCGAGATCCCGCCGAGCAAGCTCATTCACGTCGACATCGATCCCCAGGAGATCGGGAAGAACTACCCGGTCGAAGTCGGTATCCAGGGCGACGCGAAGGTCGTCACCCGCCAGATCACGGACGCGGTGCAGGACCGCACCGACCCCGTCTCGACGGAGAACAACGAGTACTACGACGAGATTCAGGAGTTGTGGGCGGACTGGCAGGCGCAGGTCGACGAACGCTGGGAGAACGACGAGGTCCCGATGAGTATCTCACGCGTGGCCCGTGCGGTCCGCGAAGTGCTCCCGCGGGACGGCAGCATCGTCACCAGCGCCGGTCAGCCCCAGGAGACAATCAATCCCGAGTTCCCGGTGTACGAACCGCGAACGAACATCTCCTGTGGCGGCTTCTCGACGATGGGCTGGGGCGTCTCGGCCGCCATCGGCGCGAAGCTTGCGAACCCCGAACGGACGGTCGTCGACTTCGAGGGCGACGGTAGCTTCCTGATGTGTAACCAGGAGGTCGCCTGCGCCGTTGAACACGATATCGACGTCAACTACGTCGTCGTCAACAACAACGGCTGGAAATCCATTCGGAACCTCCAGGTGAATAAATACGGCTGGGACCGGGTCATCGACACGGAGTTCGACGACGAAACGATGGTCGACTTCATGGATATGGCCAAGTCGTTCAACGTCGGTTTCTCCGAGCGCGTTGTCAAGCCCGAGAACCTCAACGGGGTCCTCGAAGAGGCGTTTGCCCACGACGGTCCCTCGTTCGTGGAAGTCGTCGTCGAGCCGGACAACCCCGACTCCGGTGCGATCATCACCGGCAAATGGGACCTGGCGGACCTCGAAGAGTAACCGCGACCGGCTCTTTTCTAACGACCGAGTGACTCTAAGACACAACTGGCGCTCTTGGAAGCCTGTTGACTAGGAAAACGGAGAGGACGCCGTTAGACTTCGATAAGAACCTTGCCGTCTACGCGCTTACGGGCCTGCGCGACAGCTTCGTCGGCGTTTTCGAGGTCGTAAGTCGACGTAATCATCGGGAGATTGTCGAGTTGGCCGCTCGCCATCAATCGGATAGTGCGCGGGTATACCTGTTGCCCAGTGTGTCCCTCGGAGCCGTAGATCTGGGCGCTGTTGCCCTGGTACTTTCGCAGTGCGATATCGGGGTCGCTGCCGGCGTTGCTGATGTGGACAACGTTGGCCTGTTCGGCCAGTGTGTCCTCGATAACCGGATAGGTCGCGCCGACCGCGCCGCTGGTCTCGACGTGTACGTCCGCACCCTCGCCGCCAGTCACCTCGTTGACTTTCTTCACGGGATCGGTCTCTATGGGGTTGTAGACGTGGTCGAATCCGAGTTCGTTTGCGATGGCGCGGCGCTCGTCAGAGGGCTCGAACGCGATGACCTTGCCCGCGCCCGCCGCGCGCGAGACGTTCATGCCGGTCAGCCCGATGGGCCCGACACCGTGGTAGACGTGGTAGTCACCGGGCCAGATGCCCTCGGCCCGCCCGAACAGCCCGTAGAACGAAATGGTGCTGGGCTCGATTGTCGCGGCGGCCCGGTACAGTTCGTCTTCGTCCTCGTACTGCTCGGAAAGCTCCGAGACGCCCCAGAGAATCTTCTCGGGAACGGTGACGTACTCTGCGAACGCGCCGTCGAGCGTGAAGCCGAGTTGCTCGAAGTTCTCGCAGTGGCCGTGAAAGCCCTGGCGGCACATCTGACAGCGGCCGCAGTAGTCCGTGACCTCCGCCGTTACAGGGTCGCCGGTCTCGAATAAGTCCGCGTCGTCGCCGGTCTCGACGACCTCGCCGGAGAACTCGTGGCCGATGACGTTCGGGAGCTGCGTGTACGCCGAGTAGTGCATGTAGCCGTCGTCGTCTGTCTCGGTCATGGCAACGTCGCTGCCGCAGATGCCGGCGTACTTGACTCGGACGAGTACCTCGTCGTCGTCCGGTTCGGGTCTTTCTCGCTCCTCGACGCGCAGTTCGGGGTTCTGCCAGACGCTGGCGCTGTTCATCGCGCGATGACGCTCTCGTTCGTCCTCGGACAGGTCGTAATCGGACTGTGGGTTCCACTCCGCATCGAGCACTAAGGCACGCATAGTATAGCAATGTGACTACCGGGTCATAATTGTACTGGGTTGTCGATTAAGCGACATCCGTCACCGGTACACTGTGACCGACTTAGAACGTCTGCCACCCGCCGTCGACGTAGACGGTTTCGCCTGTCACGTAGCCTGCCTGGTCGCTGGCCAGGAACAGGACTACCGGGGCGATATCCGTCGGGTAGCCCGGGCGTTCAAGCGGAATCGGCTTCACCAGATCGCCGGCCGCGACGGATTCCTCCTTTTGCTCCGCTCCGGACCCGAACTCGGTCGCGATGTGTCCCGGCGCGACTGCGTTGACGCGAATGTCCTCGTCGGCGAGTTCGATCGCTGCACCCCGGGTTATCATTTTGATCGCTCCTTTCGTGGAATCGTAGGGGATCTGATTGGCCTGGGCGTGTGTCGAACTGATTGACGCCGTGTTGACGATGGTTCCGCCTGCATCCCTGTCTCGCATGTCCGCCGCAGCCGCCTGACAGCCGAAGAAGACGCCGCCGGTGTTGATACTGTGGATCCGGTCGAAGGTCTCCTCGTCGACCGAAAACAGGTCGCCACGGGTGAACCAGCCGGCGTTATTTACCATCACGTCGACACCGCCGAACTCGCGGGCCGCTTCGACAACTGATTCGATGTCCGCTCGTGATGAGACGTCAGTCTCGACGTAGCGGGCCGTTCCACCATCGGTCTCGATAGCCTCGTGGGTTGGCTCCGCCGCATCCGTGTCCTTTGGTTCCGGCATGATGTCCGCGTTGATGACCGTCGCACCCGCGGCACCGAACGCCAGGGCAATCGCGCGCCCGATTCCAGAGCTTCCGCCGGTAACTATCACAGTCTCGTCGTCGTACTCGTACGTAACAGACCCCATACCATCCTTTGTGATTGGAACAGTAAGAGTGGTACGGCTTGCGGACAGTCTCCACTGATGGCAACGAACCCACACAGTGGCGTAACACATTTATGGGTGGACCGAGAGGTATTTTTTGTATGACGAGCAAGCAAGAGCAGTCGCCAGCGGCGACTGCAGTACCCGATACTGTGGAAAATTACGTCGGTGGCGAGTGGGTGTCCGTCGACAGCGACGACGGACAACCACTCGTCAATCCGGCAACGAACGAGACACTGGCGGAGGTGCCGTTCTCCGACGAGGAGACAGTCGATGCGGCCGTCCAGACAGCGAACGAGGCGTTCGACGAGTGGTCCCGAACACCGCCCGTCGAACGCGTTCAGTACCTCTTTGACCTGAAATCGGAACTCGAGGATCGGCAGGAGGACATCGCACAGGCACTGACGCGCGAACACGGGAAGACGTTGGACGAGGCTCGCGGCGAAATCCGTCGCGGCATCGAGAACGTCGAGGTCGCGGCGGGTATTCCGAACATGCTGCGCGAGGGCAGCGGCAACGTCCAGGATGTCGCCCAGGGAATGGACGAACACGCCATCCGACAGCCCCTTGGCGTGTTCACGGCTATCACGCCGTTTAATTTCCCGGCGATGATCCCGCTGTGGTTCCTACCCTACGCCGTCGCGACGGGCAACACGTTCGTTCTCAAGCCCAGCGAGAAAGTCCCGCTGAGCTCGCAGATCATCTTCGAGGCCATCGACGCAGTCGACTTCCCAGACGGCGTCGTCAATCTCGTCAACGGCGGCGTCGACACGGTCAATGCGCTCCTCGAACACGAGGATATCGAGGGCGTCTCCTTCGTCGGATCGACCCCGGTCGCGCGACACATTTACGAGACCAGCGCCAAACACGGCAAGCGTGTGCAGGCCCAGGGCGGCGCGAAGAACTACGCCGTCGTCTCCGAGGACGCTGAACTGGAGGAGGCGATCCCGAACGTCATCGGTTCGGTGTATGGCAACGCCGGCCAGCGCTGTCTCGCCAACGATGTGGTCGTGGGTATTGGCGACAGCTACGAGCCGCTCCGCGAACAGGTTCTCGACGCCGTCGACGACCTGACAGTCGGTAGCGGCCTCGACGAGGACACCGATGTTGGCCCGCTCATCACGGGCGAGTCCGCCGAACGCGTCAAAGAGATGGTCGAGGACGCCGTTGACGAGGGCGCGGACCTGGTGGTCGACGGGCGCGACTTCGAACATCCGGACTACCCCGATGGAAACTTCCTCGGGCCGACGCTACTGGAAGGCGTCACGACCGACATGGACATCACCCAGACCGAGATCTTCGGCCCGGTGATGGCCCTGACGAAGGCCGACGACATCGACGAGGCCATCGAGATGGTCAACAGCACTCAGTACGGTAACGCCTCTTCGCTGTACACCGAAAACGGCGCGGAAGCCCGGAAATACCGTTACGAGGTCGACGCCGGCAACATCGGCATCAACGTCGGCGTCTGTGCGCCGATGGGCTTCTTCCACTTCGGTGGGCGCAAGGAATCCTTCTTCGGGGACCTCCACGCACAGGGCGAGGACGCGATCAACTTCTACACGGACAAGACCATCACCATCGAGCGCTACTACAGCCACTGAAATCCACGGCTTTCGGCCCCAGCTCCAATACTTCGTCTCTTTCGCGTGTGCGCGCTCGCTCTGGAAATCGATCAGTATCGGCTCTCCAGCCGGCAGTCACAGAATGAGATACGGCTCGTTCTCGCGGTCGGACCTGGGTCGCGGTCAGTCGTCGGAGGCGGAGACCGGTTTGTCCAGCGCTTCGGCGTAGTTGTCGATAGCCACTTCGACGCTGTCCATCAGCAGGGTCACGTCCTTGCCGGCGATGAGGAAGTCAAAGCCCTGGTCGACCCGTGACTCGATCGCCTCGGCACCGATATCGGTCGTCAGCGTTCCGACGGGCACGTCGGCCGCGTGACTGTCGTCGATAATGGACTGGACAGCATCGTCAAACTCCGACGAATCCCACTCCGCGAACATCCCGAGCGACCCGGAGAGGTCGGCCGGGCCGACGAACAGCGAATCGATGCCCTCGACAGCGGCGATATCCCGGGCGTTCTCCATCCCCTGTTCTGTCTCGATCTGGGCGATGGTGAGGATGGACCCGTTCGCGTTCGTGACGTACTCTTCGAAGTTCTTCCCGTATCGCGTCGCTCGGCTCCCAGCGATGCCACGAATCCCGTCCGGCGGATACCGTAGTGATCGGACGAGTTCCTCTGCCTCCTCGGCGGAGCTTATCATCGGTACCATCACCCCAGCGACGCCGATATCGATGACACGCTTGAGCCGGACCGGGTCGTTCCACGGGACACGGACGATCATGTCCGTGTCACCGGATGCGGCGTCGACGCCACGCGCCATGCTCTCTACCGTTTCGAGGTCCATCGTCGTGTGTTCCATGTCGACGAGGACAAAGTCAAGATCTAACTGCGCCGTTGCCTCCGCTATTGTTGGGTGACCGACCGATATCCAGGTCCCGAATGGGTTGTCGGCCGATTCGATTGTGTCTTTGAGATGAGTCATGTCTAATTGATGGCCGCCAGTGACTGATGGGGGACGTCTCGCCACTGATCAGCGGCTGGCGTTACTTGGGAATCTATCATAAATATTCGATTGGAGGTATAAAAATATACGGGTACACGATGCATACGTTGCCACCTGTGTACTTCCGGTCATCGACGAAACGCGGCACGTGTGTACAGACACTATCTCCATGCATCGGAACTTATAACAGGACAAACGTAGATACCAGAAACGATGGGACTCGGTATCATCCGGTGTGCCAGTTCCGTCGCGGTCCAGTCGTGCCGGATGGTATCGGGTTGCCGAGGCGGAACACGCAGTCACTACGACCGTTCCAGTCCACGCCGGCAGACGGTGTGGAACCACAAAAACTGACAAACAATGTACGAAGACTTCGCATCCAAGCTCGCAGCGACGATGTGGGCCGACTTCGACGAGACGCCGCGCCGCGCGGACGGCCCACCGGCAGAGATTACCGACCTGAACACGCTGGTCATCGACGGGAACTTCCCGTGGACTATCGTCACCGTCGAGACCGACGAGGGCGTTACCGGCATCGGCGAGGCCTATCCGTCCCCGGGAGTCCACGAGATCATCACAGACTACCTCCGACCCGTACTGGTCGGTGAGAACCCGACAGATGTCGAGCGGCTTTACAACCTCATGCGCGAGAGCCTCTCGGGGCGTGGCTCCCAGGAAGGTGTGGGCACTATCGCCATCAGCGGCGTCGAACTCGCTCTGTGGGACGCGACGGGCAAGCTCCTCGACCAGCCGGTGTATCAGCTCCTCGGCGGGAAGGTCCGTGAAGAGGTGGCCGTCTACGCCGATTGCCACGCCGGCGAGGCGATGGTTGAATCCGCCGAGGAAGGCCAGGAGGAGGATACCTACGAACCGGAAGCCTACGCTCAGGCCGCCCGTGCCGCTGTCGAGGACGGCTTCGACATCGTCAAGTTCGACCTCGACGTGCCGTCGGGCCGCGAAATCGACACGCTGTCGCGCCATTTCGACCCGCCAGAGATCGAACACAAGCAGCGCGTCGTCGCGGCTGTCATGAAGGAGATCGGCGACGATGCCGAAATCGCAGTGGACCTGCACTGGAACTTCAGCCCGGAGACGGCCGAGCGGCTCTGTCGCGCGCTCGAACCTTACGACCTTGCCTGGATCGAGGACCCGCTCCCGCCCGAAAATACGGATGCGATGCGGGAACTCAAACGGCGTGTCGAGGCCACTATCCTCACCGGGGAGAACCGCTACGGCCGCCACGGCTTCCGCGACCTCATCGAGGACCAGGCCGTCGATTTCCTCGCGCCCGACATACCGAAGACCGGTGGCATCGCCGAAACCAAAAAGATCGCCGACATGGCCGAAGCGTACTACCAGGCGCTCGTCCCGCACAACATCGGCAGTCCGGTCGCCACGGCCGCGACGGCGCACGTCGGCGCGACCGTTCCGAACTTCGTCGCGCTGGAGTACCACGCCCGTGAGGTCCCATGGTGGGAAGACCTCCTCGCTCGCGACGAGGATTTCATTCAGGACGGTCGCATCCAGGTTCCCGACTCGCGGGGCCTTGGTATCGAACTAGACTGGGACGTCGTCGAGCGCCACCGCAAGGAGTAGTGACGCGGTTCGTGCGGATGCCGATGCGTTTTTGACCGAAAGGGTTAGCACGCTCCCGAGAGAGACATTCAACAGGCATGCAACCGAGTACCATTGCGGAGCGACACCCATGAGAGCCGCGCGCTTCTACGGCGCGGGCGACGTGCGGGTCGACGACTTGGAGCCGTCCCCGGTCGGCCCGACCGACGTACGGATCGACGTGGCGGCCTGTGGTATCTGTGGCACGGACATCCACGAGTACGAACACGCCGAGTACACGCCGGAAGCCCCACATCCCCGGTCGGGGGCGAGTCGGCCGATCACCATCGGACACGAGTTCAGCGGGACCGTCAGCGAGGTCGGCGACGACGTGACCGGCATTGAGGTCGGGGCCCCTGTCGCCGTCCATCCGAACATTCCCTGTGACGAGTGCCGCTACTGCGAGGACGGAGCCTACAACCGCTGTGCGGACGTGCTGGCGGTCGGCCTCCAGACCGGGGCCGGTGGCTTCGCCGAGGAAGCCGTCGTCCCGGCTGGGCAGGTCCACCGGCTCCCCATGGACGTGTCTGTCTGGAAAGGCGCACTCGTCGAACCGCTCGCCGTCGGCCTCCACGCGGTCCGCCGGTCGGAACTGCGCGCTGGCGACACCGCTGTGGTTTTCGGCTGTGGCCCCATCGGGCTGACGGTCATCCGGGCGCTCGACGAAGCAGGCGCGAAGCGGATCTTCGCCTCCGAGCCGAACCCGGCACGGCGTGAGGTCGCGCTCGAACTTGGCGCTGATGCAACTGTGGACCCGACTGAGTCCAACGCAGTGGAGCAAATCACGACCGCGACTGACGGCGGCGTCGACGCCTCGTTCGAGTTCGCCGGCGTCGCCCCGGCAGTCAACGCCGCTATCGAGAGCACGCGCCGGGGCGGTTGTGTCACCGTCGGCAGTATGACCAGTGGAACGACGAGTGTAGACCTCCAGGGGATCGTCACGGGCGAGCGGACCCTCCGTGGCACGTACTGCTATGGCTTCCCGCCGCGGTCGTTCCGGACGGAGTTCGATGCTGTCATCGAGTCGCTGGGCGACGGCGGCATCGAAGCGGATACCTTCGTCACGAGGCGGGTCGGACTGGACGCGCTCGTCGAGGACGGCATCGAGGAACTACGCTCGCCGGACACCGGCCACGTCAAGATCCTCGTCGAACCATGACCGCGGTCGAGAGCCTCGCGTAGTCGGCCGAATTAACAGGCGAAACAAACGTATAAAACCCGTCTCAACGCCTGTAGCGGGGAGAAAAACCACCGGGACCGAACTGCCGGCGATTACCAGGTCATCCAGTCGGGGTCCTCACAGCGGTGGGTTCGCTCGATAGCGTCGATCCGCTCTACGTCTTCGGCGTCGAGTTCGACGTCTAGCGCGCCGAAATTGTCGCGGAGGTGGTCGACGGAACTCGTCCGCGGGATCGCCGTCACGCCCTCTTTCGAGAGTAGCCACGCGAGCGAGACGACCGGCTCCGAGACGCTGTGCTTCGCCGCAACCTCGGAGATGACGTCCACGTCGAATACCTCGCCCTGGGCCAGCGGCGAGTAGGCGACGAGATCGGTATCGGTGTCGGCGAGGCACGCCCGGAGGTCATCCTGCTGGAGTAGCGGATGCATCTCGACCTGGAGCGCGTCGATGGGGCGGTCGATCAGTTCGTCGGCGAGATCGAGGTCGTCGACGGTGTAGTTGCTCACGCCGAGGTTGTCGACCTGACCGTCGGCGACGCGGTCCGCAAGGACCGGCAGAACCGTCTCGATGTCGTCCTGCCCGCGCGGCCAGTGATGATACAGCAGGTCGATGCGGTCGAGGCCGAGTTTCTCGAAGCTCTCGTCGATGGCCCGCTCGACGTACCCGGTCGTCTTCTCTGGCTCCTCGAAATGTGCGACCTTCGTTGCGACGAAGAGGTCGTCACGGTCGACATCGGCGGCGGCGATGGCCTCGCCGACCTCCGCTTCGTTCCCGTAGAGCCGGGCGGTGTCGATGTGGCGGTAGCCGTGTTCGATGGCCGTTTTGATCGTCTCGACGCCGTCCGCGTCGGTGAGTGTGTACGTCCCGAGTCCGAGGCGTGTTTCGCCTTCGAGCATATCCGCCGATATAGATGCGAGTCGTATAGTGGTATCGGCTTCGGTAGACTCACGTTTGGCTTCTCCAAATCTTTATTTTGTACGCTGTTGAGATTTCACTCGATGCACATAGCGCCCCACACTGACGGGACTCGCTGGCAATTGAATTGGTCAGAGACGTACCACACATGTGTCAGACAACCAATGGCGTTCGCTCGCGGTGAAACGGAGGTGACCGCATGACCCTCGACATCGGCTTCCTCGGCTACCGATTTATGGGGAAGGCACACGCGAACGCGCTCGCGCGCTTGCCGATGTTTTTCCCTGACGCGCCGGCGACGAACCGTGATGTACTCATCGGTCGGAGCGAGGCAGCGGTCAGCGACGCGGCGGACCGTTTCGGCTTCGACCGAACAGCGAGCGACTGGCGCGACGTGGTCGACGAGGTGGACGTGTTCTACAACCTCGGACCGAATCACGTCCACGCCGAGCCGACCATCGCGGCCTTGGAGTCGGACGTCCACGTCATGTGTGAAAAGCCGCTCGCGCCGGACATCGAGACGGCGACGGAGATGCGCGACACCGCCCGCGAGAGCAACGCTGTCGCCGCGACGGGGTTCAACTACCGCTACGTGCCGGCGATCCAACTGGCCAAGCGACTGGTCAACGAAGGTGAATTGGGCGAGATCCACCGCGTGAAGGGACGCTGTCTGCAGGACTGGCTGGCCGACCCGAACCTACCCTGGAACTGGCGCTGTGACGCGGACGTGTCCGGGACTGGTGTCGTGGGTGACGTGGGCTCGCACACAATCGATTTGGTTCGCTGGATTATCGGCGATATCGAGAGCCTCAGTGGCTCACTGGTGACGCAGGTCACGGAGCGACCCGACCCCGACGGCGACGGGACCCGACCGGTGACGACCGACGACGAGTACTCGGCCCTCGTGGAGTTCGAGAACGGTGTGGAGGGAGTTCTGGAGGGGTCTCGGATCGCAACCGGGCGAAAGGCCGACAACGCTATCGAGATATACGGATCCGAGGGGGCGCTGAAGTTCTCGCTCCGGCGACTCAACGAACTCCAGGTCAAGGGGTCGGACGACCGCGGCTACCAACAGATTCTGGTGACCGACGACGATGACCCCTACATGGACCGCTGGTGGCCAGCAGGCCATATTATCGGCTGGGAGCACACGTTCGTCCATGAGAACTACGAGTTTCTCACCGCCATTCGGGATGGTGAACAGTACCGACCGAGTTTCGAGGACGGCGTCGACGTTCAGCGCGTGGTTGAGGGCATACGGGAGAGCGACGAGCGTGGTGAGCGAGTATACGTCTGACAGTGCGGACGACAGCGAGAGGATTCCGAGAAGCTTCTCTCGACAGTGCGCAAGCTGTGCAACCAGTAACATAGATGATTAATAGAAATACTTATTTACCTGTTCACCAATGGTGAAGTGTATGCCTGACGGTAACGCATCCGAACACGGTGACGAGATAGTATCGATCGATCTCGGCGTCTCACGGCGAAATCTGATGAAACAGATGAGCGCCGTCGGCATCGCAGGTGGCCTTTCCGCGCTGGCCGGCTGTGGTGGGCTCCGGTCTGACAGCCAGACACCAACAGAATCTGCAGATGGCGAAAGTGGCGACGGTTCCGGTGGCCAGAGCGACGGTGGAGGCGGCTCAGACTCGCTTCCAACAGCACTCCGAGTCCCGCTCGTCCCCCCGCCCACCGCCGACAGCATGGACCTCGCGAACCCGACACACGAGGAACGCGAGATGGTGTTTGTCACGCACGTCGTCGACGAGTTCATGACCGGCATCATCGTCGGAATGAACGACGCGCTGAACAACGTCGGATGGACGGGCGAGTTCATCGGTCCGTCGAGCCACGACCCGGCCCAGCAGATAGAGACACTCAACACGACGATATCGCGGCTCAATAACGGCGAAGATGCTATCGCGACGAGCATTCTGAACAAGGACCAGTACACCGGCCCGATCCAGAACGCCATTGACAACGACATTCCGGTCGCCTCGTTCAACACGAGCGTCTACTCGGGCCAATACAGCGAGATGATGGATACGTTCGGAACCGTCATCCCGTACGTCGGCCAGAAGTTCGTCGAAGCCGGCGTGGCAGTCGGCCAAACTGGGTACGAGCGAGCAACGGAAAAGGTCGACGGGGAAATCGTCGCACTGCCGACGACCTCCGCGCCGGACCACCCGGCGCTTTCCGCACGTGCAGAAGGGATTCGGATGGCACTCGAAGCACAGGACAACGTAACCGTCTTAGACACGCTGAACGTTAGCGGGGACCTGTCGCAGGCAATCAACCGCGTCGACACGAAGTACAGCTCCACCCCAGATATCAATCTCATCCTGGGGACTGCCCTCCAGGGCGCCATCGCCGGCGGACGCCTCGTCGAGAACAACAGCCTGCAAGACGAGATGACGGTCGGTGGCTTCGACCTCCCCGGACCGACGTTAGACGGGATCGAAAAGGGAACTATCGACTTCACCGCAGGACAGGACCCGTACAGCCAGGGCAGCATGCCGGTCAACATGATGTGGAACTACATGGAGCGTGGTGTTCCAATGAAGGACTTCAACACCGGGATCTCCGTCATCGACGAATCGAACCTCGACTTCGCCCGGCGTCGTTCCGGATCGTGGGGCGACTTGCAGAGCTGGCAGGACAACAACTACTGACCCAACTGTTCCCCGTACCCCTGCAGACACTATTGACGGTTGTCTACCGTTGGTTTATCGCTGTAATTTTTCCCTTTGGGAGGCTGTCAGCCGCTCGTATAGCCACTCGATATATGCCGTAAAACCAATGTTTTATAATTGGTGAATGCGTTCGACCAGGTATGGCAGAGGTTGATGCCTCAGTATCAAGAGACAGTGGATTAGGCAGCGTATCACGACTGTTACAGAGTCGGGAGGTCGGGGCGATACTCGCAGTGAGTGTCCTTTTGGCGCTTGGGACAATCGTCCGGGCGGACGTGTTCCTCAGCACAGACAATCTGGTCGGCATCGTTCGGAACACCGCGGTGACAGCCATCATCGGATACGGGATGACCATGCTGATGGTCTCCGGCGAATTCGATCTGTCGGTCGGGTCGTTGATGGCTGTCTGTGGCGCGCTGGTAGCGACCATGTATGGGACCGGCTACCCCATTCTGTTCGTGGTGTTGTTGGTGCTCCTGTTTGCGGCCCTGTACGGGCTGTTCCAGGGACTGATGATAACCAAACTCGGGCTCCCGTCGCTCATCGTCACCATCGGGACGCTGACATTGCTTCGGGGCGCGAATCTCGTTATTCTCCAGGGGCAAACTGCGACGATAGGCAGCGACAACTATCCCAATCTGTTGTTCTACATCGGGGGCGTTGCGGAACTGGCCTCTGGACCTGCTTTGCTCCAGCAGTTCCCGATACAAATCGTCTGGACCATCGCGTTCCTCGTCCTTGGCTACTACGTCCTCAACAGGACCGCCTTCGGCTACCGCTCGATGTTCACCGGCGGGAACCAGGAGAGCGCACAGCGAACCGGTATCAAGACCGACCACGTGAAGATTATCAACTTCATGCTGGTCGCGCTCCTCGCGGCCTTCGCCGGTATCGGTCAGCTTGCCTTTACACAGGCTGTGTCGCCGTCGACCGGACAGGGAACTGAACTGATCGTCATCGCCAGCGTCGTCATCGGCGGGACCAACCTCTTTGGCGGCGAAGGGTCGATGCCTGGCACGTTCCTGGGTGCGCTCGTGTTCGCACTCACGCAGAACATCCTCGTGCTCGCGGGGCTGGGCGTCCGGCTGTTCCAGGTTTTCACTGGTATCTTCATCATCTCCGCCGTGTTAATCGAGGTGCTGAGCCGGGACGTTCGCATTGAGTACCTGACCGACGAGTACATCGCCCCGCTCAAGGAGATCATCAGCGATACGACCGGCTTCTTTGAGTACGTCCGAAGCGACGTGCAGGGCATCGACGAGCCGCTCATGTTTGCGACAATCGGGACGCTTATCGTTACGTTTGTCACGCTCGTTGCGATGACGGTCGTTGATTTCGCCGTCGGCTGGGGCTTTTCCTTTGCTATCGTGAGACCCGGTGTCGCCGCGCTTGGGACGCTCCCGCTCGTGACGTTCATGTCGATAGCTGGGCTGCTCCTACTGACCGCTGTCTTCCTGCACGCGTCCGTGAAAGCCGTCGGGACGCGGCGCGACTTCGACACCACGCTCCAGGGAGTCATCTACAGCTTCGCCCCGGCCGTGTTGCTGTTCCTGCCGATCCTGCTTGCTGGCTGGGACTTCATTATGCCAGTCGTCGCGGTGGCAGCGGCACTCATATTCCTCCCGTCCCTCTATTTCCTGTACAGTTCGACGCAGATACTCCACGAGGTCAGTCGTCAGAACGCCGCGCTGTCAGTCGTGATGACTGTCATCCTCTGGGCGCTGGTCGTGGCCTTCACTCTCACACAGATATCGGCCGTTAACTGACTGACGGCGCGTTTCATTCTGTTCTCGGAACTTCTTGGTCTCAGAACCGACCGTCCCAACGGGGCATTGAATCCGGGATAACCCACCACATTTATAATAGTGGATGTCGACTTTTCCACCATGTCAAAGGCAGACGAACAGACAGTAGACGGGGATGTGGACACGCCTACTGGCACGGAAGCGGACGAGGACACTATTCTCTCCGTAGAGAACGTTTCGAAACACTACGGCGGCGTTGTTGCGCTCGAAGACGTCTCCCTCTCGATAAAAGACAACGAGGTCCTGTCTATCGTCGGTGACAACGGAGCCGGGAAATCGACCTTTATAAAGCTCCTCTCCGGGGTTATCCCGGCGACGTCCGGGACGTTTAAAATGCGTAACGAGGAGACTGGCGAGCTCGAACACATCGTTCTCGATTCGCCGTCGATGGCCAAGCGGGCCGGTATCGAGACGGTGTTCCAGGACATGTCGCTGTCGATGCAACACGACGTGGCCTCGAACGTGTTCATGGGCCGCGAACCGACGAAAGGCGGGATTCGAGGGAGGCTTCTCCGCCGTATCGACAGGGAGTATATGGAAGCGCGGTCGATCGAAGCGCTGGACGAGATCGGTTTCGAGATCGACCCCAACGCGGTGACGGAGGAGCTCTCCGGCGGACAGCAGCAGGCCGTTGCCGTCGCTCGGGCACTCATTTCGGACCCGAGAGTCGTTATCCTCGACGAGCCCACCGCGGAGGTGTCCGTCGAGGGATCACAGAAGATTCTGGACCTGATCGAAGAGCTCCAGGCCTCCGGGAAGACAGTCATCTTCATCACCCACAACCTACAAGAGGTCTTTGACGTGGCGGACCGCGTTGCCGTGCTCCGCTCCGGAAGTCTCGTCGCAGAGCTGGAGAACGACGGCACTATCGACCGCGAGGACCTCGTCGGTCGAATGACTGGCGCGATTCAGTAGCGCCGTTGTCGACAGTTGAACACCTGGTTTTCGACCTTCTCTCCCGTGTTCGCACCGTCCCAGAACAGGAGTTCTTGGCGGCGAGATAGCCCTTGCCGAGGGAAACCTATTTGTGAATGTCTCTCCCATTCTCGTATGTCATGAAAGTCGGAATGATCGGAGCCGGGAGTATCGCCCAGATTATGCATCTGCCGTATCTGGCCGAGATTCCGGACATCGAAATCGAGGCGTTAGCCGACCCAGGCGCGAACACTACCGAAACACTGGGCGACCGATACAACGTCCCCAACCGCTACCAGGACAGCGAGACGCTCATTCAGGAGGAACGGAACCATCTGGATGGCGTGGTCATCGCAACACCGATGCAGACCCACGCAGACCTCGCCATCTCGGCGCTTGAAGCGGGGCTCCACACGTTTGTCGAGAAGCCCATCGCCGTTACGCCCGAGGACGCAGAGCGCGTTGTCGAAGCTGCTGACGCGGCTGACGTCGACTGCATGGTCGGGTATATGAAGCGATACGACCCCGGTTTCCAGCGGTTCGCTGAGCTGGTCGAGGACATCGATCAGATCGATCTCGCCACCAGCGTCGTCATTCCCCCAGATGTCGGTTCGGTCCTCGAGGACACCTACGACCTCGTCCAGGCTGACCTCGACGATGCGTTCATCGAGGAAAGCATGGCGGCCCGACAGCGTCAGTGCGAGGCGGCTATCGGGACCGCTGACGAGACCCTCACTCGCGCCTACGGCTACCACCTGGAGAGCATCTGCCACGACGTGAACGCGCTCCGCGGCGTATTCGGTTCCGTCACAGGTATCGATCATGTCGACGTATTCAGCGACTGGAAGTATCTGACGGCACAGCTCCGGTACGAGGGCGACCTCCGCTGCATGCTGGAATCGGGTGCCACCGACCGGATGTGGTATGACGAGCGGATTCAGGTCGACGCCCCGGACCGGTCCGTCTCCATCGGATTTTCGAACGCGTTCATCAAGAACACCCCGGCCGATGTTCGTGTCAAACAGGGGACCGAGGAAACCGAGGAGACAATTCACACGCCCTCGGCCGACGAGGCGTTCAAGCGCGAACTCGAGTACTTCAAGGAGTGTGTCGAGGGGAACGCTACTCCGCGGACCACACCGACCGACGCACAGCGTGACGTGGAACTCATCGCCGACCTGTTCCGTGAGTTCCAAGGGCATGAACTGGTCGGCGACCCACGGACGTAGCGGTTCACCGACTGGGACGGTCGTCTTCTTCAGTACAAGTGGTCGGATTTGGAAGGGCTCTGACGCCGTTCAGCGGTCAGTAACCGACCGTAAGTGGTCTATGTTTTCTTTGGCGTGGACCAGCGGATGGTCCTTCTGGTTCTCGATTTCGATGGTCCGATGGCCGTCGTACCCGACTTCGTCCAGGGTTTCGAACACCGCACCGAAATCGATAACGCCCTTGCCGAGGTCGGTAAACGCCCAGATGTAGTTGACAATGCTGTCGTAGTCTTTCTTGCCAGCGGTGAGGTTCTCGACGTGGGTCTCGAACTCCGCTGGGGGGTCGATATCCTTGAGATGGACGTAGGCGATATCGTCTGCGAACCGTTCGATCCCCTCGGTGATATCGCCGTAGGCGTAGTAGTGGGCCGTGTCGAACAGCAGTTCCACGTTGTCCGGTCCCTCATCCAGCCAGCGGCGGATTTCCTCGGGCTGTTCGATGTGTGCGCCGAAGTGATGGTGCACGATTGGTGTGACGCCGGCATCCTTCGCGGCGGCTCCGATTTGGTTGAGCCAGTCAGCGAACGTATCGTCATCGACGACACCTCGAGGCGGAGGCAAGATCCCGAGGAAGTCCGCCCCCAGCGAGCCGGCCAGTTCCGCGCCGTCGACGGCGGCCTGCAGATCTTCTTCCGTATTGAGCCACCCGGCCATAACACAGTAGAGGTCGAGGTCGTACTTGTCTAGAAGTTCCCGCAGCTTCGTCTCACCGATGGCTTCGGCCTTTCCCAGTCCGATTTCGATACCATCGTACCGACACGCTGCGAAATCGCCTATCCCCTCGGAGACGACAGCCTCCGAGTCGTACATGATGGTTGCGTATCCGATTCCCATACGGGTACATCTCACACAGCCAGGAACAAAACGTTTTGTACACAGTTGCGCCGATTCCGGTACGCTGGAGTTACCGATGCGATCCAGTCCAGTCGACTACTGGCCGGTAATCTCCCACCAGTAGTCGAGATTCTCTTTGGCGTGGACAATCGGGTCTTTCGTCTGGTTCTCGATTTCGATCGTGATGTGTCCGTCGTAGCCAATTTCCTCAAGTGCCTCATGGGTAGCGGTGAAGTCGATAACACCCTCGCCGAGGTCGGTGAAGGCGTTGTAGTAGAGGAACACGGTGTCGAGTCGGAACTTTCCCTCTGAGAGGGCGGCGACGTGGTCATCGAAACCCGCACCCGGCGCGACGTCTTTCAGATGGACGTATTCGATGTCATCAGCGAACCGGCGGATACCGTCGGACAGGTCACCCTCTGGATCACCTTTGTCGTACGGATAGTGGTGGGCCGTATCCCAGAGCAGTCCCAGGGAATCCGGGGCGCGGTCGAGCCACTCTTCTATTTCGTCGAGTTGCTCGACGCGAGTCCCGCCGTGGTGGTGCAGGACCGGTGTGATATCGGCGCCAGCCGCAGCGTCACAGATCTCGCCCAGCCACCGCTCGAAGTCGTCGTCGTCAGTTGCCCCCCGGTGCGGTGGGAGGATACCCAAATACGGTGCGCCGAGGTCGGCGGCCGTTTCCGCCCCGGCTGCAATACGGTCGGCCGCACCTTGTGTTTCGAGCCATTCGCCCATCGCACAGTAGAGGTCGAGGTCGTAGGCGTCCAACTGTTCCTCGAACGCGTCCGCGCCGACGGCGTCGATCTCCGCCAGACTCGTCTCGACGCCATCGTAGCGGCAGGCTCCGATGTCGGCAATTCCATCCAGTAGCGATTCCTCGCCGTACATGATAGTCGTGTATCCGACTCCCATACCAGTCACCACTCCCTAGACAGACATATAAATTGGGGACCGTCCGATATTGGCTACCATCTACGGCGATAATCATGCGGCCTTCGACATAGTCGATCTCTGGTCGCTACTACGCCTTCGATCCCCACTGTTCGGCCTACACGAACCAGAAACCCGCCTTCTAACAACATACGCCTTGCCAACGGACTCAATCCTGCTCTTGTATAGCATGGCTCCGATATTGAACTATTCCGTTCGTAGTGCCCGAACGAAATTTGCCCTTAGAAATAACAGTAGTACATTTGTTATTTTTTGGTCTCAAACATACATTCAGTCGATCACATCGAGAGCCCACAACCCCCTCTAGTAGAGCTTGAATCCATGACTTCGATGCGTGGCCAGTATTCGAAGTGAGACGGACGGTGAGTTTCGGCGGTGAGGAGTCGTGTCGGCGGCAGACTGCCGCCGACGCGACAGTGTCGCCACTCACAGCCGCTGTCTCGGCGGGGACAGCTACCGGAAGAACCGGTTGTCAAGTGGCTGATTCGCTGGAACAGACCTACGCACACCAAGTGCTGTCCAAGCTGCGCGAAGCGTCATTTCGCAGAACTCCGTGAACGACCACTGCAAGAGGCGGCGCCCCCCACGGCGGGGCGCCGCCAGGTTGCACATCCTCTCCAAGCAGACGCTTACTCTAACTCGATGTGATCGACTGACATTATGTCGTATCTGGGATGACAGTGTGTTCGGAAGATACGAACGCTGGGATTCTTCACAAGATACTGCATCCAATGCGCGCTCGGAATATTCAAGTCGAACTAACAGCTCGCAATCAAGCGAAAAATAATAGACTGGGTCCGTCGCTCTACTCCCGCTGAATGTACGTCACGGGACAGTTCGCATTCAGGAGGATCTGTTGTGCATGGTCGCCAAACACGGCTTTACCGGTCGGCGTCCGCCCTGCACCGCCGATGAACAACTGATCGATGTTGAGTTCATCCGCAATACGGACAACTTCTGTGTCTGGGTTTCCGACGACACCGCGTATCTGGTAATTGATTCCGAGCTTATCGAACTTCTCGGCCGGTGTTTTGACACTGTCGTGCCGGGAAGCCAGTTCATCCGGTTGTAGCGCTCCAGACGTCGGGTCCAAGTCCAAGTCGTCCATCAGTTGATCGTACTCATCGTTCGTGAACACGTGCAACAGGTACACAGTCGCGTCTGCAGGCTTGGCGACTGCGATAACTGCGTCAAGGAGTCGCTCAACGTGGTCTCTGTCGTTCTCCCCAACCGCAAGCAGGACGTTATCTAACGATTGCGACATACCCAACATTGAGCTACGACCGCAATAATTGTTATGCTCGTCTTCAGAACCTGCTCGTATTGAAGTGTCTCGCCTGCGTCAACCGCCTGAAATCCTGTAATATCGGCTTTGAGGACCTTTGAATGGGAAACAGATACAATCGAATACGCATCCCTGTCAGTTAAGTACGGTATGAGATCGATATTGTCTCTTCCTCAAACGCCTGATCAGCACGTAGCGGATCATGGTGTCGTGAGTCAATTCAACGGCCGTGGTGAATCGCCAGACGTAGCTTTACTTCATGGTTTCAGCGATTGCTTGATGTTGTGAACGGCACACATCAGAACGAGTTCACGAAATTCACCG
>Ga0207757_100292_pt1 | contig 36938 bp, 41 predicted proteins | sample A23P3SouthBayCA_2_FD_187752 | JGI IMG/M metagenome (GOLD analysis project Ga0207757, IMG submission 187752) | Aerobic enrichment media microbial communities from Eden Landing Ponds, California, USA - A23 P3 (2) (SPAdes) | ecosystem: Environmental > Aquatic > Marine > Unclassified | place...
CCAGAACATGATCCAGACCGGGGAGCGCGAGGGCGTGATCGAGGAGGAGGAACGCGAGATGTTCCAGCGCATCTTCCGGTTCAACCGCACCATCGCCAAAGAGGTGATGACGCCGCGGCTAGACATGACCGCCGTCCCCAAGGACGCCACGCTCGACGAGGCCATCGAGACGTGCGTCCAGAGCGACCACGAGCGCATCCCCGTCTACGAGGGGAATCTCGACAACATCATCGGCATCGTCACCCTCCGCGATCTGATCCGCGAGAAGGATTACGGCGAAGGAGCGAGCAGCCTGACGGACGTGGTCCAGCCCACCCTCCACGTCCCCGAGTCGAAGAACGTCGACGAGCTGCTGGAGGAGATTCAGGACAACCGGATGCGGATGGTGATCGTTATCGACGAGTTCGGCACCACCGAGGGCCTCATCACGCTGGAGGACATGGTCGAGGAGATCGTCGGCGACATCCTCGAAGGCGACGAGGAGGAGCCGTTCGAGTTCGTCGAGGACGAGGTGGTGATCGTCCGCGGCGAGGTCAACATCGACGAGGTGAACGAGGTGCTGGATCTCGATCTGCCCGAGGGCGAGGAGTTCGAAACACTCGCGGGCTTCGTCTTCAACCGCGCCGGCCGCCTCGTGGAGGAGGGGGAGACCATCGAGTACGACAGTATCACCATCCGGATCGAGCAGGTGGACAACACCCGGATCATGAAGGCCCGGATCACGATCCACGAGGACGCGGACGGCGAGGAGTCCGTCGACGAGGCGGAAGTCGAGGGCTGATTATGCCAGCGTGTCGATCACAGTGAAGGTACCGTAGCCGAGCGCGAGCGCGAGGACGAGCGACCCGATCCAGGCGAGGATCGTATAGAGCATCTTCCGTCGGCTGACGCCGCTCCCTCCCGCCGCGTAGCCCGATCCGATGATCGCCGAGACGACGATCTCGTTGAAAGAGACGGGAATGCCGAAGGCGACGGCGGCCTGCGCGATGGCGAAAGAGGGGATGAGCGCCGCGATCGACCGCCGAGGGCCGAGCGAGGAGTAGTCCTGGGCAAGTGCCTTGATCATGCGCGGGGCACCGGTCCACGACCCGAGCAGGAGGCCGATCCCGCCGCCCGCGAGCACCGCAGGCAAGGGGATCGCGAACTCGCCGAGCAGGGGAACCAGCGGCCCGATGGCCAGCCCGACCTGGCTCCCGCCGGCGGAGAACGCGACGAGCCCACCGAGGGCGAGGAGGAAGCGTCGCTGGGTCGCCTCGGGATCGGTGACGAGGCCGCGATAGAGGACGGCGGCGACGAGGAACGCACAGCCGAAGGCGACGACACTCGCGCCGACGGGGAGACCGGCGCCGAGCGTGCCCGCGATAGAGCCCTGCTGGCCGGCCGGCCCGAGCGCGGCGAACTCGATGGTGGCGACAAGCGCACCGACGAGGCCGCCGAGAACGGCGATGGCGTAGCGCTCGGGAACGGACGGAGCGCGGAGTAGTCGCGCGGTGAAGTAGGCGACGCCGCCGCCGACGAAGGGCGTCAGCACCCACAGCGTCGCAATCTGTCGGTACTTCGCCCACGCGGGGTCGCCGCCAAGGGCGAGGCCGACGCCGACGACGGCGCCGGTGACGGTAAAGGCGGTGGCGATGGGGTAGCCGGTGAAGACGCCGATGGCGACGAGGATGGCGGCGGTGAGGAGGCCGACGATGGCGGCGGTGGCAGTGAGCGAGACGCCGCCGATGAGTTGGGTGCCGACCGCCTCGGTGACGTTGGCCCCTTGTAACACCGCGCCAGCGAAGCCCAGCAAGCCGACGACGAAGCCGGCCCGCATCACCGAAATAGCGTTCGCGCCGACGGCGGCGGCGAATGGCGTCGATCCCGAGGAGCCGGCGCCGATGGCCCACGCCATAAAGAGGCTAGCGAGGGCGGCGACGACGAACGTCAACAGTGTGCCGGTGGCGACCATCAGACTGTGTCCGTCTGTGTGAGGGGGGTACTAAGGGGTGTCGGGCCGGGACGAGCGGGGTCGATCAGCGATACCCCTCGTCGAACCCCTCGCGGAGCGAGAGGAGCGTCCGGCGGACGAGCAGGTAGCCGAAAAAGACGAGCAGCAACATCAGGGCGACCAGCGCGAGGAAGATGGGGTCTTCGAAGAGCGCGGAGAGCGCCAGCATGGTCGTGAGGAGAGCCGGGGCGCACAAAGCCGTTTCGACGGGGTCGGTCAAACGACCGTTTGAGTCTACGCCGTTTATAATATGTCCGCAGTCGTACATCGATCCGCGTGGTCCCCCGACCTCGCTTCGGCCCTCCCCTTTTCGTTCAGTCCGGCGTCGGTACCCGAATCCGGCCGATCACCGCGCCACCCGTTGCTCGGAGGACACCGACGAGTCCCGACGAGACTGAATCGGCCACCTCGACCGGTGCCTCGTCGCTCCCCGCCGGGTAGAGTTCGGCGTGTGCCACACGGTGGCCCCGCGGATCGGCGTGACTCCCCGGATTGAGGAGCGTCGGCCCGGACGGGGGTGCGTCGACCGTCGGACGGTGGGTGTGTCCCGAGACGACGAGGTCGGCGCCACGCTGGCGGCCGAACATGGAGAGCGCCGTCGCGCCGCCGCGCTCGGTGTGTGTGACCGCGATCGTGACGCCAGCGTAGGTGGTCGTCGCGGCCGGCGGGAGGCGTTCCTGCACGGCGACGGTGTCGGCGTTGCCGTGGACGGCGACGAGGCGTGTGGCACGAGCGCGGAAGGCGTCGAGGACCGCGGGCGTGGTGAAGTCGCCGGCGTGGATCACGAGATCCGCGGCGTCGACAGCTTCGCCGGTGCGACCGGTCAAGCGGGGATCGTCGGTGCCGTGGGTGTCGGCGCAAACGACGAGCATAGGAGAGAACGCACCCCCACCGGCAACTCGATTTCGGTCGGAAGGTTGAATCGGCGGCCGGTCGACAGGGCGCACATGGCAGGCAGTAGGTCGGTCGTTCTGGCCGCACTCGTCGCGAACGGAGCGATTGCCGTCCTGAAGTTCGGCGCGTTTCTCCTCACCGGGAGCCCCTCGATGCTCTCGGAGACGTATCACTCCATCTCCGATACGGGCAATCAGGTGTTCCTGCTGATCGGCATCAGATACAGCGACAAGCAGCCGAGTCGGGACCACCCCTTCGGCTACGGCAAGGCGCAGTTCTTCTACAGTTTTCTGGTGTCGGTCCTGCTGTTCGGTATCGCGGGCTGGGAGAGCCTGAAACACGGCTACGACGCCATCGTCCACGGCCACTCGGCGGCGCCGGGGATGGTGACGTTCGCGGGCGTCACCTTCGACGCCGTCTACGTGAGCGTGGTCGTCCTCCTGGGTGCCATCGCGTTCGAAAGCTACGCGTTCGTGAAGGCCCACGCGGAACTCCGGCGCCAGATGGAGGAGTACGGCTGGTCGAACCTCGTTGAGGCGTTCAGGGCAACCAGCGACGTGACGACGCTTACCGCATTCACCGAGGACACCATCGCCCTCAGCGGCGCGGGCGTTGCGCTCGTCGGCATCGTACTCACGCGGCTGACCGGCAACCACATCTACGACGCCGTCTCCGCGGCGTTCATCGGCGTCATGCTGATGGGCTTCGCGCTCGCGCTGGCGTGGGAGAACAAACGCCTCCTGCTGGGCGAGAGCGCGCCGAAAGAGCTGGAGGCGGAGTTCGAGTCGATCGTCCGTGAGCATCCGGGCGTCACCCACGTCGACCGGTTCCGGACGATGTTCGTCGGCCCCACGGACATCCTCGTCGCGGCGGACGTGAGCTTCGATCCCGACCTCGACACCGAGGACCTGGACGCCGATATCAGCCGGATCAAGGAGAAACTCCGCGCGAGGGACGATCGGGTGCGGTTCGTCTACGTCGAACCCGAACTATAGGGCGCCCTCGATCCGGTCGAGCGCCGCGTCGACGGCCGCGCGATCCACGTCGCGGTGGGTACAGAACCGAACGTGTCGGTCGTCGATGGCGCCACAGCCCACGTCGCGCTCGGCGCAGGCGTCGACGACGGCGTCGGCGTCGCGGCCGGTCCCGCTCACGTCGGCGACGACGATGTTCGTCTCCGGCGCCGGCGCGGAGACGCCGTCGATGGCGTCGAGTCCGGCCGCGAGGCGCTCGGCGTTCGTGTGGTCGACCGCGAGGTGCTCCCGGTTCTCCAGCGCGAGGAGCCCGGGCGCGGCGATCACGCCCGCCTGTCGCATCCCGCCGCCGTGGAGCTTGCGCATCCGACGCGCCTCGTCGACGAACGCCTCGCTCCCAGCAAGCATGGAGCCGACGGGCGCGCCGAGACCTTTCGAGAGACAGAAGAGGACGGAGTCGACGGGCTCGACCATCGTCGCGGGATCGGTATCGAGGGCGACGCAAGCGTTGAACAGGCGGGCACCGTCGAGGTGGACGGGCACGTCGTGGGCGGCGGCGGCGTCCGCGGCCGACGCGATCCGATCGGCAGGGATGGCGACACCCCCGCGGGCGTTGTGCGTGTTCTCAAGCCAGAGAAGGCCGGTTCCGGGGCGATGAAGGTCGCGCGCGTGACAGTGCTCGTGGACCTGCCCGGGCGTGAAGACGCCGTCGCCGGTGTCGACGGTGCGGGTCTGGAGGGCGGCGTTCCAGGCGAGGCCACCGAGTTCCCAGCGGACGACGTGGGCCTTGCTGTCGACGAGGACCTCGCTTCCGGGATCGGCGTGGACGCGGGCCGCGATCTGATTGCCCATCGTCCCCGTCGGGACGAACAGCGCGGCCTCGCAACCGACCACCTCGGCCGCGCGGCGTTCGAGGTCGTTCACCGTCGGATCGTCGCCGTACACGTCGTCGCCGACGTCGGCGTCGTGGGCGGCGTCTCGCATCGCGTCGGAGGGACGCGTCACGGTGTCGGATCGGAGGTCGATCATGGTCGCACTCCGGACGGCGACGGCAAAAAGAGACGGGGCGGACCGTCGGTGTTTGGGCAGCCAGTCGATCAACTCGCGGTAGTCGTCCTCGGGGAATGCTCGGAGCGTCTCGGTGCGGACCGCACCCGCCCCGGCGATGGTGATACCGGCCTGGGTCGCCGTCTTCGCGTCCGGCAGTTCCATGACGACGACGGCGTCGGACTGTCCCATCGTGAGGTGAATCGCCTCGGAGTCAAGCCCCGAGGCGTCTGTCTTCTCGCAGTGTGATCTGACACTCCTCTCCTCACGAACTCAGAAAGGCTTTGCCGCCCGCGCCAGAAGGCAGGTATATGGACCCGCGGATTCGGACGCATGCGGAGATAATCGTGGATCACTCGACAGCTATCGAATCGGGCGACAACGTCGTCATCAGCATGCCGGCGGTCGCGGAGGAGTTGGCGGTGGCGCTTCACGAAGTCGTCGGTGACCGGGGCGCAAACCCCGTCTACCTGAACAACTCCGATCGCGCGGCGCGGGCGTATCTCCGCGCGAGCGACGACGAGGACTTCGAGACGCCGAGCCACCAACTCGCCCTGTTCGAGGAAGCGGACGCGTTCGTCATCGCACGCGGCGGCGAGAACGCCTCCGAGCAGAGCGACGTGACGCCCGAAACCAACGCCGCCTACCGGCGGGCGATGCGGCCCGTCCTCGACGAGCGGCTGGGCAAGCGCTGGTGTCTCACCCAGTACCCCTCCTCCGGCCACGCCCAACTCGCCGGAATGAGCACCGAGGCCTACGAGAACTTCGTCTGGGACGCCGTCACGCTCGACTGGGACGAACAGCGCGAACACCAGGCACAGATGGTCGAAATTCTGGACGGCGCCGACGAGGTGCGGATCAAGAGCGGCGACGACACCGACGTGACGATGTCGGTCGCGGGCAACCCAACGCTGAACGACTACGGCGAGCGCAACCTCCCCGGCGGCGAGGTGTTCTCCGCCCCGATCAAGGAGTCCGTGGAGGGGTACGTCCACTTCGACATGCCGCTGTACCGCAAGGGCAAGGAAATCGAGGGCGCCCGCCTCCGGTTCGAGAACGGACAGGTCGTCGGCCACAGCGCCGAGCGCAACGAAGAGGTGCTCACGGGGATCTTAGAGACCGACGAGGGTGCCCGCTATCTCGGCGAACTCGGCATCGGGATGAACCGCTCCATCGACCAGTTCACGTACAACATGCTGTTCGACGAGAAGATGGGCGACACCGTCCACATGGCGCTTGGCAACGCCTACGCCGACACTGTCGGCGACGAGAACGAACGCAACGAGAGCGCCGAACACGTCGACATGATCGTCGACATGTCAGAGGACTCAGTCATCGAGGTGGACGGCGAGGTGGTCCAGCGCGACGGTACCTTCGTGTTCGAGGACGGCTTCGAGTAGCGGTTTTTGCTCCAGCTTTTTGCCGCGAGCGACCGGAGGGAGTGAGCGGGAAAAAGGTGGACTGGGACGTTCGTGTTCGAAGCGGGCTTCGAGTAGGGCCGTGGTCGCCGCTGGCCAGTGATCGGTGTCGTGAGCGTCACCCGGATGCTCGCGGAGCGGGCTACTCGCGGTCGACGTCGAGGTCGAACTGCTTGTTCTCGACGACGGAGTTGAGGACGACGCTCGTGTTGGACTCGCGGATATCGGTGTCGGTCAACAGCGTCTTGATCTGCTCGTTCATGCCGTCGGTATCGACGAACTTCCCGATGGCGATCACGTCGTAGTCACCGGTGACCTCGTAGACGCTGACCATCTGTTTCTGCTCTTCGAGACGGTCGGTGATGTCCGGAAGGGCGCTCCCCTCGACCTTCAACTGTAGGATCGCCGTCACGTCGTATCCGAGGGCATCGTAGTTGACACGCGGCGTGTACCCCTCGATCACACCCTCGTCCTCCAGGTCGCGCAGGTGGTTGGAGACGGTGGTGACGGAGACGTCTAGTTCCTCGGCCAGGCTTCGCAGACTGGCACGGCCATCACCGAGGAGTGCGTTGATCAGCTTGGCGTCGAGATTTTCGTACGTCATGGCAGTTACGCACGGCCCGGGGGGTATAGAAGTTTACGAATATCCAATTCCGTTCGAGGCGGTGAGGAAATTGCAGACAACAAAAAGGGCTTAATACTAGGAGTATAGATTTACCCTGTCCAGAACATGACGGACGAAAATACGGCGGCTGACGGCGGTTTGACGGCCACAGAACAGGACGTAATCGACGAGATCGACGAGAAGAACGTCGACTTCCTGCGCATGCAGTTCACCGACATCCTCGGGACGGTGAAGAACGTCTCGGTGCCTGCGTCGCAGGCAGAGAAGGCGTTCACCGAGGGCATCTACTTCGACGGCTCCTCCATCGACGGCTTCGTCCGCATTCAGGAGTCGGACATGCGGCTCGACCCCGACCCCGAGACGTTCGCGGTCCTCCCGTGGCGGAACGAGGAGTCGGGCGCGACCGCCCGCCTCATCTGTGACGTGATCGACACGTCGACCGGCGAGCCGTTCTCGGGCGACCCGCGTGGCGTCCTCAAGGACGCCATCGAGCGCGCCAACGAGAAGGGCTACGACGTCAACATGGCTCCCGAGCCCGAGTTCTTCCTGTTCGAGGAAGACGATAACGGGCGCGCGACGACGGTCACCAACGACGCCGGCGGCTACTTCGACCTCGCGCCGAAGGACCTCGCGTCCGACGTACGCCGTGACATCATCTACGGCCTGGAGAGCATGGGCTTCGACATCGAAGCCTCGCACCACGAGGTCGCTCAGGGTCAGCACGAGATCAACTTCACGTACGACGACGCCCTGACGACGGCGGACAACGTCGCCACCTTCCGTGCGGTGGTTCGCGCCATCGCGGCCGAACACGACCTCCACGCGACGTTCATGCCCAAGCCCATCGCCCGGATCAACGGCTCGGGGATGCACACCCACATGTCCCTGTTCGAGGACGGCGAAAACGCCTTCCACGACGAGGACGACGAGTTCAACCTGAGCGACACGGCCAAGAGCTACGTCGCGGGCATCCTCGATCACGCGCCCGCGATCACGGCCATCGCCAACCCGACGGTCAACAGCTACAAGCGGCTGGTGCCGGGCTACGAGGCCCCCGTCTACGTCGCCTGGTCGGACCGCAACCGCTCGGCGCTCATCCGCAAGCCGGCCGCGCGCGTGCCCGCCGCCTCGCGGATCGAGCTCCGGTCGCCGGACCCGTCGTGTAACCCCTACCTCGCCTTCGCGGCCATGATCCACGCCGGTCTCGACGGCATCGAGCGCGAGCTCGACTGCCCGGACCCGGTTCGGGAGAACATCTACGAGTTCGACGAGGCCAAACGCGACGAGTACGGCATCACGACGCTCCCGTCGAACCTCGGCGAGGCCGTCGAGGCCTTCGAGGAAGACGAGATGATCAAGAGCGCGATGGGCGACCACGTCGCCGAGAAGTTCGTCGAGGCCAAGTCCCAGGAGTTCGGCGAGTACATCGTCGAGGTCTCCGACTGGGAGATCGACCGCTACCTCGAGAAGTTCTAAGGGTCGACTTCTGCGGTTTTTTCGTCGGCGGCGAGCGGCGGCTACGTGCGGCCGGACGCCGGCGACTCGTCAGGCGATCCCGACGACGATAGCCCGGGGACGACCATCAACAGCGTGACGACGCCACCGGCGAGCACGGCGGCCAGCGGGAGCGAGAGGCGGCCCTCGACGACGATGTCGGCGACAGTGACGACGGCGACGACGACGAGCGAGGCGACGAACCGACTCGTCGACCCGGTCGTGGCGACGACGCGGTCGGCGGCGAGTCGCCAGCCGAGCCAGCCACCGGCGGCGCCCGCGACGACGACGACAGTGTCGAGAACGAGGGCGACGCTGAGGGCGACGACGCCGACACCGACCGCGAGGGCGAACGTCCGGCTGGCGGCGTCGGCAGTCACGTGGTCGGGCGCCCATCCGGGGCCGAGCCGAAAGCCGACGGCGAGGTAGCCGACGCCGACGGCGACGCCGACGACTACGTCGACGAGGTAGTGAACTCCGATGACGACCCGAGAGGCGGCGACGACGACGATCAGGGCCGCCGCACCGTGACACAGGCGGCGGTGGCGGTCGGCCAGCAGTCCGGCGAGGCCGCCGTAGACGACCGTCGCGCCGATGGCGTGGCCGCTGGGAAAGCCGAAACCGTCGGTGTCCGCGCCGGGGGGACGGGGGAGCGCGAAGGCGTGTTTGAGCGCGAGCGTCAGCGCGACACCGCCGAGTGCGAGGCCGATAGCGACGGCCATTCGGGGCGTGGAGACGCCGAGGTGGTCGGCCAGCAGGTAGCCGGCGGCGACGATCACCAGAAGCGTCACGGGGTCGCCGAGATACGTGAGCAGGCCGAACAGATCGACGACGACGGTCGGCACCCTCTCGACGACGACCGTCTCACCCACGCCGCGGTCGGCGGCCAGCCGGACGGCGAGCGACATGCCTCGATCGTAGGCGGGCAGGAGTATATAAGCCGCGTTCGAGGCGAGGTTCAGCGGCGGAAGCGCCGGATGGCGTCCAGCGCCCGGCCGGGCTTGTCGAGAAGGGAGAGGCCGAAGCCCGCGAGCACGAAGAGGACGTAGAGGCCGAGCGTCGAGAGGAAAATCACGAGCATGGCGACGATGGCGAGCAGGTCACTGGAGAAGAAGTAGAAGGCCCCGAGCGTCATGATCGTCCCGTAGAGGAGGACGAGATATGGGCCCCAGCCGCGGGCGTGGCCGCGGCGCATCCGCCGGCGGACGTACGCTTTCAGCTCCGACTCCAGCTCCGGTCGGTCGACTGTCCGCTCCTCGACGTCGGTCTCGAAGTCGTCGAGGTCGGCTCGAACCTCGTCGAGACGGTCGGCGAGGTCTTCGATGTCCGGTGCCGGGGATGGGTCCGTGTCGTCGCCGGTCATTGCCGTCGTCACGTCGACTCGGTCCGGCGGGTGTTGTACCTGCCGATCCCGGTCGACGATCCGATCGACACGGACGGCGTTGAGGATCGCCCCGACGAGCAGAACCAGACCGGCGAGATAGAACCACGTCACGAGGAGGAGGACGGCGCCGAGGATGCCGTAGAGCGCAACCCGGCCGCTCGTCGTCGCGACGGCGGCGTAGAGGGCGAAGGCCGTCCCGAAGGTCGTCCATCCGGCGGCACAGAGCAGGGTCCCGGGCAGGGCCTCGCGGGGCGAGAGATCGGCCGCAGGCGTCAGGTAGTAGACGGGAAAGAGGGCGGCAGCGAGGATACCGAAAAAGAGGACGGGGGCGAGCAGGGAGAGTGGCGTCCGGAGGAGGGTGACGACGCCGACGAGGACGACGCCGCCGAAGGAGCCGGCACCGACCGCGACGAGCACCGTCAATCCGATGCGGACACTCCCGAGGAAGTCGCGGGGGACCGTGCCGTAGATGCGAGCGAAGGCGGTGTCGATCCCGCGGAAGAGTTTGAGCGAACTCCAGAGCAGGAGGCCGAGGCCGACGAGGGTGACGCCGCTCCGGCCCGTCGTGTTCACCAGCGCATCGCCGACGACGCCCCGGCCCACGGGGAGGAGATACCGGCCGGCGAGGTCGAGGACGGCCGTCCGAAGGGCTGGTCCCCCGAGGGCGGTAGCGACGACTGTCGTCAGGACGAGCAAGGGAAGCAGGGAGACGAAGGCGTAGTAGGCGATGCTGGCGGCCAAGAGGGTTACGTCCCGCGCCCGGACCTCGCGGACGACGGTCCGGGCGAAGGCGAGCCGTGATCGTGCGGACACGACAGGCAGATTCGGGAGGCGCGAAGAAAAGGCCGTGGCCCTCAGGTCTGCGCCCAGATCCAACCCAACAACGCGATCAGCAGGCCGAACCCGACGGCCGAGAGGTTCGGTATCGTGAGCCCGATCACCGGAGCGCGCCACTGGACGGCGGCGCACGGGCCAGCGAGCGTACACTGCACCGTGGTCGCCTGCAGATACGAGTGGTAGGCCGCGAGGAGGAAGCCGGGGACTGCGAGCGGAAGGGCGGTCCGGTAGACGCCCGGGCGGCGCTCGACGGCCGCGACGCCGACGATCACGACGAGCGGGTACATGAGGATGCGCTGGTACCAGCAGAGCGTACAGGGGACCAGCCCGAGACCGAGGCTGAACCAGAGGCTACCGAGGGTCGCGACCGTCGCGACGGCCGTGGCGGCGGTCAGTCCGACGCGCACACCGTCCCCGTCTCGGGAGGACACGGCGGCGGTTCGGTCCACGCCCGCTAAATGTTAGTGGTCGAGGCGCGGTCGGCTACGGCGCGACGCCGACAGTCAGAAGCGTCCCCCAGGTCCGGTAGCGGTCGACCATCTCCTCGCGACGCTCCCAGTCGTCGGTCGGGAAGTCGTCGGCCGGCGGAATCTCGATTTCGCGGTCGGGAATCGTGTCCTGTTCGGCGACGTGGAGGCCCGCATCGCGGACGGCGTCGCGGTACTGCGCGCGGTCCCACAACTGCATCTCGACGCCGACCTGCTCCTGCCACTCGTGGGTGTGTTCGCTCTCCGCGAAGAAGTTCACGGCACAGAAGAACGTGCCACCCGGGCGGAGAATCCGGCGAATCTCCCGGAGGACGGTGTCCGGCTCCCGGGCGTAGTAGAACGCCTCCATCGACCACACGTGGTCGACGCTGTCGTCCGCGAACGGGAGATGCTGGAAGTCGCCCCGGAGGAAGTCGAGTCGGTCGTCGTCGGTGTACGACCGCGCGTTTCGGACCATCTCGCCCGAGGCGTCGAGGCCGACGCCCCGGCCCACGTCCCGCGTCTCGCGGAGCGCTCGGAGCGCGTAGCCCGACCCGGTGCCGAGGTCGAGGACGGTGTCGCCGGCCTCGACGGGCATCCGGGCGAGAGCGTGTTTGGCCGTGTGCCAGTGGCGCTCTTCCATCCCTCGGTCCTTCCCGTCCGCGGCCCACCGGTCGAATTCGGCTTGGACGCTCATTGACGACGACGACGGTGCGGGGACACAAATTGCTATTGAAGCCGTCATCCCGACTCGCGCTCGGCCGTCGGCGACTCGGCGGCGTCGTTGGCCGGGGCGCGCTAGACGGAGTAATGTCGTCCTCGATAGGGCCGTGGACGCCACGCGGACTCGCGTAGGCGAGGACGGGCAGGTCGGCGCCCTTGGCGAGTTCGATGACGCGGTCCGGCGGGCCAGGAAAAGGATCAGGGAGGAGTCAGCCCGGTGCCGACGACTACAGCAGCCCTTTGACCGTGTTGATGACCGTCCACGTCGCCTGCTTCACCGGCTTGCCGTTCTCGCCGTTGATGACGATACCCTGGACGGTGCCGCCGGTCCGCCGACCGTTCTGGACCGCCTCGACGAACGGCGGCACGGGGTCGTCCTGCGCCGCGAGATCCTCGGCGGTCCCCCGCGTCATCTCCATTTTCAGGCTGGCGTCATCGCGCGGCGACTGTCGGAGATTCCCGATGGTGCCGTCGGGCCGCATGTAGAAGGAGAAGACCACGTCGGTGTTGACGAAGTAGACGTTGACGACGTTTCCCTTGATCCGGTTGTACACCTGCTGCTGGGCGAAGTTCATATCGGTGTCGCCGACGTTCTGGTTGTACCGCTGCTGCATCTCCTGCAGGTCGGCGAACAGTTCGTCGGCCCACGCGGGCTGATCGCCCGACTGCGCGGTGGCGGGAAATCCCATAGCGGCAAACGAAAGGACGACGAGGAGCGCGACGGTGACCCGGCTGGTGAGCGTTACCATACCTGGTGAATCGTCTCCGGAGTATTTGGACATTTGGACTGGCGTCTCAGCGATGACATTCGTGGCTGGGGGCATCGAGACGCCCCTCACTCACCGGTCGCGTCCCGAATCTCGGCGACGGAGGCGTCCGTCTTGAACGCCGTGCCGTGGTAGTGGGCGCGGGAGGCCGAAAAGCCCGCGTCCCGCAGGGCATCGAGGAAGTCGTCCATCGCGGGTGCCGACCGCGTCCACTCCTTGCAGAGGCGATGCTGGTCGTAGTGGGTCGGCTCGTCGAGTTCCGTCTCAAGTCGACCGAGCATCCGGCGGGCGCGGGCCGCCTCGCCCATGTCGTCGGTGACGCCCTCGCGGACCGCAGCGACGAAGTCGGGATCGCAAACGGCGCCAAGCCAGAGCGGACCGGCGGTAACCACTCTGTTGCTCCCGCAGGCCGGGCAGTCGTCGGGCGGGTGGGTGATCAGTCCCCACTCGGCCTCGCGGGTGAGGCAGTCCTCGCAGTGGTGGACGTAGCCGAGGTCGTCGATACACTCGTCGGCCTTCGTCGCCCGTCCGTCGAGTTCGAGGTACGTGCGGGCGTAGTGGCGGGAGACGTGCGAGCAGATGGGACGGGCGGCCGTGTCGTAGCGCGCGGCGGTACGGACGAGCGCGGAGAGCAGGACGCGAAGCCCCATCTCGGGGTGGTAGTCCGTGTTCCGGGGGACGGCGCTGTAGGAGCGGACGCCGCTCTCGAAGTGGGCGCCACAGAGGGGTGCGGTGTCGGTCGCGGTGACACAGACCAGGTCGCGGGCGTTCGAGAACGCGGCGTCGGCGAAAGGCATCGGGGTGCCGAACGGGTCGATGTCGATCACGTCGGTCGTCGAACCGTGCATGTGGACGTTGGCGTCGCGTTCGATCACGTCCACCGCGAGGTCGTTGCGGGCGGCGTTCTCGCGGGCGAGAGCGGCGGCGTCGGGATCGGTGTCGACGGCGGTCACGTCCCACCCTTCCGTGGCGGCACGGCAGGCGCGGACGCCGCTGGCGGTCATGGCGTCGAGATACGTCTCGGCGCGGGGTTCGCGCTCCCGATAGGCGCGGAGGACGGCCACGGTCACGTCGCGGTTCAGTTCCTGTGTGGGGTTGTAGAAGACGCCGTCGCCGCGGCCCTCGCTCGCGCCGTCGCGGGCGTCGGACACCTCGAACTCGACTCCACCCTCGGTGACGCGCATGGACGACGTGGACGGGGCGGGACGAAAAGGGTCGTGGTTCGGGGTGCGTCGCGGACGACTGGCGGCGGACGTGCGTCTGTCGTCCGTCCGACCGACCGACCGAACGCCTTTAGACGCCGAGGCCCAACCGTTCTGGCCGTGAGCGAGGTGGAGGACTGGCGAACGGCGCTCTCGGCGGCGGGAGAGCTATCCGGCCCCATCGTCGACGCCATCCTCTCGACCCACGGCGACCGGGGCCAACGCGCCATCAAAGCCGTCTCCGAGGAGCGCGTGAAACAGTACCGCGATTTCACCGTCGTCGTCGGCCACGAGGACGAGTACATCATCGAGGACGGCGGCTGTACCTGCAAGGACGCGGAGTACAACCTCGATACGGCCGATCCGACCCAGCAGTGCTGGCACGCACTGGCCGTCGAGATCGCGGAACGCGTCGGCGCCGTCGACCACCACGACATGTGGTACTCCGAGGTTCGGGAGTTCATCTGAGGAAGGTCTTTCACCGATCGGTCCCGACCGCCCGTATGCTCGACTACGTCGACCTGGAGGCCGACCTCGACGAGGAGGAACGGCTGATCCGGGACACGGCCCGCCGGTTCGTCGACGAACAGGTCCGCCCGGACATCGCGGAGCACTTTCTGGACGGCACCTTTCCGACCGGCCTGATCCCCCAGATGGGTGAGTTGGGATTTTACGGGCCAAACCTCGACGGCTACGGCCTGCCGAACGTGAGCGAACGGGCGTACGGCCTGCTGATGCAGGAACTCGAAGCCGGCGACTCGGGCGTGCGCTCGATGGCGAGCGTACAGGGCGCGCTGGTGATGTACCCCATCCATGCGTACGGGACGGCCGAGCAGAAGGAACGGTGGCTCCCCACTCTGGGACGCGGCGAGGCGGTCGGTTGTTTCGGGTTGACCGAACCCGAACACGGCTCGGATCCGTCGTCGATGGCGACCCGCGCCGAACCCGACGGCGACGGCTACCGGCTCACGGGATCGAAGACGTGGATCACCAACGCGCCCATCGCGGACGTGGCGGTGGTGTGGGCCCGAACCCCGGACGGGACGGTCCGGGGCTTCCTCGTCGAACCCGACCGCGACGGCGTGCAGACGTCGAAGATTCGCGAGAAACTCTCACTCCGGGCCTCGATCACGGGCGAGATCAGCCTCGACGAGGCGTGGGTGCCCGCGGAGAACGTGTTGGAGGTCGAGGGCATGAAGGGGCCACTCTCCTGTCTCACGCAGGCCCGCTACGGCATCGCGTGGGGGGCGGTCGGCGCCGCGCGCGACTGCTTCGAGACGGCACGGGAGTACGCGACCGAGCGCGAACAGTTCGGGCGGCCCATCGGTGGCTTCCAACTCCAGCAGGAGAAACTCGCGGAACTGGCGACGCAGGTGACGACGGCACAGTTGCTGGCACACCGCCTCGCGGACCTGAAAGAACGGGGCGACCTGCGACCCCAGCAGGTGTCGATGGCCAAGCGCAACAACGTCCGGATGGCCCGGAAGGGCTCTCGAGTGGCCCGCGAAATCCTCGGCGGCAACGGGATCACCGCCGACTATCCGCCGATGCGCCACCTCGCCAACATGGAGACGGTGTACACCTACGAGGGAACTCACGACATCCACTCGCTGATCCTCGGCGAGGACCTGACCGGGCTCTCGGCCTTCGACTGATCACCGGTCGTGCGCGATGTGTACACGACGGGGACGGCCACAAGGGACTCATACGCCTACGCCGAAGCGACCGATCATGTCCCCGACCTGCCACGGTCCCGACGGTCTCGACTGCTCCCGCGAGGAGGCGTGGGTGCTCCACGCCGCGGTGCTGGATCACGTCGAACGCCTCGTCACGGCCGACCGCTCCCCGGACCGGGCGATGGCGATTCTCGACCGGGTCGAGGCGTGTGAACCCCTCGACGCGACTGACCGGAAACTCGTCCGCGACGCCCTCTCGACGTATCTCGACGACGCGCCGGAGCGCGACCGGGCACCGGTGCGGCAGATGCTCGCGGCGCTCTCGGCGCGTCGTACGGGTGGTTGTGAGCCTCACCGATAGCCAGTTACAACAACCCGTATCAGCCTTCGTCGAGCCAGTAGTCCACGTCGTCGTCACGGCGGTAGTAGCCCGCGACCGTCCGTGGGTCGTCGCTCCCCGGTGCCGACCCCGCGTAGACGCCGATCTTCCCCGAATCGGGGTAGACCGTCACGTCCGGCTGGTTCATCGTGGAGAGTGCCAGGTAGCGAAGGGTGTCGTCGTCGTCGTTGATGACGCGGTGGCCGCCGTCCTCACCGACCGGAAAGGTGGCGTAGTCGCCGGGTTCGATCGACTCGGTGCCGTCGGGGGTGCGGAGCCGTCCCGTCCCGGCGAGGACGTACATCGCCTCCTCGTTGCCGGTGTGGTAGTGAAAGGGCCACGACTTCTCGCCAGGGGGCAGTTCGTACAGCGAACAGCCGAGTCGGTCGGCGTCGGCGGCCGCCGCGAGTCGCTTCCGTCGGAAGCCCGTCTCCCCACGCTCGGTCACGTCCCAGTCGAGGTCGGCCTCGTTGATGCGCATAGCGGGTCGTCGGACGCCGGGGCAAAATAGCGTCGGGCGTGTCGGGACGCCACGTCGATCGTGCTGGCAGCGTCACCCCGCCCGGAGACATCGAGCGTAGCGTCGCGCCGGTGAAGCGAGAGAAATACATATTACTATTGAGTGCTATGTATGTCAAAAGATGTCGCGTCTTGGGCTCCCGTGGTGGGACGAGCGCTACGCGGCGCTGTCGATGTGCGTGGGCGCGTACTTCTCGGTGCGACTCGCCCAGTTGCTCGTCAGTCCCCTCGTTCCGTCGCTCCGGGGAGCGTTCGGCGTGTCTCGGGGGACCATCGGGGTAATCCTCACCGGGATGTGGCTGGTGTATGCCTGCTCGCAGGTGCCGAGCGGCGCCGCCGCCGACCGCTACGGTCCGCGTCGGGTCGTCGTCGCGGCGCTGGGGTGTACGACCGCCGCCGCACTGGCGCTCGCGGCGGCGCCGTCGACGCTCGCGTTCGGCGCGTTCGCCCTCGTACTCGGCATCGGTTCGGGGCTCTACTACACGCCGGCGACGGCGCTGCTTGCGGACCGCTTCGACGACGTGGGGCGCGTCATCGGCGTTCACCGCGTCGGTAGTCAGGTAGCGGGACTGGTCGCACCCGCGCTGGCGGCGCTCCTTGGCGCTCGCTTCGGCTGGCGGATCGCCGTCGGGAGTGGGGCGCTCGTCGCCGCCGTATGTCTCTGTATCGTCGGCCTGCGCGGGTCGGCGGCGCTGCGTCCGGCCGCGACGGCGACGGACGGCGGGACGGCGGTTCGGCCGCGGGCACTGCTCGCCGTCCTCGCCCGGCCGCCGGTCGCGTTCTCCGCCGCCCTGGCCGCGATGGGGGAGTTCGCCGCGCTGGCGACGCTTTCCTTTCTCCCGACCTTCCTCGTCGAGCACCACGGTCTCTCGCTGCCGGCCGCGGGCGCGCTCTTCGGCGCGTACTTCGTCGTCGTGGCGGCGCTCCAGCCGGTGAGCGGGTGGCTCTCCGACCGGTTCGGCCGCGACGCCGTCACGGGGACGCTGTTCGCCACCGGTGCCGTCGGGTACGTGGCGCTCGCGGTGGGTGAGGGCCTCGCCGTCGCCGTTCCGGCGGTGGCGTTCGTCGGCGTCGCGATGGCGTGGGGGCCGCCCGTCCAGTCGCGGGCCGTCGACGTCCTCGCCGACGCCGAACGCGGCGTCGGGTTCGGCGCGGTCCGCACCGGCTACATCCTCGTCGGTGCCCTCGGCCCCGCGGCCGTCGGGACGCTCGCCGACACCGCCGGGTGGGCCGCGAGCGTCGGCCTGCTCGCGGGGGTGCTCGCGTTCGCAGCCGCCGCCCTCGCCGGTGTCCACCTCGTCGGCCGGGAGCGACGGCCGCGCGGCTCGTCGGTGTTCGGGCTGTGGGCGCCACGGAACGACGGCCGCCGAAACGAGTGACGGTCTGGGGGCCGACAGTCAGTCAGCCGCGACACCCGGACGGTCGTCGACGCCAGCACCGCTCCGGTCCATCGCCTCGACGAGCAGTTCCGTCAGATCGACGATTTCCAGGTCGTCCTCGTACCCCCCCGTTTTCCGGCCGTCCTCGAACATCGTCGTACACATCGGACAGGCGACGACGAACTGCTCGACCGCGGCGTCGGTGTCCTCGACGGCTTCGCGGAGGCGCTCCTCGCTCGGCTTTCGGTCCTCCTCGACTTCGGTCCAGACGCCGCCGCCACCGCCGCCACAGCAGAAGGAGTCCGCACGGTTGCGCGGCATCTCCGCGAGCGTCGCGCCCGTCGCGCGCACGAGGTCGCGGGGCGCCTCGTACACGTCGTTCATGCGCCCGAGGTGACAGGGGTCGTGGTAGGTGACGGTCCGGTCGAGGGTCGCGGGCACGTCGAGACGGCCCTCGCGGACGAGGCGTTCGACCACCTCGGTGTAGTGAGAGACGGGGTAGTCGAACTCCTCGCTCATCTCGGGGTACTCGTGGGTGAACGTGTTGTAGCTGTGGGGGTCGGTGCAGACGAGTTCGTCGAACTGGGCGTTCGAAAACGCGGCGGCGTTGTCCTCGACGAGCATCTCGTAGAGCCCCTCCTCGCCGACCCGGCGCACGTCGTTGCCGTCGTGCCCCTCGTCCTCGTAGAGGATGCCGTAGGAGACGCCGGCGGCCTCGAAGAGGCGGGCGAGCGACTGTGCGACCCGTTTGTTCCGCTCGTCGTAGGAGGGATAGTCGCCGACGTACCAGAGCAAGTCCACGTCCTCCTCGCGGGCGTCGGGTACCTCGAAGTCGAGGGCTTCGGTCCACTCGGGGCGCTTGCGGGCCGGGTCGCCGAAGACGTTGCCCTGCTGGAAGACGTTCATCATCGCGTCCTGCACGTGGGGGTCCATCTCGCCCGACTCGGTGAGCCGGCGGTTCATCCCCGTGAACTGCTTGACGTGTTCGATGTCGACCGGACAGGCGTCCATACAGGCCATACAGGAAAGACAGGCGTGCATCGACTCCGCGTCGACGACGCTCTCGCCGCCGTCGGCGACGATGGGCACCTCGTCGGCCTCGCCCGCGGCCCGTGCCTCCCGGTAGGTCTTCAGGTCGAGGATCACGTCCCGCGGATCGAGGTTGCGGCCCACCTCGTTGGCGGGACAGACGGAGGAACACCGACCGCAGGTGGTGCAGGCGTCCTGATCGAGGCGTTCGCGCCAGGTGAAGTCGTCGACCGAGGTGGTGCCGATCTCGTCCGGCGGTAGATCGGCCGGGATGCCCGGCAGGCGCTTGCCCGCCTGCTCGTCGCGGGTGACGACGTTCGCCATCGAGGTGAGCATGTGGACGGGCTTGGCGTAGGGAAGGAGGGCGACGAAGCCGAGCGCCAGCAGCGAGTGGCTCCACCAGACGGCGGCGTAGGCCGACTCGGCCGCCGCGGGCGAGACGCCGGCTTCCCGCCCCACCAGCGCCAGCGCGTAGCCGACGAAACTCACCGTCTCGAAGTCGGGGAAGCCGGTGCCGAGGATGCGGAGTGCCTCGACGGCGTAGCCGCCGACGCCGAGGGCAAACAGGGTGAGAACGAAGGCATCGTCCTCAAGGTTCGTGTGTTTACCCCACAGCCGCGGGTCGCGGACGCCGTAGCGCCGCCAGATGGCCATGCCGATGCCGACGACGAACAGGAGGCCGAGCGCGTCCATCACCAGCGAGTACGAGAGGTAGAAGTCGCCGACGAAAAACGAGTCCTGGCCCAGTAGCTTCGTCCAGATGTCCATGTCGATAGCGAGGATGGTCGTCCCGATGAGGAGGGTGAGAAAGCCCCACACGATGAACGTGTGCATGACGCCGGCGTAGGTGTCGCGGTCGAACTGCGCCTCGTTGGAGAGGAGGAGGCGGGTGGCGCGGGCGATACGGCCGGGGAGGTCGTCGAAACGGTCGAAGGGGTCCGCCGGCGCCGCCGCGTACTCGGCGATGCGGGCGTAGACGCCGTACAGAAAGACGAGGATGGCGACGGCCGCGAGGTAGTAGAAGGCGGCCTCGCCGACCGGACCGATGGTCCAGAACGTCTCCCGCGTGACGGTCGTCTGGAAGACGGGCATACGTAGTGGGCGGCGCAGGCGGAGGTTAAAACTTGTCACAGGTTGACGCCACAGCGCTATGGCTGATCGGTGAGAATGTACGTCGGAGATCCGCACAGACAGTCAGACGACGGCCCACGCCACCAGCCCCACCCCGACCAGCACCCCGGGCACGTCCCGCCACGTTGGGGTCAGCGGCGGCAACGTCGGGTTCCACGCGAAACACCGGGCCTGCAGGGCGAGCGCGAAGCGGTCGGCGCGGCGGAACACCCGTCGGAGCCCTGTCACACCGATCAATCGAATCCGCTCGCGGAGCGGGCGCTCCGAGCCGAGGCGGGCGTCCATCGCCCCCCGAATCGTAGCGAGGTCGTCCCGGAGGAAGGGAAGAAATCTGAGAACGAAGCCGACGCCGGCACCGAGGACGACGCCCGCGCGCCCGGGCAGGAGCCACTGGATCGCCGCCCGCGACTCCCGAACCCGGGTGGTGCGGATGTACGCCGTCGAGACGAGGAGGAGAAGGACGACACGGTAGCTCGCCAGCGCGGGCGTGACGGCATCCGCCGGGACGAACCACGGCGCGCCGAGCGTCGCGCCCTCGACCAAGGGGCCGGCGACGAGAAAGGGGAGAAAGGCGCGGTAGGTGCGCAGGCTGTGGCGAAGCGGCGTCGCGGCCAGCCGGCAGACGGCGACGACGAACGCCGAGAGGAGGAGGAGACCGCGGGGCGACGTGTGAGCGAAGGCCGCGACGGCGACGGCGGCCTGGACGAACAGTTTGGTCCGGGCGTCGAGACGGTGGATCGGGGTGTCGCCCGCGACGTAGGTGATCATGGTGGTCGGACGCCGAGCGCCGACAGTTCGGCCGGGGTCGGATCGGTCGCATCGAGGGCGACCCGGCCGTCTGAGAGGACGACCGTCCGGTCGGCGAGCGCCGAGAGGTCCCGCAGATCGTGTGTGACGACGACGACGCTCACGCCCCGCTCCCGGAGCGCGTCGAGGCGGTCGAGCACCGACTCTCGGGCGCGCAGGTCGAGGCCTGTGAACGGTTCGTCGAGGACGAGGTGATCCGGCTCCATCGCCAGCGCGCCGGCGATGGCGACGCGCTCGCGCTCGCCCCCGGAGAGTTCGTCGATGCGGTCCTCGTGGCGGCCACCCATCCGCACCGCATCGAGCGCGTCGTCGACCCGACGGTCGATTTCTTCCCTCCCGAGGCCGAGGTTCTCGGGGCCGAAGGCTACGTCGGCGCCGACGGTGGCCGCGACGAAGCCGTCGCGGGGGTCCTGAAACACCATCCCGACGGCTGCTCTGGCGGCAACGAGGTCCGCCTCGACCCGGCGCCCGTTCACCTGCACCTCGCCGTCGTCCGGCGTCAGCAGGCCGTTGAACCCGCGGACGAGCGTAGTCTTCCCCGAACCGTTGGGCCCGGCGAGGACGAGGAACTCACCGTCGGCGACGGCGAGTGAGACGCCGTCGACGGCGGCGACGCGGGCGTCGTCCTCGCCGTAGCGGTAGGTGTAGTCCTCGACCGAGATCGTCATCGGGCGACGATGGCGTCACTGCGGGCGATGGCGACCGCTGCGGCGACTTTCAGTCCCGCGACCGGGAGGAAGGGGACGACCACGGCCGAGACGGCGGCGACGAGGCCGATGGCCTGCACGAGGGAGTAGCCGACCGCGCCGGCGGCGTAGACGACGGCCGTCCCGGCGAGTAGCGCGGCGACGAGTCGGGGCACGGGGATGGCATCGAGTTCGGTGAGGCCGTCAGTGCCGTGGGCGACGGCACCGATTGTCATTGCGGCCAGCGGAAAGCCGATCAGGAAACCGCCGGTCGGGCCGAGGATGACGCCGAGGCCGGCGTTGCCCCCGGCAAAGACGGGGAGACCGATCAGCCCCGCGAGCAGGTAGAGGATGAACGCGACGGCCGCCCACAGGGGACCGAGCACGATGCCCGCGAGATACACCCAGAGCGTCTGGAGCGTGATCGGGACGTTCGGGGCGAGCGGGTGGACCATGTCAACTGGTGCCGTGGCGCTGGTCGCCGCCGCGAACAGCACCGCGCGGGCGACGTTGCCGGTGGCCTCCTCGCCGACCAGTTCGACCGAGTCCGTTGCGGTCGTCATAGCGGCTCGATGGTCGTAAACCACTTAGTACGTGGTGGTTGACGCAGTGTTGGGGCCGTCCGGAACGTCGGGGGCCGACGGCACCGGATCGGGACGCGGCTCAGACGATGGGTTCGGAGAACGTGAGGCGGGCGATTTGGGTTTCGGCGCCGGAGTAGCCGAAGTCGTTGTCGTTGATCAGGATCAGCGTCTCCGGGTTCGGCATCGCGATGCCCTCTAGTTTCGAGGCGAACCCGTCGTGGTCGTCCGTCGAAAAGACGAGCGTCTTCTCGAAGTGGTCGACGGACAACTCGTCGCCGGACTGACTCGCCAGCGTCGGGTCACGATCCAGGGCGTCGTACTCCTCCGGGATCGGGTCCGTCCCGTCCATCGAGACGACGTAGAGTTTCGTCGTCCGGCTGACCCGTTCGAGCACGAGGAGGTGTTGCTCGTCGAGGACACGGAGTTCGCTGATCTTGACGTCGCCCTGTGTCGGGTTTCCGTTCCGGTTGTCGCGAGCGAACGTCCGCGGTCGGTCGAGTCGGTAGAGGTACTGTTCGGTGACCGCGTTCCGGTCGACGTCGAAACGGGCGATCCGGATGTTCCGCGAGGACTCGGAGGTGGCGACGTCGGGATTCGCGAGCGGCGACTGGATCGCGAACACGAGCGATTCCTCGTCAGGGAGCACGCCGAGTGACTCGATCCCGCGGTTCAGCTTGCGCCGCCGCCAGACAGCCGGCAGGCTGGGGGTGACGGGATAGGTCGCGTCCGAGAGGTCCTCGTCGACGCCCTGGGGGACGTGTCGGTCGAGGACACGCCCGTCCGGCGCGACGTGGGCGATGCTCGGGGCGTACTCCTCGGCGATCCAAAAGGTTCCGTCCTGTAGGCGGACGATGGCCTCGATGTCCATGCCGTTGGGGTCGTACGGGATCCGGTTGCCGTTTATCGAGTGTGCCCCCTCGGTGCTGGTCGACTCCAGTGGATTGCTGATCGCGGTGATGTCGTGCCCGTCGCTGTCCTTGAGCGGGATGGTCTCGGTGACGGCCGCCGTCTGGGAGGGGGCCATGCTGTCGAGGCGGACAGTGTAGATCGACGGGGTGTACCCCGGGTTCGTGAAGATCTTTCCACCCGTGTCGTCGCCACAGATCGACTCGACGCTTCGGTCGGCGACGGCCGGAGCGTCGCTACAGTTGATGTTCGGGCCGCGGTCGGCTATCGTATAGAAGCGGTCGTCCGGTTCGTCGTCGCGGGCGTACGCCCCGCTCCCGAGACCGACGACGAGGTCGAGCGTATTGCCGCCGCGGAACGTGACATCCCCGAGCGAGAGATACGACTCGTCGACGTCGAAAAATTCGATCTTCGGATCGGTGATCGGTGATGGATCGTGTGCTGCGGTCGAGTCGTCCCCGTCGATGAGCCCACGCACGACGGACGACCCGACCGTCCCGAGCCCGAGTATCGCTCCGCCACCGAGCAACACGGAGCGGCGGTTGGTCGAACGGCTCCCACGGGTCGCCTCGTCGCGTCGGGTATCGTCTGACATCGGCGGATCGTCGCGCCAGGCTCATCAACTATCTTTATAATAGATTTATCCCCCGTGACCGGGACAACAGTTCGCATACATAGCGCGCGCCGTGCGTTTTTTGCACATGAGGAACGGTCATATCGTATGGACGACAAAACCGCGGAGCTACGCGACATCTTCCTCGACGCGACGGACGGCGAGGGGACGGTGACGGAGCGACAGGCCGAGCGCCGCGGGTCACTCGTCGACGTCGACGACCCCGAGGCGGTCGACAAGCGCGTGCGCGACCTCGTCGCCGCCATGCGCGAGCGCGACGACTTCGACACCGACCTCGACGCCGACGCGTACGTCGCCCTGATTCGGGGCTTCTACGACGGCGACGACGACGACACCCTCGCGGACAGGCTGGAAACCGGGAGGGAGACGGTCGTCCGAGCGCGTCTCGACTGTCACCTCGTCCGCGAGGACGACGACGAGACGCCCGCGGTCGCGGCGAGTCGGGAGCGAGCGGTTCGCGTCAACCACCGCTTCCGGGACGCCTTCGCCGGCCTCCTGACGGACGACGACCTCTCCGACCGCCTCGCCAGCGACGCCCGCGAGGACGGCCTGCGCGAGGCGACCGAGGACATCGAGACGGACGTGTCGTTGTAGAGCGACTCGGACGGCGACGCCGTAGCGGTCGCTCCGATTCGGGGGGGACGTGCGGTGCGCCGAGTCGACGGCGGGGGATCGAGCCGTCGAACGAAGACTCTTAGGCGATCCCGCGCAAGGACGTGACAATGGCTTCGTCGCCCAACAAGGATCTGGTCGACCGGTTCCTCCGGTTCTACCGAAACTACTACCGCGACGAGATCGGCCAACTCGCCCAGCGGTACCCCAACGAGCAGCGTTCCCTCCACATCGACTACGACGACCTCTACCAGTTCGACCCCGACCTCGCCGAGGACTACCTCGCCCAGCCGGATCAACTCGGTGAGTACGCGGAGGAGGCGCTCCGGGTGTACGACCTGCCCGCGGACGTCTCGCTCGGGCAGGCCCACGTCCGCCTGCGGAACCTGCCCGACAGCGTCGACATCCGATCGATCCGTGTCCACGACAATCACGTCGGACGGATGATCGGCGTCTCGGGGATCATCCGCAAGGCCACGGACGTGCGCCCGAAGATCACCGAGGCCGCCTTCGAGTGCCAGCGCTGTGGCACGATGACGTATATCCCCCAGACGGATGGCGGGTTCCAGGAGCCCCACGAGTGTCAGGGGTGTGAACGACAGGGGCCCTTCCGGGTCAACTACGACCAGAGCGAGTTCGTCGACTCCCAGAAACTCCGCGTACAGGAATCGCCGGAAGGCCTTCGCGGCGGGGAGACACCCCAGAGCATCGACATCGACATCGAGGACGACATCACCGGCAAGGTGACCGCCGGCGACCACGTCACCGTCACCGGCATCCTCCACATCGATCAGGTGACGGAGGGCAACGAGAAGTCCCAGCTGTTCGACCTCTACATGGACGGGATGAGCGTCGAGATCGAGGACGAACAGTTCGAGGACATGGAGATAAGTGAGGCGGACAAGCGGGACATCATCGAACTCTCCAACCACCCCGACCTCTACGACGAGATGGTCGCCTCCGTCGCCCCCTCCATCTACGGCTACGATCAGGAGAAACTCGCGATGGTGCTCCAGCTGTTCGCCGGCGTGACCAAGACCCTCCCCGACGGGTCGCGGATTCGGGGGGACTTGCATATGCTTCTTATCGGTGACCCGGGGACTGGAAAGAGCCAGATGTTATCATATATCCGAAATATCGCCCCGCGCTCCGTCTACACCTCGGGGAAGGGGTCCAGTTCGGCTGGCCTCACGGCTGCAGCGGTTCGTGACGACTTCGGCGAGGGCCAGCAGTGGAGTCTCGAAGCCGGGGCGTTGGTGCTGGCCGATCAGGGGATCGCCGCGGTGGACGAACTCGACAAGATGCGCCCGGAGGACCGCTCGGCCATGCATCAGGCGCTCGAACAACAGGAGATCAGCATCGCCAAGGCGGGAATCAACGCCACGCTCAAATCCCGGTGTTCGCTGCTCGGCGCCGCGAACCCGAAGTACGGGCGCTTCGACCAGTACGAACCCATCGGCGAGCAGATCGACCTCGAACCCGCGCTCATCTCCCGATTCGACCTGATATTCACCGTTACCGACCAGCCCGATCCCGACGAGGACGCGGCGCTGGCCGAGCACATCCTGCGGACCAACTACGCGGGCGAACTCGAAACGCAGCGGACGCAGGTGTCGAACCCCGAGTTCACGCGCGAGGAGGTGGCGTCGGTCACCGACACGGTCGAACCCGCCATCGAACCCGACCTCCTGCGGAAGTACATCGCGTACGCGAAACGGACCTGCTACCCGACGATGACCGACGACGCCAAGGAGAGCATCCGTGACTTCTACGTCGACCTACGCGCGAAGGGCGCCGACGAGGACGCGCCGGTGCCCGTCACGGCCCGGAAACTTGAGGCACTGGTTCGACTCGCGGAGGCGAGCGCGCGGGTCCGACTCTCGGATACGGTCGAGCGTGAGGACGCCGATCGGGCGACGACCATCGTCCGATCCTGTCTGCAGGACATCGGCGTCGATCCCGAGACGGGGGAGTTCGACGCCGACGTGATCGAGACGGGCACCTCCAAGAGTCAGCGCGACCGTATCAAGAGCATCAAAGACGTGATCGAGACGGTCGATGCCGAGTACGAGGGCGAGGCGGGGGCGCCAATCGACGCCGTCGTGGAACGCGCCGAGGCGGAAGGCATCGGCGAGGAGAAAGTGATGGACCAGATCGAGCAGTTGCGCCGGAAGGGCGACCTATACAGTCCGAAACAGGACCAGTACAAGGTGGTGTGATGGACCGTATCTCCGCGATACGCAATGTCGAAGAAGCGCTCCGGGCGTTCGAGGAGGGCGATACCGACCTCGCGGCGACCGAGGAGCGAGTGCTGGCGACGCTTCGGACGTACGCCACGGAGTTCGACGGCGAGACGGCACTGACGGCGTACGTGGGCCGCGGTGCCGAGGCCGTCGAGGACGTGGTCGTGGTGGCGTCGTCGCGCGCCGAGGCCAGAGATCGGATCGCCGATCACGCCGACGACCCGCCGGCGACGTTCGACGTGGAACCGGTGGGCTGACGCTGTCCTGCCGGTACCGGTAGCATTAGGTGGGCCGTGTCGGCATCTCAGCGTGTTGCTACTCGTCGTCACGTACTCACGGGCCGCGCGAACGACGCTCCGCAACGTCTGTCGGAGTCACGAGTCGACGGTCGTCCGGCGACTGGGTCGGGCGGCGCTCCTAGAGGAGACGGAGTTGGGCGCGTTTCTGGCGCTCCGGCTCCGAGCAAAACACGGCGACGACGTACAGGTCGAACGCACGCAGCCGTTCAACGAGTTCGACGCCGTGCCGGACTCGATCCGGGACGCGGCCGCGGCCTACGAGGACCGCGAGACGGCGAGTACACCCTACACCAAGTTCGCGGCGGGTACCGATCATCCCGACCCGGATGCGATGCGCGACGCCGACCTGTAGGCCAGCACCGACGGTCAGACGATGCACGTACAGATCGACGATCGGAGACGCGAGGGGCGAGTCATCGACCTGACGGGGACGGACGTGTCCGCGTCGGCCGTCGTGCGAGCCATCGGTGGCGCGACGGAGCGTGTTTGGATCGACTGTCAGCCCCCAAGCGACGCACACGAACACGTTGCCCGGCTCCCGCCGGAGACGTTCGACCGACGGGCGGCGCTCGCCGCCGCCGCGCGGGCGCTGGGACACACGTCGTCATCGCGGTCGGCACTGGAGGCGGCGCGGAGCAAGCTGGCCGAGCTGTCGCCGCCGGCCGTCGACGTGGAGGCGGCGCGGCGGCGCGTCGCCGAAGCCGGGACGGCGGAAGAACGGCTGCGGGAGCGAGTCGCCGAACTACGGGGACGGCTGCAGGCGCGCCGGGAGACGGGCGCGGACGCGACGGCCGTCGAGGCGCAGTTGGACGAAGCGGTGCGCCGGCTGTCGGAGGCCGAAACCGAGCGCATCGCGGCCGAACAGGCGCTCGAACGGGCGACTGAGGCGGCACGGGCGGCACGTGACCGACGCGACCGGCGCCTCGAACTCGAAGACCGAGTGGCGAATCTGGAGCGCGAGGTGCGGCGGGAGCTGGCGGGCGCGGTGTGGGAGCAGTTCCGCACGGCGCTCCGAGCGGTACCGGGGGACGCGACGGCGGAGGCAACGCCGGGGACGTACGAGGGCGACCGGTTGACGGCCGCGCTCGCGGTGGCCCGGATGGCGCCCCTCCACGCGCCGGTCGTCGTCGACGGCTGTGGTCGCTTCGACGGGGCGGAATCGGTCGCATCGACGCTCGACGCGCCAGTGATTTATATTGGGTGACGGGGCCACGCCCGGGCATGGAGTCAGACTGGTCAGTGACGCCGCTCGACGGCCGTGACGACGTGGTCCTGGTGACGGTCGACCTGCGAAACCCGTCACCGGTCGACCGTCGCGTCCGCGTGACGAACCGTCTGGACGGGCCCGTCCTCCCGCCGAAGCGGGCGGGCGTGCCCGAACCGGGGTGGGACGACGACGGGTTCGATGGCGTCGTTCCGGCCGACGGCCGCCGGAGCCTCGGCTACGCCTGCCCGGCACCGACGAAACGGCCGCCGGTGTCGGTAACCGACGAGGGGCGCGACGATGGGGACGCGTCCACGACGGCGGTGGACGCGATACGGGAACTCGACGATCCGCGACCGCCTAACGACGCGATTCCAGCGGGCCGTAGCGACGAGGCGGACGGTGCCCGCGAGGCGTCGGCAGCGACAGAGACAGCCAGTGACGCCTCCGTCCCGCCCGCGGTCGAGTCGTGGCTAGCGGCAGTGGAGGAGCGAGTCGACCGCGGTGAACGACTGACGGCCGCGTCGGTCGAGACGGCGACGGCGGCGCTCGACGACGGCGGGGAGTCCGTGGCCGAACTGGCAGCGCGACTCGACGACGACGCGGTCGCGCTGGAGGCGGTTGCGGCGCGGGCGACGGCGCTCGCGGATCGAGCGGCGGCGACCGACGTACCGGTCGACGACCTCCGGAGGCTGGCGTGATCGTCGCCGTGGCGGGCGGAAAAGGTGGCGTCGGGAAGACGACGGTCGCCTACAACCTCGGCGCGGCGCTGGACGCCGTCGTCGTCGACGCCGACCTCGGGATGGCGGACTTACCCCGTGGACGGGGGCCGGACCTGCACGACGTGCTCGCGGGAGGGGCGGCGGCGAGCGAAGCCATCCGCGGGGGCCCCGTGTCGCTCCTGCCGTGCGGGCGGTCACTGGCGGGGGCGCGCGCGGCGGACGTACGGAACCTGGCCGACACGCTCCGGCAGGTAGCCGACGAGACGGGTGACGTGGTGGTGGACTGCCCGGCCGGCCTGCGGGCGGACGTTGGCGTTCCGCTAGCCGTCGCGAACGCGTGCGTGCTGGTGGCCTCGCCGCGGCGGTTCGCGCTGGCCGACGCGGTGCGGACGCGCGAACTCGCGCGCGAACTCGATACCGGATTGGTCGGCGTCGCGCTCAACCGGACGACGGCGGCCGACGACCCGCCCGTCGACGTGTTCCGGCGGGTGCTCGGCGCACCCATCTCGACGGTGCCGGCCGACCCGCGGGTTGGCCGCTCCGTCGAGGCGGAACGACCAGTCGTGACGACGGCGCCGGCGTCGGACGCGGCGGACGCGATTCGGTCGCTCGCGGACGGGATTCGGCGGGCGAAACGAAGCCGCTGACGGACGCGCCAGTCACTCCTGTAACAGTCGGAAGGTGTTGCGGACGGTGACGGGCGTGACGCCGGCCACGTCCGCGGCGGCTTGCTGGGTGAGTGACGCGTCGGCGTCGTGGGCGGCCGTGTAGAGACAGGCCGCGGCGACGCCGCTGGGATTCCGACCGGCAGTCTCGCCCGACTCGCGGAGACGGCGGGCGTACGTCTCGGCCGTCCGGCGGACGGCGTCACTCACGTCGAGTTCGCTCGCGTAGCGGGGGACGTACTCGACGGGGTGGATCGGTCCAGTCGGGAGGTCGAGTTCCCGGTTCAGCGCGCGGTAGGCTGCCCGGTGTTCGTCTTCGGTGGCCTTCGCGGCGTCGACGACTTCCTCGACGGTCCGGGAGACGGAACACGTCCGGCAGGTGGCGTACACCGTCGCGGCGGCGAATCCCTCCAGCGAGCGTCCGCGGAGCAGGTCGGCTTCCTGTGCCGTTCGGAACAGCGAACACGCCGCCTCGCGGACGTGTTTCGGGAGCGACAGCGAGCCGACCAGCCGCCGAATCTCCGTGAACGCGTACACCTGATTGCGTTCCCGCTTCGTCGAAATCTGTGCCCGGTTGTGTTGGGTTCGCATGCGCGACAGCCGTCGTCGTTTGCGGCCTTTCACGCGCGTCGCCCGCCCGATGTCGGTCGAGAGGCCGCGGTCGTGACGCGACTGGGTCAGCGGCGAACCCATACGTCTTTTCGGCAATAACTGCCGAAATATGCAAATTAAACATAAATCGGGTTCTAATTATTATCAAGACCCGTCCGCTACCTACGGGTATGGTCTTGCTCCGCTTCGCACACCGAATCACCAGTCACCACCATACCAATCAATGTCGAATGCACACGCCGCGAGAGAACAGGCCGCAAGTCGGCGCGTCTCACGGGCTTTGCAGGATTCCACCATGCACAAGACGGACCTGCAACCCCTAACGCCAGAAGACGCAAAGGAACGCTACCTAAGAGCACTTGAAGACGACAAGGCGGACAGTACTATCCGAACGCGGGACAACAAACTCCGTCACTTCGTCCGATGGTGCGACGAGAAAGGCATAGAGAACCTAAATAACCTCAATGGGCGGGATCTTGAGGACTATAAGCACTGGCGAAAAGAAGACGGCGACTTGAAAAAGACGACCGTCAGAACCCAAATGTCTGTTATCCGTGGATTTATCCAATACTGCGGTCGGATAAACGGTGTCCACCCCCAACTACACGAACAGGTGATATTGCCCAAACTCGAAGACGGGGAAAACCGTAGTGAGGCTACCATAGAAGCCGACCGCATACAGGATATACTCGGCTTCATGGAGAAATTCGAGTATGCCACCAGGGACCATGTGGTTCTCTTACTCCTCTGGAAAACGGGCGTCAGAACGGGAAGCCTGCGGTCCCTTGATCTTGAGGACTACCACGACCGCGAGCCTGCCCTTAGACTGAAGCACCGCCCCGAGACAGACACCCCGCTCAAAAACAAGGCGAACGGTGAGCGAATGGTCGCCCTTGGTGAAAAAGAGGCAGAGGTGTTAGATGACTACATCCGCCACAAGCGGGAGGATGTTACCGATGAACATGGGCGTAAACCCCTAATCACAACAAAGAACGGGCGTATAGGCAAGGTCACTATCCGTCGGACGACGTACCGATACACTCGCCCTTGTGTCGTCGCAGGGGGTTGCCCTCACGACAAAGACCCTGAGGATTGCAGGGCCGCAATGAACTACGACAAGGCCTCCGAGTGTCCTGATAGTGTGAGCGCACACCCCTTCCGTCGGGCGGCAATCACCTACCACCTGAACAACGACGTTCCGAAGCCTATGGTGAGCGACCGTATGGATGTCTCTCCCGATGTGATAGATGAACACTACGATGCCGAAGATGAGAAGGGGAAAATGAATCGAAGACGAGACTATATTGAGAGTATGTAATCTCTCCGAGAATAGGGTTTCAATCTGGGAATAACCCGTAGAAGGAAATATGAGGCAATTTATCCTTCATATATGAAGATACCAACCTCCAATATAGAAGGCCAGAACCATGTGTCTGATTCACATACACCCACAAGTCCTCTCTATCGGGACCGCCAATATCCCAATTAAAAGAAAGTTCAGCCTCTACTGCATCTGCATTTTCTGACGTGACGACTACCTTTGCTAATTCCCATTCGACATCGTCTAAGTCCGTTGTGGGTGTCCTATTGCGTTCAGCACTGGTGATTGCTCCCTGTGCCTCCTGCCTGGCTTCGGCAGTTGGTTGCTCGCCCAAGTTAGAATATTCGGGCCATCCCCGTTCGGAAGGGAATCGAAGAAAATTGTCACCATCCTTAGTCCCTTGTCGGAATATGTCGAAAGATATTCTCTCACCTCTGTTTATCGTCCGCCTCGCAGGATACTCACCTTCGGACCAGCACAGAGGAGTGCTGACTTCATACTTTCTATCATCTGTTTTTCCCGACAAGTGTAATTCGGGCTTGCAATTTTCAGCGGATGATAGACCGAGATTTATCAAATGGACTCGAAAGTGGAGAGGCGCATTGTCCCATTCATCAGTGTCGTAATCATAGCCAGAGGTTGTGGACATATCATCAAATTTCAGTACGGGCTTACTTCTCCATGTCCAGATGTATCGTCCTAGAACAATTGCAAGAACAGCACTGATTATTGGAGAGGCGTCAGCCAGCAGAGTCTGGAGCACCTGAATAGCCTCGGCCAAATACTCTCCAATTGGAACCATCTACCCCCATTTCACCCGTACTTGTAATAGTATTTCATCAACCAATTCCGCGGAGATGAATCCACCCCCTGACCTATCGGTCATGGGACCCGTCCCGTATCTAATCTTGATGGGGAGGGTGAGGGGGGTGCGAACGGGTTTCCGTATAGACTCGTTCGCCCAATCGGGGAAAATTGCCGCTTCTGACGCCCCGAGCCGACGGGACGATAACTGGAGCACATGTATGCACCACAGTTATCTTCTGAAGCCTCTCACAGGCGCCCAAATCGATTTCTGAGAGAGATGAGTAGGAGACAACATATCAAAAGATAAGCCACTTAGATAGCCGCACAGATGCCTTAGAATCGGGCAGCGCTCATGTCGGGCGATTTATCCCACACGCGCGACGCGCCGTTATTACTAGTTGTAGGATATTACCTTCGCGGTCTTGTACCTCTCGTTCCCTCGGGAGAACAAGTTCTCCCTCGGTCACTTCGAGGCACTGCGACCGCTCGGGACTTCAAACGCCAGTCGGGCTTTTTGTCGGGTGGCCCTCGTGAAGGACAGGCTAGCCCATTCTCGATGCACTGGGTTGAGCAAGACGTGTCGCCCCGCCACCCCCGACCACACCGTTTTTGAGCGACGGCGATCCCTAATCGAGGATGTGGCTTCGGGCGCGGGCGAGACATGACCGTTCGCGTCTATTGTTTGATAATACCACATAGTAATTTCTTGCCGAGACGCTGGTGATACCAATCATGGGACTGGCCCCTTCCCGACTCACGGGACAGCATGGGCCTATTGACACACCCAAAACGATGAAGATGAAAAAGAACAATCCGACATATAATGAGGAAGCGAGGGTACATCATTTTGGCAATTCTCGTTGCTGTGAGTGGCTGTTTGGGGGCTTTAGGAAATGGGAAGGAAATCAACCATGAGAAGTCGGACCTAAAATATCGTGGCACGGCAGATAATCACGAAATAGGATTTGAATCTATTGATTATATATCAAATAATGAGGGGAATGATACTATTAGCATTGACTTCGGCCAGCAACCTCCATCAAGAACAGAAGTTGTCATCACATTTTACGAGGATGGGATTTATTCAGATAGGATACATTGGGAAGTTTCGCAAGACGGTGGCGAAGTAGTTAGGATCAATCTGGCTTCTGTTAATTCCTCTTTTTCTGACGGGGTATCAGATTTCACGGGATACGATGTGAGAATCATTCAACTGGAAGAAAATCCGAATGTCGGTCCCGATGACCCCCAACCCCCCGAGAGGTGTGAAGATGAGGATGTTGAGCCAGAAAATGATAGCCAGTATACACCAAACTGCGACACGAACCCATATGACTGATACACTATGGGTATGAAAAGAGATTCAGACGCTTGGGTAGGCCGCGTTGTCGAGGGAGGCGAAGCCGACCGCCCCCGACACGCGGGGCGGTAGCGGTAGGGAGGCAGAATATTTTTATCTAGAGAACTAAATTTAGTAAATGCAAAGTCCATGACGGCGCGCCCCCGCGGTCGAACTGTGAACGGGTACACTCCGCGGCAATCGGTTAGCGGAGAAAACCACCAGACTGCGCGGGGAGACATGGTAAATCAGAGGACACAGATTGGTGTAATAAGCGGCGCCCCCGTCCGCTCGGGGCTCGTCTCGTCGTCCGCGAAGGACCGCCACTCGGGGCCGTGATCGATCCGGTACTCGTCGACGACGAGCCCGCACTGTCCACAGACCGTCTCGGTTCCTTCGGTGTTCAGTCGACCACTACACTCCGGACACTCGACCGCGCGTGCCTGACTCATCACAGTCGAAAGTTGGTCCCGATGGAGTATTTAAACGAGGGCGAGAACGGGGTGAATCGCCGCTACAGAGCGTCAAGAACGTACCGGTAACCGGTATGTTCTTGCCGTCGAACCCGGTTTCGGGCCAAGTTTTTACACGGAGCAGGTTGGCACTGTGTGACGATGGGCCTGTCGGACATCGCCGCGGGGATCGAGATACGCGACCGCCAGCGTGATCGAGGAGTGCCGACCGTGGACGCGACGGGCGGGAACCTAGTCGACCACCTCGACGCGCACGCGGCGGTGCTCCCGTGTACCCCCGAAGCGGCGGCGGCGGTCGTCGAGACGTACGCCGCGGGGACGAGCGTCGGCGACTGCGCCCGTGAGGCGGGCATCACCCCGATGACGGCCGCCAAACTCCTCCACCGGTGTGGCATCACGGGGCTGTCACCGCTGACACCGACGGCTCGGGACCTCGTCCGTGACTGGCTGGACGGTGAGCTCCCGCGCTCCGAAGCCGTCGAACTCGTCGGCGCCGACGAGGCGGAGTTCGCGCTGGCGACGTACGTCGAGACGCACGACGCGGTGCCCGAACTGGCCGACGCCGTCGCGGGTGTCCTCGAACCCGAGTCGAGCGCGACGGTCGCCAAACGCGACGCGCTGGCCGAGACGATGAGTTCGGTCGACGACCTGCGGTAGCGGCGGAATCGACGGGAGAAGTCTACACCGGGGACGACGGTGTCGGTTCCCGTCGCCCGACGAACCGATTATCCCTGTCGCCGACCAAGCAGCGCCATGCTCGAACCCGGTGACTCGGCCCCGAACGTGACAGCGCGCAATCAGCACGGCGAGATGGTCGCGCCCGACTTCGTCGGGCCGACAGTCGTCTACTTCTACCCCCGGGACTTCACCGGGGGCTGTACCATCGAGGCCAGCGAGTTTCAGGCGACGCTCTCGGAGTTTCGCGAACTCGACGTCACCGTCTACGGCGTCTCGACGGACGACGTGGACACCCACGCCGACTTCGCCGACGAGGAGGGGCTCCTGTTCGACCTGCTCGCCGATCCGGATGGGTCGGTCGCGGCGGCGTTCGGTGTTTCGACTGACGACGGCGCGGCCGACCGGGCGACATTCCTCCTCGCGGACGGCGAAGTCGTGGCGGCGTACGGCGGCGTCGAACCGGCCGGGCACGCCCGTGAAGTGCTGACCGACGCACGGAGCGAGTTCGTCGTCGGCGGCTGACTACGGCCCGTCAATCCGACCGGCCGCGACGGTCGGTGGGGCAGTCGTCGACAGCGCGACGCGCGCACGTAGCGTGCGCACACTGAGGACGACGACAGCCGCGGCAACGGCGACCACGACTGTCGGCAGCGGGTGACTGATCGCCCATATCGTGGCGATCACACCGGCGACCAACAGCAGGCTACCGGTTACACTGCACGTGTGCGGGCGGGAGCGATACGGCGGTCTCTGCGGGGTGTGATCGAACATCGATGGCGGGGAGCGAGGCGGTCGAACGGCCGTACGATCGGAGAGCCCCGCCGGAGGGCAAAACCTCGCGACTGGACTCGCGCTCAGTCGAGAATGCGGAGGGTCATTACACTCCTGGCAACCGAACGAAACGTCTTAACTGTTGTTCGGGTCGTGGTACCGCTCCTCATGCTACCGAGAGACGAAGTCGCCGACGGAGTCGAGCAGACCGTGGTCGTCGGCGGTCGACGGGACGACGTCGAAGACGACGCCAGCGACGTCGGCGACGGACGTCGCCATCGAGCGCTCGGTTAGACAGGTCGGCGCGGCCGTCACGTCGACGGTGGTCTCCGGCACCGCCGCGTCGGCGACGGAGAGTTCCCCGCGTGTCGTCACGACGGCGTCGACGGCTTCGCCGTCTGTACGAGGCGTCTCCGGCGCCTCGCTACCGACGCCGAGGTCGTCGAGACGGCCGGTCATCCGCTGGATGGCGTCACGTCCGCGGGTCGTCGCCGGGGCGACGACGACGGTCCGCGCCGTCGCGTTCACCGCCGCGACCGACTGGTTGGCGGCCACGGGCGGCGTGTCGACGAGGACGTGATCGAACGTCTCGGCCGCGGTGGCAATGCGCGATTCGAGCGCCTGCGCGGCCGCGGGCGACTTCGCACGGGCGAGACGCTCGAACGGCGCGGCTGCGGGACAGCACGCCAGCCGTCCCGATTCGGCGTCGAGGGGGACGTCGACGAGCCCCGTCGAGAGGGGCGCGGCGCGTTCGTCGGTGAGGAGCGTCGTCAGGTCCGGATCGATCCGGCCGGGAAGATAGTCGGCCAGCCCCTGCGTCGCGAACGCGGCGTCGAGGACGACCACGTCCCGACCGTCGTTCGCGAGGAGTGCGCCGAGTTCGACCGTCAGCCGAGTGGTGCCGGCCCCGCCGACCGCACCGATCAGCGCCGCCGTCGTACCGTCACTCATGCGACGTGATGGCGGCGGCTGGGGATTAAAAACCTCGGTCGGTGCCACCACGAACCGACTCTACCACCCGGGATCGGACGACCAAACAAATATCAGGAAACTGGTATATGTGCGCGAATACGGATGAACGACCGTGTACAATCGATGGCGTGAAAGAGACGAAAAGCAGGCGTTGCATGGCTCTATAGCCCAATATATCGAGATATGAGGGTTATACACAATCGTCGCGGACACAGTCATACCTTATCGATCACGACATATCATATAGCAGAAACATTTATCCATATGGCGGTTGACAGACTGAATGTGATGAGCGCAACCCAGTTCGACACGACCGACGCTATCGACGTTCCGAACGACCTCACCTCCGCCGAGTCGAAACTCGTCTACCTGTTCCTCACCACTTCGGAGGGGGCGACGATGGAGGAACTCCACGACGCACTCGACATCCGCAAAATTTCGCTGTTTCCGGTCCTTCGGACGCTGACTGAACGGAACGTCGTCACCCGCGAAGGGTCGACTTACGTAACGAGCGCGGCGTAGCGCACCGCACGTAACGTCCGTCGGACGCGAGGACTGGTTGCGCGGTAGCTGTTATTCGGATACGGGCAGACTGCGCGATGGCTGTTATTCGGATACGGGCAGACTGCGCGATGGCTGTTATTCGGATACGGGCAGACTGCGCGATG
>Ga0207757_100294_pt1 | contig 36869 bp, 31 predicted proteins | sample A23P3SouthBayCA_2_FD_187752 | JGI IMG/M metagenome (GOLD analysis project Ga0207757, IMG submission 187752) | Aerobic enrichment media microbial communities from Eden Landing Ponds, California, USA - A23 P3 (2) (SPAdes) | ecosystem: Environmental > Aquatic > Marine > Unclassified | place...
ACCGTCTCCGGACGAATCATCGCCGGAACCAGCGTCACCAGACGAGTCATCGCCGGACGAATCATCACCGGAACCAGCGTCACCAGACGAGTCATCGCCGGACGAATCATCACCGGAATCAGCGTCACCGCCGGACGAATCATCACCGGAACCAGCGTCACCAGACGAGTCATCGCCGGACGAATCGTCCGAACCGTCTCCGGATGAATCGTCCTTCGATCCGTCGTCCGTCGTGGCGTCTTCGTTGGACGAGTCATCCCCGGCCGACGAATCGTCCTTCGATCCGTCGTCCGTCGTGGCGTCTTCGTCGGACGAGTCATCCCCGGCCGACGAATCGTCGTCGGTCTGCTGGCCGGTGGTGTCGTCGCCCGTCTTGCTATCCGTGCCCTCGGCGCTGCCGGTCTCGCTATCTTTCCCGTCGTCCGTCTTGCTGTCCGTACCGTCCTCTCCTTCGTCCGGCTTCGAATCACCGGCACCGGCAACGCCACCGCCACCGCCGCCTCCAGCGCCGGTGTCGGTGCTGTTGTTCGCCTCGGATGGGGCCGCGCCACCAGAGGTCGGCGGAGCCGACTGGTTCTCCGTTCCCGACTCCGCGGGCGTCACCGTGCCGTTGGCCGGTGCCGTCTCGTTACTCGGCGTGACGTTCGTCGTCTCGTTACTCGGCGTGACGTTCGACACCCCGACGGGTTGCTTGGGCTGTGACTCGTTGGGCACGAACACCGCGAACGGGCTGAAGCCGTGGGTGGTGGCGGACAGCATGACGGAATCGTCGGTTTGCATACCGACCTTGGTCTCGAGCATCACCCAGTTGCTGCCCGACTTGTGACCGATCGTCGCCTCTCCGGGGGCGATTCCACCGAACCAGTGCGGGGAGAGCCAGAAGGACACCTGCGCACAGGCGCTGCCGCCGTTCACGTGGAAATTCTTGATCGGTTTCAGGTCGTCGACGTCAGCGTGCGACCGGCGATCGGAGCCGCTCCGGTCGCATTTGATCGGTTCCACGTGGTACATCCCGTTCTCGTAGTTGGGCTGGACGGTCACGTTCTCGGAAACCGACTCCTCGTCCGACAGCACTGAGTACGTCGCACCGCCGCTGATCGAGGCGATGATCACGAACGCCACGACGAGGGTGACGACGGGCGACCAGGTCGAACCGGAGTCGTTCGAGGACATCGTCAGTCGTCACCCCCCCAGCCGCCCCATGCGCCATGACCTCCACCATCCTCGTCCCAGTCGAAACTGTCCCCGTTTTCGTCCGTATCGTCTATCCGGTCTTCCCAGCCGTCCGGGAACTCGTATTTACAATACGTGGTCGAATCCGGACACGGATCGGGATTGCTCTGATTCGTGCCACTGAATCCGGATTGCACCTGACTGTAATCGCCGTCGCCGACGGTGATGGAATTCTGACCGGAGTACGTCACCACCATCAGATTGGTGCCGTGTTTGATCGTGACGGTGTCGACCACGTCGTCCGGCACGCCGGAGAGCGAAAGCGTCCGTTCGTCGTCGCTCAGCGAGAGATCGATCGCGCCCTTGTCGAACTCCCCGGAAGCGCAGAACGCCACCCAACTGATCCCACTCCCGGTCGATTTGTCACAGTCCCAGTCGGGCTTGGCCATCTCCGGATCGACGTGTCGCGACTGAGTCGCGTAGAACGTGAAGTCGAGATCGATCTCCGCGGACTTCATCAACACGCCGCCGGCCTTCCAGTCGATAACAAACTCCCACGCGTTGTCCGACCCGGGATCGAGTTGGCCGAGATAGACGCCCTCGTTGAACTGCTCGTACACCTCGCTCGGCGAGACGAAAGCCGATCCGCTGTCTCCGGTGAACCACCGCACCTCGTCGCCGTCGTCAACGCCGATCCGCACGAGGATATCGTCGGAACCGTCCGAATGCGGATCCCCGTCGTTCATGAACGAATCGGAGTCGGCCGACCGGCCGTGCTTGTCGTCGCTCTTCCGGTTGTTCCGGTGCTTGTCCGCGCCGTACTTACCCTTCCACGAGCCCCAATCTCTCGACCAGCCCTTCCCCCATTTCTTCTTCTCCTTGTCCTTACACGGAATTCGAACCCAGACGTAAGCGGGGTTGTCGCCGACGGTGAGCACGACCCGCTTCTGGCCGTCCGTGTCGTCGCTCTCGCCAGTCCTGATTCGGGTTTGCGTGGTCGAGTCGGTGTTCCCCCACTGTGCAGTCAGATCCAATGTCCCGGCGGTCATCTCCGAGCCAATCTGCTCGGAATCGCTCAACACAGCTGCCGCACCGCTCCCCGTCGACGCCGCTGCTCCGACAGTCGCAGCTGCCCAGAGGAGCTTCCGGCGTGACAGGGAGCGGCGGTCGGTCACGTGTTACCACCACCCTCCGGGGTCGCTGTGTCGCCCTCACTATCGACCACCGTGCCGCCGTCGGTCTCGGGGGCTGTCCGGTGGAGATAGAGGGCGTCGTCGCGGGTCATGAAGTACGTGTCCCGATCCTCGTCGTAGATGACCCAGTCGTCCCGGTCGACGGCCATCTGGACCAGCGATTCGACCGAATCGAGCGGCACCGTCGTCCGCTCACCGATGCCGGCCGGGAGTTCGCCGCGTCGGACGACGCCGGCAGCCGCCCGTGTCGTCGAGCCCTCGGCGCCGGAATCGGCGCCGAGACTGGCGATGTAGATCACGAGACAAAACAGGAAGGCGATGCCTGTCGCGGTCGCCACCCCGATAGACCACGCCTCGCGGGTCGTGTATGCGACATATCCACTGTACGGAACGTAGAAACCGAGCAACAACATGATCAACTGGAGGCTCGACTTGGTGAGCGTGAATCCACCGCCCTCGGAGTCCCCGGACGCCTCCGTCGCCGTCGCGGACACCGCCTCCGTCGCCTCCGGCGACGCGTCGGGAGCGGGGGATTCACCGGCGTCAGCCGCCGACTCCGGTTCTCGGATCGACTTCGCCAGCTCCCAGAGCTCCGAGGCCACGAACAGCACCATCGGCGTCAACACGAGCGCCAGAAAGCCCACCTGGGTGTTGGCGAACTGGATCAGATGCCCGATGAGGGGGATGACGAAGATCACCTCGCCGACCACCCGATCGTGAGGAACGGTGCCCCTGTCGGCCTCCTCGTTGGCGTCGCCTTTGGTGACGTACGCCCGCCCATCTTCGGTCTGCTGGATCTCGACTACGCGGTGCGTGGTCGGCGCCTCGCTGCTAGTCTGGAAGGTTATGATATCCCCGGACTCGATTTCCGAGGGAGGCGCTTCCCGGACGATCACTACGTCGCCGGGGCTCATTTTCGGCTCCATACTGCCCGAGAGGACGACCAGTCCGTGATCGGCACCGACCACCGCCGGCACCGCGTACACGACGAACGGAGCGACGGCGGCGATCAACAGACCCACCGCTAACACGTTCGCCGCCACTCGAAGCGTGTCGCGTTCACTCATGTAGACCACCCCGAGCCATCTTGCTGTCTCCACCCCACGCGCGACTCGGCCAGCGTTCGGTCTCCCCCGTCGAACTCATCACCACTATCGAGCCTCGTCTCTACCTTAGTTATCCGTTGCTTTGACACAACCTGGCCGAGAGTAAGCGAACCCTGAACGCCGAGCACCGGTAGGGTCTCTATGCGTGACCAGCGAACCGGGGCTATCCTTCGATATTGGCCGGTTTCGTGGGGATTCGTGCGCACCGCTCTGACCGTTAACGGCCGGTTAAACGCGGATCGAGACACGGTTAGCCGCCCCCGTTACACGGTCGCGGATCGAATCCGATCTGGAAGGTCGCCGAGTCCCCCTGGATGATGTTGCCGACGTCCTCGGGAATCTCCCACTCGAACGACACGTACACCTCCTGGCCGGGGGATAGGCACGTGTCCCCGCTTATCGAGATCCGGTGCCCACCGGTGTTGTTCTGTGCGCTCCCGGCGAGATCCGACGTAGTGGCCACCTCGGCGAGCGTTCCCGACGCAATCGGCGTATCGCCGATGACCGGGAGCGATTCGAGTTCGCCGTTGCCGGTGAAGATCCCGTCGTCGACCCAGACCGTGATCTCGGTGAAGTCCTCCAGTTCGCCGTCGTTCGGCGACGTGTCCCCGGCGTCGCGCTCTGGCTCGTTGATTCCGTTCTCCGCGGTGTTCGAGAGGTGCGCCAGGAGATACAGCTCCGCGTCCGCCGTCGTCTCGGCGTCCGCCGCCTCGAGCAGTCGCGCCCGCATCGTCACGGACCCGCTGTCACCGGGCATCACCGCCTCGTCGACGATCAGGCCGACGTTCCCCGCGTCGCCGTCGTCCGAGCCCGTGATTCCGGTCTGTTCCTGGACCGCGCCGTTGACGATCTCGCGCCAGGTGAGCCCGATACGGGGGGGCGGGTTCTCGTCCACGAAGCCCTGGGACTGGGCGTACGTGCCGTTCACCGTCCGCTGATTCATATCGACCGGGTCGAAACCGAGCGCGGCCCCGGCCCGATCCGCGCCGAGATAGAGCGCACCGACGCTCCCGGCCGCGGCAAGAATCCGCCGTCGACTGAACGAATCGAGCGGCATGTAGGCCCGCCGACGGAGTCGAACCGCCGTTCGGGGGCGATCCCCGAGACGACCGGTGCGGGTGGGATGGAGAGCGAGGCGTCCGGCGTCAGGCGTCGGTTTCGCTCGGCGTGACCTGCTCGTTGTTCATGCCGCTGCCGTCGTTGTGGCGGCACTGCTCGGTGTAGAAGCCGATATCGAAGCTCGCGGAGTCGGACTGGATTTCGTTTGCGTGGTCAACCGGCAGCCACCATGAGAAGCCAAAGCAGTTGGTTCCGCTGAAACACTCGCGGTCGTCGTCGCTGTCTGGGTCGTTCTGTTCGTCGAACTCGGTGCTCGCGGGGTCACCGTCCAAGGGAAGGCCGTTCCCGTCGGTCAGCACCGTCTCAGCCTCGCTAAGCGTTCCTTGGAAGATAATCTCCTCTGCTTCCAGAACCAGGATCGTGTTGAGAATATCCTGGATCGCATCGTTGAGTTCGGGAATCGTAAATCCGGGCTTGAAGTTGAGTCCGGTGTTGGTCGCCACGGCCTCCATCAGACTGTTCAGGTTGTTCTGCTGTGTTGACGTGAGGTTCGGCGACTGGAGCGCGACGGTGATGATGTCGATCCCATCCTCGCCGCTGATCGGATTCCCATTCCGAACCGTGTTGGTCTGCGGACTGGTGTCGATGTCCCGCGCGACCAACCGCGTCTCCTGTTCCATGTCGCTCAGGGTACCGTCGCGGAAGATATCGGAGATGTAGGGGTTGCCATCGGGATCCTCAACGACATCGTCGAAGTTCTCGGACGATCCACTGACCGTCGCGGAGATGCCGTCGATAGTCGTGACGTTGTTATCCGGATCCTGCAGCGGGTATTGAGTCTCGAAGTTATAGTCCGGCGCGCCGTCGGAGACGAGCAGGATGTACTGGTTGGCGTTCGGTCGTCCCTCTGCGTTGAGAACTTCCCGGGCAAGGTCCAGGGCCTGAGGCAGCGGCGTGCTGCCGTCGCCGCTCTCGGGCAAGAGCTGGTCGACGGTGCCGTTTCCGCTCCCATCTAGGAACTGATCGACGGGACCGATTGCTTCCTGCGGCGATTCGAGGGAAATACGCGCCCCGTTTTGGGCCGCCTGCTCGGACTCGCTGAACGAGATCAGGCCGGTCCTGGCAATCGGTTCGCTACTCCCAGGAAGGTTGCCCTGTGGCAGTGACTCGGCGAAGAAGTTCCCCGCGGCCTTCAGCGCGTCCATCTGATCCTCCTCGATCGATCCGGACTTGTCCGCCAAGACAATGATGTCGACCGGCTCAAGCTCCCCGTCGTGGAGGTTGTTACAGTTGCCATCGTACCAGATCGCAGTCTGGATGGCGTCAGCCAGCTCCGGTTCACCGGGAATGTTCGTCGCATCTTCAGGGTACTCGCCACCAGCATCTTCGTCAGGATCGTCGGCTTCGGCCTCGTTGACCCCGTTCTCGCTTTCAGTCAGCCCGCCGGGCATGTTCATCCAGAGATAGCCCGGGTTATCACAGAGATGTGTACTGAACGTGATCTCGCCGAAGTCCCCTGGCTTCACGTCCTGAAGATTGATCAGTGGCAGTCCCGTTCCGTCGTCGTTCGTGTCGTCGTTGTTCGTCCGGAGCCCGGAAGGCTCCAGCCCCTCATCGTCCGCCCCCACGTCCGCAAGGAAATCACAGGCAGTCTGATTGTTGTCTACCATCTGCCCGCGTGGGTACTCCGCGATCCCGTCGTTGTTGTCGTCGGGGAACGCCTCGATCGACGTGTTGGCCATGAAGTCGTCAACATACGAGTTCGGCACCCAGATCAGCGGCGAATCCGCTCCGGGCGGGAACGCGGTGTAGTTTGCGGGATCGGTGCTGTCGTCCCCGTCGGACGCGGGATCCGTCATCAACACCTCGAACTCGCCAGTTCCCGATTCATTCGCGTAGTTGTCGACTTCGTATTTCGTGCCCGTCTCGTCGAAGTCTGCGTCCTCGTCGTCCGACCAGTCGGAGTAGTGCTCCTCCCAGTCCATCTTCAGATCCAGCTCGCCGGCCACGAGCCGGTTGTTCTCGAACGTTTCCTGATCGCTGAAGTACGCGGACGTACCGAGTCCGGCACCAGCGGACGCCACACCGATCGTCCCGAGTGCGGCGAGCGCCTTCCGCCGTGAGAGTTCGAAGTCGTTTGACATGTTTGGTTTCCTCGTTCGTGACCGCAGTGAAGCGGCCTCGCTCCCCATCCCGGGGAAGCCCACCGGCGGAGTCGAACCGCCGTCGGCGTCGAAGACGCCGTCTCCGAGTGGGTCAGTCCCGTCGTTACGTGTTCGCGTCGTCGGTTTCGTTCGCCGGAACAGCCGCGTTGTTCATGCCGCTGCCGTCGTTGTGGCGGCACTGCTCGGTGTAGAGGCCGAGTTCGAACGTCGCGCTGTCGGACTGGATCTCGTTGCCGTGGTCGATCGGCACCCACCAGGCGAATACGATGGAGTGCTCCGTATCCGGGCTGAAACAGCCCTGGTCGCCAGTTCCGCCGTACTGTTCGGCGTTCATGGCGCTCTGGAGTTCGGTGCCGTTGGACCCCTGTATCATCCCGAGAATGTTCCGGAGGGAGTCGATATGCGGGGTCGTCGTGTCGTCAGCGTCCTGGTAGTTGTCGCCGTCGTCGACCCAGACCGCGGCCTGCACGACATCGAGGAGTTCGACCTCGTCGCTCTCGCTGTCTTCACTCGCCGGTCGCGGTTCGGTCTCCTCCTCGTCCGGATCGTCAGCCTCGGGCTCCGTGACGCCATTTTCACTGGACGAAGTGAGTTCGCCGTTCAACCAGACGTAGCCGGGGTTGTCACACAGGATGAAGTCGAACGTGACCTCGCCGAAGTCACCGGGCTTCACGTCGTCAAGCGCGATGACCGGTTTGGGCGCATCGTCGGCCTGAACGTTCGCCGTATTACCGCCGTCGACACAGTCGATGGAATCCTGCTCGCCGTCTTCGGGGTTCTCGTCGGGATAAACACCCGTCTGCGTGTTGTCGAGGAACTGATCGGGATCGTCGACAGCGATGAGCCACGCATCGTTCGAAGGGAGACCCGTGTATCCCGAGGCCTGAGCCGCCAAGTCGTCGGAATCGCCCACGGTGTCCGGCGCCCCGTCGTACATAATCACGTCGACATCGCCGGAGTCTTCCGGTGTTCCCTGTTCGTTCGGCATCCAGTCCGAGTAGTGCGCCGTGTATCCCACGCCCAGATCGAGCGTCCCCGCCACGAGCTGGTTGTTCTCGAACGTCTCCTGGTCGGAGAAGTACGCGCTCGTCCCGAGACCAGCGCCCGCCGACGCCACCCCGATGGTGCCGAGGGCGGCCAGTGCCTTCCGCCGTGATATGTCGAATCGTTCGTCCGTCATTGTGTGTTCCCCCCGTGAGGGGATGCCCACCGACGGAGTCGAACCGTCGTCGTGACCGGCGTGGGTGCACCGACAGCAGTATCCATAACACCTATCCCCATAGCTAATCGCCAATTCTCACACATAACGACGCACTAACCAGGGGAATGGTTCGGTTACGCGAACCGAACCGAACCGAGCCGATTTTCCACACGCGTGTCGCGCGCGTTAATCATACATTAACGCGAGAGAGGCACTGAAACCCGAATATTCTCGACCCAACTGGTCGGCATAATCGCGTCTTAACCATCACTTCAGGCTCACCCGTCCACAGGGAAAGCTCCTGATAACTATGCCTTGTTGTCGTGTTGGTGTGGCTGACCCGGTCGCTACCCATGAACATCGGACTACTCCAGACGGACGACGTACTCCCCGAGACGGACATTCACGATATCCTCCGCAACGACCGGCGCCGGAACGTGATCAAGTGCCTTCAGGATCGGGGACGAGAGGTGGCGCTTCGTGATCTGGCCGTCCACATCGCCGAAATCGAAACCAACGAGTCACCACCGCCGAGCAACATCCGCGACAGCGTCTACGTCTCACTCCATCAGACGCATCTGCCGAAACTCGACGACGCGGGGATCGTCGACTACGACAGTGATCGGAAGACCATCAGCCTGCGCCGCCCCGCCCGGCAGGTCGACCTCTATATGGAAGTGGTCACCCGATACGGCGTCACGTGGGCCACGTACTACCGCGCGGTCGGCACGCTCTCGCTCCTCAGCATCGTCTTGGCGTCGACCAATACGCCACTCATCTCGTCGATCGATCCGTTGCTGTGGGCCAGTTTCTTCCTCATCGTGATCGCCGTTTCCACTCTGTACCAGTTCTGGTCTCGTCGCTGGCTCTACCTGCAACAGTTGCTGTAGCACCCCGGTGTCGTCCGGCGATTAATCTCAGAGACGATAACTTTCGTCGGACAACTTCGATTGCCACAGAGGCACTGTCTATCCAGCTAATGACCGAATTGGGGATTTCGTCGTTGGTGGATTATCTTATTTGATACTCGTGGCAAACATTTATTCTCAAGACCCCCCCAGTACAACGTACTGGTATGAAAGCGCGTCCCCCAAATCTTGAACCAGTCGAAGTGTCGCTTCCGAAGGGGCTCGAACGCTCAGCGTCGTATATGTCCGATCAGCTCTGTAAAGGGTTCATTCACCACGATCAACGTGAGCGAGAGGCAGCGATCGAGGCGTTCGCAGCAGTCGATATCCTGCAGTTCGATCATCTCGACGAAGAGGACGCGTTCCGTGCAGCCGTCGGCTACGTCGACGCACTCTGGATCAAAGACCGGATCGAAGAATCCTGCCGCGTCGACGGTGAACTCGACGCGGACGAACTCGCGGCGGCCGACTGGTCGCCCATGGAGGCTGCTTTCGAGCGTCGCGCCGAGGCCGCGGGTATCGACCCACGGTACGCCGAGCTGACGACCGAGGCGTGGGTGCAACACAAACTCGATGGAGACTACTGGACGCCGATGATGAACGCGCAGATGCTGGAGCTCCGAGCCGCGCTCCAGGATCCGACCTACCCAAACAAGCCGCGGCACGGACAGGGTGGGTTCGGTCCCGAGCCCACTCGGTACGCTCTCGGTAACGAACTCCACGACACCCGCGAGTGGGAACAGGCCCGCGAGGTTATGACGCCCTACTTCCAGCGTATTCTCGACGAACGTGACGCGTGAGTGGTCACTCGGCAGCCATCGCCTGGGGCGATAACTGCGCCTCGAACACGCGGGCACCACACTCCTCGCACGTCGCGGCGATCACGTCGATCGACCGACAGCACGATTCGACGGTGTCCTCGCCCAGCGATACCGGGCCGTCACACGACGGACAGCGCTCGAGCCAGAGCCGCAACGATCCGAGCACTTCCGTCCGGGCGTCGAACCCCAACTGGTGCCAGCCGGGATGGCGTTCCCGAAGTTCGCTATCCGCCGCGAGGTCGGCGAGGTAGGCCGCCCGGGACTCCCACTGCCCGACGCGCGTGTCGTCGATGAACGCCTCGTAGGCATCACCGTACGACTCGACGCGTACCCGCTCGGGATCGATGTCGAGCCCTTCGAACAGCGCGACGACGCCCCGGTCATCCCGGTCGCGCTGTCGCTCGATACGGTCGTACCACGCCTCGTGGAACCCGTCGGTGAGACAAAGATCGGCTCCGTCCCGACACTCCTCGACAGCGTCGACCTCGAGGAGGAACGACTCGATGTCGGCGTCGTCGCCGATCGTCGGCGAATCGGGCGTTTCGTGTTTGTCGAACAGCTTCAACACCGAGTCGGGAAAGTATCGCTTCGTCAGCGTCGGCGTTCCGGGCACGAGATAGCCACGGAGATAGATCGCGGCCACGGACACCGCGAAGACGACGACCGCCGCGGGAGGCGAGACGAGTGCGACGGCGCCGCTACCGACAACGGCGATCACGAGGTTGACGATCGTACACGGAACACAGCGATTTTCACCGGTGTATTCGGGCTGTCGAAAGCGGTGGACGCTGAAGGACATCACCTGTCTAGACCGTCTCGCGAGCCATAGATAATCGCCTATTAATCGGCGTATGGCTGCGGTTTCTTCGTGTGCCAGTCAGCCGTCGAGCCGGACCGTCTCACCCGCCTGGATCGCACGCTCGGACACGTCGACGGATCGGCTGCCCTCCCCGATACGGTACGTCCCGGGATTGGCGACCGTCACTTCGAACTCGCCGTCCGTGACCGACGCCCGACGGACGTACTCAAAGTCGGCACCGGGGATCGACACCTCGGCGACGAGTCGAACCGTCTCGGTGTCGTCCGGTGCCGACCCGCGGATGGTCGCTCCAGGGACGAGTCGGAACACCTTCCGCGCGCCGTCCTCGGTCGCGAACACCGCACGGAAGTGATCGACCCCGCCGATATCGCTGATCGTGGCGCTCCCGAACCGGTCGTGGAGCGTCGACTGAATCGTCGACGAGGAGATCAACCCGAGATGGGGCAGGTCGCGGGTGACGACGAACCCGACACGGCCGTCGAACTCCTCGTACCACTCGGCGCTGGTGTTCGCGTTCGAGAACAGGAAATCCTCGTAGTGGCGCTGGGCGTAGCCGTACGACTCCGCCTCGCCGTTGACGAAGTAGTTGTAGACTCGGTTGCGTCCCCACTTGCTGAGGACGTAGCTCTCCGGATACGGCAGGTCGTGGTCGTCGACGTAGCCCGCGATCCACCGCGCCGCCTCGTAGGTGGCGTCGTCGATGACGAGCCGGCGATCGATGAGGGCGGTGTAGAGCGAACCGGAGCCGACGGCGACGCCCGCGAGGCCGGCGAGTAGCGCCACGCGCGTCCGGTCCGGAACGACGAGGGCGTCGTCGTCATCACCCCCGTCGGCGGCGACAGCTTGATCGGCGGCGTCGCCGTCACCGAGCCGTCGCGGAACGGGTGGCTTCACGAGGTCGAACCACGACGCGAGCAACACGAATCCGACGCCGCCGAGGATGGCGGCAAAGGGAGCGAGTTCGCCGGCGAAGCGACGCTGGAGCGCCGCCAGTACCCCGAGGTGGATGGCGTACACGCCGACGACGAACCAACCGGGTTCGAGCCGCTGCCAGCCCCACTTGGCCGCGAAGGGGAGCATCGGGGCGGCGAGCACCGACGCGAACCCGAGAATGACGAGGACGCCGACGGCGCCGTAGTTCGCCCCGACGCCGGCGAGTTCCGCCGGCCCGCTCCGAAGGAAGAAGTCGAGGCCAGCGTCCAGTTCGGTCGAGAGAGACGGAATCCGTCGGACGGCGACGACGGCACCGACGCCGAGGATGACTTCGGTGGCCACGAGCCACGTCCACGAACTGTCGAAGCGGCGGACGACGACGACGAGCGCCAGCAACCCCACGCTCCCCAGCGCGAGCAAGTCGAGAGCGTAGACGACGGCTTCGAACTGCCACCCGAGCAGTAGGTGGACGAGGTTGGCGAGTGCCGCGCCGCCGACGAGGCCGGCGACGACCGGCGCGAGCCGTTCGGGGCCGGGGCGACGAATCTCAACCAGTGCGGCGAGCGCGAGTCCCGGGGCGAGCGGAAGGAGGAGGAGCGGGGCGGCCTCCCACGAAAGCGCCTGCGCGGCGACGCCGACGGCGAGACCGCCGGCTGCGATCCACGTTCGGCGGTCCCGCTCGCTCCGCGAGAGTAGTTCGATCACGGCCAGCGCCGTCAGCGCGAGCCACACGTAGTCGAAGGCGTGATGATCGGCGACACCGAGCGCCGTCCGGTAGGCGTGGGCCGGCGTGACGGCGAGCAGCCCCGCGGCGGCGAGGCCGACGCGGGCGTCGTCGGTGAGTCGCGTCGCGGCGCCGTACACCAGCGCCGCCGTGGCGACGGCCGCCACGACGGGATACCAAGCGACGACCAACCCCGATCCCCAAGTACCCGCTCCGAACGGCCACGCCGCGACGGCGAGCGTCGCGACGAGCAGGGGTTCGCCCTTGATTCCCCGATCCGGAAGTGAGGGGAGCGGGCCGTCGAGCAGCGACTGGTCGACGAGATAGCGGTAGAAGTAGGGGTCGTTCGAGGCGAGGACGACCCAGTCGTCGCGGAACACCTCCTGGATGGTCGGGAGACGGACGAGAACGACGAGCGCGATGACGACGAGGAGGGCCGTGCGAACGCGGATGCGACGACGGCCGTCCGACTCGTCGCTCGGGTCGGCTTCATTCACGCGCCGGTCCCCCGTTCGAAACGGATCCATCCACCGACATTCGTTCGAGTGGTGTGGATACAGCTACATATAGTCGACTGCCCGCTGGAGACGCACACACTATCGGAGAACCGCTGCGGCGTCCGTAAACGCCATCCAGAGCTGTCGGAGGACGATGCGGAGGTCGAACCAGAACGACTGGTTCCGAATGTACGCTACGTCGTAGCGGAGCTTCTTGTGGGGATCGGTGCTCGTCACGCCGTTGATCTGTGCGAGGCCGGTGAGTCCCGGTTTGACGAACCACCGCTGCCGCCACGAACTGACCTCGGATTCGATCTCGGCCTCCTCGTCGATCCACGCCGCGCGCGGTCCGACGACGCTCATCTTCCCGCCGAGGATGGTCAGTAGCTGCGGGATTTCGTCGAGGTGCGTCTTTCGAAGGAACCGTCCGACTCGGGTGATCCGGTCGTTGTGCTCGTCGTCGACCGGCGTCGCGGACTCGCCCTCCGGCGTCATCGTCCGGAACTTGTAGGCTGTGAACGTATCGCCGAACTCGGCGGTTCGTTGCTGGGCATAGAGGATTGGCCCGCCATCGTCGAGTTTGATCGCGGCGGCGATGAGGAACATGACGGGCGCGAGGACCATCAGCCCAGTTACCGCGAAGGCGATGTCGAAGGCGCGCTTGAGGACGTGGCTTCGCCACGCCCAGGGCTCGACGTCGATGTCGACCAGGTCGCCCGTCTCGACGCCCGTCGTCAGCACCGTGTCGGCGTGGCGGTGGTGGACTTTGGCGCTGACGCCCATCCGGTGGCACGTATCGAGCGAGCCGAAGAACTCCTCCTGATCGGGGTACTCGAAGGCGAAGACGACGGTGTCAATATCACGTTCGACGAGGACATCCTCCAGTCGGGCGAGGCCGCCGAGACACTCCGACTCGGAGACTGACACGGAGCTGACGGTGCCGCCGTCAGGGGTCGCGAGAGTGAGGCCGTCCCCGGCGGCCGGCCGCCGGAAGCGAGCCGCGAACGACGAGATGTAGCCCTCGACCGGCACAGTCGTCTCCCGAATGACCTCCTGGATGGTCTCCGGATCGTCTCCGACAACGACGGTCCGTTCCGGATCAATCCGCGGGCTCCGGCGAATCACAACGAACCACGCCGGAAGCAGGGCACCCATTGCGAGCGTCGTGAGAACGAGCGTTGTCCGGGGGAGGCGGTACGTGTAGTCGAAGTAGCCGACGGCCGCGAGGGCGACGGCGGTGAGGAACACCCGTCGCTCGACCAGCATGATCGTATCCAGAACGCGACGCGGGCGCGGCTTGAATAGCGGAAGAAGGGCAATGAGGGCGACTAACAGCGTGGTCGCGATGGCGAGCGAGAGGTCGCCGTTCGAGAGGGTCGTCGCCGGCAACCGACCGAAGAGCGGCACCACGTCGGTCAATCGCTGTGTTGCCTGCTGATTCGCGACATCGACACTCCCCACGACGAGCGCTGCGGCTCCCACCCCACCAGTGAGCCGGTACCGCCACCCCGAGAGCATTACCAGTGGGATGTGCATACACGTATATGGTTAGTTAGTTGTTAACCGAACACCTCGACGCGGGGGTTCGATTCGGCCCATGAGGTAATCGGCACCTACCACGACGAGCCGACACGGTAGGGAGAGCGTTACCCGGGCGAACGTGTCGTTAATCGTGGGTTAAACCAGAAGGCCACCGACGATGGCGAGCGCGCCCAAACCCACACAGAGAACCCAGACAGCCACTCTGCGTACGATCCGCATCAGTAAACCGATCGTGGCGTAGCCGACGACAGCGGCGACGACGAGGGCAACCAGTCCCGCGGAGGGACCGACGCCGAGACCGCCCGCGCGGACCACGCCAACGGTGCCGCCGATGAGCGCGGCGGGGATACTGAGCAGGAAGGAGAGGCGAAAGGAGGCGGGGCCGTCGTGGCCCCGGAGGAGGAGGGCGCTCGTCGTAGTCCCGGAACGGGAGACACCGGGAAGGATCGCGAGGCCCTGCAGGCCACCGACCAGGAGGGCGTCGACGGCGTTCGGCGTCTCCCGCGTCGCCAGGGTGCGTGCGTCGGCGACCCGCTGGAGGACGCCCGTCGCGACGAGCAGTCCGCCGATGAGTGCGACGAAGGCACCGCCGGTCAGTTCGCTCACGAGCGCTTCCAGCGCGAGGAGGGCAATGAGGCCCACCGCGGACGAGGCGGCCGTCGCGAGGACGACGAACGAGAGCGTCGCCGTCTCGCTGTCGAACGCCGACGCGGGGTGGAGAGACGACCACGAGGCGAGGGCGTCACGCACCTCGTCGCGGTAGTACGCCGTGGCCGAGAGGGCAGTCCCGAGGTGGACGAACAGGGCGTACGAGACGGCGACGCCGGGCGCCGTGCCGAGCGCCGTCAACGCGATGGCGATGTTGCCCTCGCTGGAGATGGGGAGCCATTCGAACACCCCCTGCAGGAGGCCCACGACGACGGCGACCAGGTGCGGGTCCATACCGGGAGAAAACTGTCAGCACTTATAGAACGTGTGGATGACTACGCGGGCCGGCGAACGCGCCCGTGGCCGGTCGGCGAGCGCGGCGCACGATCGAGCCACCGCCCACACAGGACGGCGAGGAGGGCGAGTGGAAGGCCAGGGTGGAGGAGGGCCAAGACGGGCACAAGCAACAGCGCCGTCACGACCGGATCGCTCTCGGTCCGGGTGGCGAGGCGTTCGCATCGGGGACGGGTGTTCGAGTACATGGGAAAGGGGGGGCGGGGTGCGTGTGAGGGCCGAAGCGGAGAGAGTGAGCCGTCTGTTTTGTTTGTTCGGCTCATCCCGAACAAACGGACCAAACAATTTAATACTTACGATGCGTCGAATGAAGACGTGAACGCACGGCGGACCGACGGGCTGGCCGGGGGTCGACGATGAGCGGGGACGCCTCCGAGGCAGTCCGGGAGGAAGTGATCGAATCGATGGAGCGCTCGGCCGAAGTGTACGGATTGAGTCGGAGCGCCGGGCGGGTGTACGGCGCGCTCTACTTCGCGACCGACCCGCTGTCGATTCCGGAACTGGTCGAGGAGACGGGCTACGCGAAGTCGACGATCAGCAACGTGACGCGGAAGCTCACCCGCATCGGGCTGATCCGCCGGCGGTCGAGCGGCGGGGGCGGGCGCCGCGTCCAGTTCGAACCCGAGACGGACCCCTGGTTCGTCGTGCAGGACGTGTTCCAGCAGTACGTGGCCCGGGAGATGGCGACGACCCGCCGGACGCTCGACCGCGCGGCCGACCGACTCGACGGCGAGGGCGAAACACACGACCGCATCGCGGAACTGGCCGAGACGTACGACGGGTTCGAACGACTCCTCGAACTCGCGATGGAGCATTCGATCGACGAGCTGGTCGAAGCGATCGAGGCGTACGACGGAAAGTAATCACCAGGAGACGGTGTAGACGCAGGCGTCGTCGCCGTCGCGCCGACACCGATCCCCGCGCTCCTCGACGAAGACGAACGACTCGACGGGCGCGTATCGCCGGGCGACCGCGCGGATCAGTCCACGGTCGAACGCACAGGGGTACGGCGTCTCGGCGGTCACCTCGCCGGTCCGGTCACCCACCGCCTCGAAGCGGTAGGCGCCGATGTCGCCGCCGCGGTGGTTGCGCTGGTACGCCTCGTCGATGGATCGAAGCCCCGATTCGACCGATGAGAGTCCGGTTGGCCACTCGGCCACGTCCGGGATCTGTTCGCCGAGACGGTCCAGAATGTGTGGTTCGAGTTCCGCGGCGATGACCTCGAACGTGTTCAGCCACGCCTGCTGGGGGTACCACTCGTCGGCAGAGGGGTCGTCGATACCGTTGGCCGCGAGAGCGTCGTACGCCGTCTTGCGGTACGACTCGGAGAAACGGGACAGGGCGTCGTCGACGACGGCGAGGATCGTCCGGCCGTGGACCTCCACGTCCTCGTCGAAGGCCTCGTAGGGTGCCATCGTACTGTTGCGTGCGGGGCACCGGGATATAGGTTGGTGGGACGGCGGTCAGACGGGCGGGCGAAGCGCGTCGAGTCGTCGACACCGGTAGAACCGCACGCCCCGCACGAAGAGACTCCAACCGGCCACCGCCAGGGCTGCCGCGACGGCGTTGACGAGGATATCTCCCATCTCAAACGACCGGTACGCGAGCGTCGACTGGATAAGTTCGATACCGATGCCGTACGCCGCCGCGAAGGCGAACACGACGGGGAGGATCTGCCAGTTCGGTCGCGGACTACCCTGCAGGGCGTACGCCAGGACGACCGCCAGGCCGGTGTAGGCCATTCCGTGGAGCCACGTCGAGAAGGGGAGGACGCCGAACGGGCCGGTGACCAGCCGCCCGGCACCCGGCGGTCGCACGACCGAGGCGACGAGAATCGTCGTCAGCACCGCGACCACGAGGAGCCAGCGGACCGACCGCGGGACGAGCGGGAGGTGAACGCGGGCGCCAGCCATACCCGGGCTACGGAGTCGACCGGGAAAACGTGGGTGGTCGCGACCGTCGGGGGATCACGTAACACGATCCGGCCCCCCGGTCCCGCGTTGCCGACGGTGAGCGTCGCGGGCACCGACCCAAACCACCTTGACGCTCCCCGACGACGACGACGCATGCTCGACGCCGAACGCCGAACCGTCGCCACGGCGGTATCGCGGCTCGCGAGGCTGACGCCCGGACGCACCGGCAATCTCAGCGTTCGTCGCGACGATCACGTCGCCATCACCCCCTCTGGCGTCCCGTACGACCGGATCGACGCCGCCAACGTGCCCGTCGTCGACGCCGACGGGCGCGTCCACGGCGACCACGAACCGTCGAGCGAACTCCCGCTCCACCGGGCGTGTTACGATGCGTTCGACGCCGGCGCCGTCGTCCACGCCCACGCGCCGTGGTCGACGACGCTCGCCGTCCTCCGGACCCCCGTACCGCCCGTCCACTACATGCTCGCCCTGGCCGGCGGGGCGGTGCCCGTCGCGGAGTACGCGACCTACGGGACGGAGGGGCTGGGCGCGGCCGCCGTCGCCGCGATGACCGACGCCGACGCGACGGCGTGTCTGCTCGCCAACCACGGACTCCTCACGATCGGCGAGGACCTCGACGACGCGATGGAGACCGCCGTCGCCGTCGAGTCCGTCGCACAGGTCTACTGCCAGGCGCGGGCGATCGGCACGCCCGAACCGCTCCCCGAGGCGGAACTCGACCGCGTGGCCCGGAAACTGGACGCATACGGCCCCGACGAGGACGCGGAGAGCGAGGGTTAAGTCGCGTGGCCTGCTACCAGTAGGCATGAGGACGATCGAGTGGGACGACGACCGCGACTGCATCGCGATGGTCGACCAGACGAAACTCCCGTCGGCGTACACGACCTATCACGCCGAGACGGTGGCCGACCTGATCGAGAGCATCCGGCTGTTGCGCGTCCGCGGCGCGCCGGCACTGGGGGCCGCGGGGGCCTACGGCGTCGCGCTGGCCGCCCGGCGCAACGACGCCGCGGACTTCGACGCGTTCGTCGACGCCGCCACCACGGACGCCGACGCCATCGCCACGGCGCGCCCGACCGCGGTGAACCTCTCCCGCGAGGTGGAGACTGTGCTGGCCGAACTCGACGCCTGTTCGTCGATCCCGGAGGCGCGGGAGCGGACGCTCGCGCTCGCGGAGGACATCGCCGACGCGGACGTCGAACGGAACAAGCGTCTCGGCGCACACGGCGCCGACCTCCTCGGGGACGACGACACGGTGATGACCCACTGCAACGCCGGCGCCCTCGCGACCGTCGACTGGGGGACCGCCCTCGGCGTAATCTACTCCGCACAGGAGGCCGGCAAGGACGTCCGCGTCGTCGCCAACGAGACGCGTCCGCTGAACCAGGGGGCGCGCATCACGACCGTCGAACTCCAGGAACACGGCGTCGACGTGACGCTCATCCCCGACAGCGCGAGCGGGCTATGCATGCAGGAGGGGCGGATCGACGCCGTCGTCGTCGGCGCCGATCGGATCGTCCTCGACGGCGGCACGGCGTTCGGTGAGGGCGGCGTCGTGTTCAACAAGATTGGCACGTACAATCACGCGGTCCTCGCCGACCGCCACGACGTGCCGTTCGTCGTCGCCGCGCCGCACGCGACGATCGACGCCGACCGAAGCGCCGACGAGGTGGAGATCGAACGGCGCGACCCCGAGGAGTTGCGGAAGATCTACGGCACCCAGAACGCGCCGCCGGAGACGGACGTGTACAACCCCGCCTTCGACGCGACGCCGATGGAACTCGTCGACTACCTCGTCACCGAGACGGGCGTGTACGAACCGCCGCTGGATCGGACCGCGTTCGAAGACGTGGATCGGGCGCCCGCCTGAGTCGGTGGGGCGGGATCAGCGCAACCGCGACGTCGCCGTCGTCCGTCCGGACCGTCAGTTGTCCGTGTCGAGCACCGCCACGTACGCCTCCGTCTCGTACTCGCCGAAGTCGAACTGTGACTCCAGGGTGGCGTGCGTCCGCCGGAGGTCGTCGCCGGTTACGACCACCACCTGTCCGGCGACGCCTCCGCCACCACGTGCCCGCCGATCGCCGAGTCGGTCGGGGACATTCAGGAGTCACCGACGCGGATGGCTCGCACCAGCGAGTAGACCGGGACGCCGTCGATGGCGTCGGTGCCCTGCTTGTCGACGAGGACGACACAGGCCACGGGGTCGCCCCCACGTTCGCGGATGGCCTCCACCGTCTCGGTCATCGTCGTGCCGCTGGTGATGGTGTCGTCGACGACGTAGCACTCCCGGTCGCGGATGTCCGCGAAGTTTCGGGAGAACGTTCCCTCGAACTCGCCCAGGTCCCCCTCCTCCCACTGGTGCTTGCGGGGCGCGTAGGCCGCGATGTCCGTGTCGAGTTCGCGGGCGACGACCGTCGCCAGCGGGCCGCCGGCCTTCTCGATGCCGACCGTCAGGTCCACGGCCTCGCCCTGCTTCGAGAGGAGGTCGGCCATCGCCCGACCGACGAAGGTCAGCCGGGCCGAGTCGCGGCCGATGGCGCTCCAGTCGACGTGGATGTCGTGCGGTCCGCCGGTGTCCGCCGACGTCGGGGGCGAGGCGTCGGACTCGGCGTCCGCGGCCCGGTCGACGAGCCAACTCGCCGTCTCCCGGGAGACGTTCAACTCGTCCGCGATCTCCCCCTTGGAAAAGCCGCGGTCGGACAGTCGCTGTGCGCTCTCGATCAGGTCGTCGACGTTTTTCATAATGTGTCGAACTCCACGGCGGTTTTCAGCGTCGCGTCGGGGTCGAACGCCGCCTCGAACCCCTCGACGGGGGCGATTTCGGTCACGTACTCCTCGAAGAACCACGACGGGAATCCGGCGAGGCGCTCGACGGCCGCGCGGAAGTGTTCCGGTCCGGAGTTGACGCTTCCCACCAGCGCCTTGTTGTGCATCACCAGATCCGAGTGGAAGTGCCCGGCGTCGACGGTGACCTCCGAGGCTCCCGGGAGACCCAGGAGGGCGGCGACGCCGTTGGGGGCGAGGGCGTCGACGCAGTCGAGAGCGTGTCTCGCGTGTCCGGTCGCCTCGTAGACCAAGTCGGCCGATTCGTGGGCGTCCGGAACCGCTCCGACGGGCGTCTCGCGCGAGTCGACGTAGGTCGCGCCGAGGGCCTCGACCAGGGCGACGCCCGGGTCCGACCGGTCCCGTCGGCCCAGACAGTAGACGTCCATCTCGGGGACGAGCATCGCGACGGCGACGAGTCCGAGCGGGCCGGTGCCGAGAACCAGCGCCGTCTCCGGCGTCCACGCGAACGACGACCGGGACGCCCGCGCCAGTTCGAGCGCCTTCTCGGAGATGCTCGTCGGCTCGACCAGAAACCCCCACGGCGCGAGTTGCTCGGGGATCGGGATCAGGAACGCCGCGGAGCTGGTGAAGTACTCGCTCATGAAGCCGTGCGCGCCGTCGATGCCGCGTTCGACGCAGGCCGACGGCGGCGCCATATCGGCTTCGCCACGCTCGAAGTACGCGTTCGACCCATCGGATGGGGGGCGACGAACCGTCGGCACCACCACGTCGCCGCGCTCGAAGTCGGTGGTCGTCGGGTCCACGACGACGCCTACCGCCTCGTGACCGAGGATCAGGAACTCCTCGCCCGGCGGCGGCCCGCCGTGTGCGCCGGCGACGACCTCGTGATCGGTGCCGTCGACGCCGACCCGGAGCGTCCGAACCAGCACCTCGCCAGGGGCCGGGTCGGGACGGGCGACATCGAAGGGGCGGGGGCGGTCGTCCCCCGACGCGATACCGATGGCTTTCACACGCCGTTCGTGTCGTTCTGTCGAAGAATATTTATCGATTTCCGAGTAAGTTTTCCGAACAGTGCTCGGCGACGGAGTCGGCACCGCCGAACTCCGTCCGTTCGCCCCAGCCATGGAACGTTACGACCAGTTGTACCGACTGTACGAGGAGTTCGACACGGAGCGGCTGCGCACCTATCAAGAGTTTGTCGACCTGTTCCCGCCGGTCGACTCGCCGGTCGCGCTCGAACACTGGCAGAGTGTCGCGGAGGAACTCCGGTCGCTTCGGGAGGACGTCCACTCGGCGTACCCCTCCGGCGGGGAGACGTTCGCCGCGCTGGCGAGCCTCGCCACGCGGGAGCAGGCGTTCACCGGCCTCGACCTCCACTCGACGTACGGGCGCGACGTGGACGTCCTGGTGTTGGACGTCGACGAGACGCTGCGCTCGGCCGGTCGCACCGACAACGAGATTCCGCGGGAGACGCTCCACCTGCTCACCAGGTTTCACGACGACGGCGTCCCCATCGTCATCTGCACCGGCCAGACCCTGGAGAACGTCAAGGGATTTCTCATCCAGGGACTGGGGAACGAACTCGTCCACTCCGGTGACGTGAGCATCGTCTACGAGGCGGGGACGGGTGTGTTCACGCCCGGCCACGGCGAGCGGACGAAACAGCTCCTCTACGAGGATCTGGACGAGGAGATCCGGACGACGTTTCGGGGAGTGCGCTCGCGCGTCCTCTCGGCGGCGCCAGAGCACCTCCGCCGGGGCTGTCATCTCCAAGGCAACGAGTTCAACGTCACGCTCAAGCCGAACTTCGAGACGGGGAGCGAGCGTGCCGAGACGGTCATCGACGAAGGGCTCGTCTACGTGCTGGATCTACTCGAGGAAACCGTCACGGACGTCGTCGGTGACGGCATCGAGCCGAGCGGGTGGGCGCGCGCCCACTACGCCGCGTCGGACCCGGAGATCGCCGCAGTGCTCGACGCGCGCGGCGAGCGGCCGGACGTGGACGCGACGGCCGTCCCGCCGACCCTGGCGGCACTGTTCGACCGTATCGACGTCGCCTACTACGAGGCCGACGCGGCCGAGGTGGGCAGCCTGGAGCTCAACAAGGTGGTCGGCGTCGAAGCCGCGCTGGACGTACTGGGGGTCGACGACCCGTTCGCGCTCGTGATGGGCGACAGCAAGAGCGACCTGCGCGTGATGCGGTGGGTGGCGAAAAACGACGCCGGCATCGCCGCGGCCCCCGAACACGCCTCCCCGGACGTACTCGATCACGTCCGCGGTACCGACGACCTGATCTTCGGCCGCGGGGATTCGAGTGAGATGCTGCGAACCGTCCTCGCGCTCAACCACCTCTCCGAACTCGACTGATCCGGATCATTGTAAGTCGTTACCGGTGGACTGCCGAAACCGTCCGGCTGACCACCGGTAAACAGTTACAATAAGCCGTACGAGACGGTCGGCGTCTTTTTGTCGCGGCCCGGACGAAGCGAAGGTATGCCAGCGCCGAACCCGGGGACCGCCGATCCGCTCGACCTCCGTGGCGTCGTGCCGCCGACCGTGACGGCCTTCGACGCGGATGGAGCCGTCGACCACGACGCGACCGCCGCCCACGCGCGGTTCGTCGTCGACGGCGGGGCAAACGGCGTCTTCCCGCTCGGAACCAACGGCGAGTTCCCGCTGTTGACCGGGGACGAGCGCCGGGCCGTCGTCGAGACGGTGACCGACGCCGTCGACGTACCTGTCATCGCGGGTGTGGGCGCCCCGAGCACGCGGGAGACGGTCGCCAACGCCACCCACGCCGAAGCGACCGGCGCGGACGGCGTCGTCGTCGTCACGCCGTACTACTACCCGCTGGACGGCGACGCCGCGGTCCGCCACTACCGGGCGGTCGCCGACGCCGTCGACCTCCCGGTGTACGTCTACCACATCCCGAGCAAGACGGGCAACGATCTGTCGCTATCGACGCTCGACCGCCTCGCCGCGATCGACGGGGTCGCGGGCGTGAAAGACTCCTCGAAGGACGTCCCGTGGCTCGCACAGGCCGTCGACGTCCACCCCGAACTGACCTTCCTCGCGGGATCGGACTCGTTACTGTTCGCGGGGCTGGAGATCGGTTGTGCGGGGATGGTCAGCGCCGTCGCCAACGTCTTCCCGGAACTCGTCGTCGACCTGTACGACGCCTACGCCGACGGGAACGAGGCCGAGGCGAACCGGCTCCAGTCACGAGTGTTCGACGTGCGGTCGGCGCTGAAGCGCGGACCGTACATGGCAGGGGTCAAGACCGCCCTGTCGCTTCGCGACCTCGATTTCGACGCCGGCGGGCTTCGGGCGCCGCTCCGATCGATGGACGACGACGGGCGCGCGGCGCTCCGGACCGAGCTTGCGGAGCTCGGTCTGCTGTAGCGACCCGCGGCCGCGGAACCACCGGTATTAACCTCCGAAGGTCACTGAGAGCGAGCATGGCCGAACTCCTCACCTTCGGCGAAACGATGCTACGCCTCACGCCACCGCGGGGCCACCGGCTCTCGCGGGTGGACCAGTTCGACGTCCACGTCGGCGGCGCCGAGAGCAACGTGGCGGTCGGCGCCGCCAACCTTGGCGTCGAGACGGCCTGGATGTCGCTGTTACCCGACACCGAACTCGGTGAACGGATCGCATACGCGCTCCGCGGCGAGGGCGTCGAGCCGCTCGTTACGTGGACGGAGACCGGCCGCGTCGGGACCTACTACTTCGAACGCGGGGGGCGGCCACGCGGGCGCGACGTCGTCTACGACCGCACCGGAGCGCCGATCAGGGAGGCGACGCCCGAGACAGTGGCCGTGGATCGGGTCCGGAACACCGACGCGTTCTTCACCACCGGAATCACGCCGGCGTTGTCCGATAGACTGGTCGAGACGACCGCATCCCTCCTCGAGACGGCCAGCGACGCCGGCGTGACGACGGCCTTCGACGTGAACTACCGGGAGAAACTGTGGTCGCCCGCCGAGGCCCGGTCGACGCTCGCCGACCTGTTCCCCGCGGTCGACATCCTGTTCGTCGCCGAACGCGACGCCAGCGACGTCCTCGGGATCGACGGCGACGCGGAGGCGATGGCCCGTGACCTCGCGGCCGAGTACGACTTCGAGACGGTCGTGGTCACACGCAGCGACGAAGGGGCGCTGGCCCTGCACGGTGGGGAGCCGACCAGCTGCGGGACGTATCCGGTCGATACTGTCGATCCGCTCGGCTCCGGGGACGCCTTCGCCAGCGGGTTCCTCGCCGAGCGACTGGGCGGGGCGTCCATCTCCGAAGCGATGGCCTACGGCACCGCGACCGCCTCGCTGAAACGAACCGTCGAGGGGGATATGGCCCGCGTCTCGCGCGACGAGGTTCGCGCGCTCGTGGAGACTGGCGGCGGCCTGGACATCAGTCGCTGACGTGGCCGGCGCCCGGCGCGGTCGGGAGTCCACGGCCGGATGAGCGGTCGACGCCACCGGCGCCGACCGCGGGGAGACGGCCTCGTGGCCGGATACGGGGACTTAACAACCGTGGCTGGCGAGGGACCCGTATGGCCGTTCAGCGAGGCGACGACGCCCGTCTAGAGGATCGGGAACGCAACGACTGGACGATACGCGACGAGGACGCCCGCCGGTACGTCCGGGGCGCCATCGACGCGACGGTGACGCTCGTCGAATCGACGTACGGCCCGGCCGGAATGGAGAAGTTCGTCGCCACGTCGGACCGCCAGAACCGCGACGATTTGCGCCGGATCGACGACGCGGGGCGGCTCTTCGACGCCATCGAGAGCGGGGACGGCTTCGGCCATCCGGTCGCGGCGCTGTTCGTCGACGGCGTCAGCGGAATGCGTAGCCGAGTCCACGATGGGACGACGACGGCGGTCCTCCTCGCCGGCGCACTCATGGACGAAGGGTTCGACCTCGTCGAACGGGGGCTCGCCCCCAGCAGCGTCGTCGTGGGGTACGGCATCGCCCGGGCGCGAGCCGGCAGCGTCCTCGACGAACTCGCCCGGCCGGTCGACAGCGACGACGAGACGACGCTCACGAACGTCGCCGCGACGACGATGACGACGACCCTCGCCCCGGCGGTGCGCCAGGAGCTATCGGCGCAAGTGGCGTCGACTGTCGGGCGCCTCGCCGACGCGGGCGACGGCTGGCCCAACACCGACCACGTGAAAGTGCTCGCGGCGCCCGGCGTCGACACGGCAACCTACGACGGACTGGCGCTGTCCCGGCCCGCGGACGCCGACCCGAACGGCCGGGGCGTCACGGCACCGATCACCGACGCCACGGTCGCGATACTGGATCGGGAGATCGACTTCGAGGAGACGGCGACCGTCATCGACGGCGGCGAGGGCGTCCAACTCACCTCGCCCGAGGCCGCCGAGCGCTACCGGAGCGAACTGAGCGTGCGAATCGAGGCTGCGGCCGAGGGCCTGGTCCGGAGCGGGGTCGACGTGCTCGTCTCGCTCGAACGGCTCGACGAACCGGTGGTCGACGCGTTCGAGCGGGCGGGGCTGGCGGTCGTCGACAAGGCGACCTACCCCAAAGAGGACGTCTATCGACTCGCCGAGGCGACCGGCGGGACCGTCGTCTCGAAGCTCGACGACCTCACCGCGGAACGGCTGGGGCGGGCCGGACGGATCGAGCGGCGCGACGTCGGCGACGAGGTCTGGACCGTCTTCGAGGGCTGTCCGGGGCCGATATTCACTATCACCACCGGCGGGGAGACGCCAACGGAGGCGCGCCGGCGGGAGGATGCGCTCGACGACGCGCTCGAGACGGCCGCGACCGCCGCCATCGACAGGCAGGTGCTGCCGGGCGCGACCGCCCCGGCCGCTGCCGTCGCAGCGGCGGTCAGGGCGGGCGAGACGGCCACTACCGGGCGCGAACAGCTCGCCGTCGGCGCGTTCGCCGACGCCATCGAGCGGCTCCCGGTAGTGTTCGCGCGCAACGCCGGACACGATCCGGTCACCGCGGTGACCGACCTCCGGACGGCCCACGCAGACGGCCGGTCGGCGGCCGGACTGAGCCCCGAAACTGGGACAACGATGGACGCGTGGGAGAGCGGCATCGTCGAGCCACGCCGCGTGTTCTCGCAGGCCGTCGAGACGGCGGCCGCAATCGTCGAGCAGTTGCTCACCATCGACGCGGTGCTGTACCCGAACGTCGAACTGACCGGCTACACCCCCCGACCGGAACGCGAGTAGCGTATCCGCTCGTGCCACACGGTCGACAGTCTCATACGGTTCATTGTACGTCATAACCAGTGGTTCGCCGAGACCGTCTCGGCGAACCACTGGTAAACAGTTACAGTATCAGGCCGCTTCGGGATCGGCCACGTCCTCTTCCTCGTCGCCGAGGTCGGTCGCGTGGAGCCGTTCGTCGATCCGGATCAGTTGGACCGCCATATCGGTCGCGGTCGTCAACACGTTCCGCTTCAGCGACACCGGTTCGACGATGGGCTCCGCTCCGAGAACATCGGTGGTGGTCCCGGCGAGGGCGTCGACGCCGACAGAGTCCCGCCCGTCGGAGCGGGCGACGCGCAACCGGACGGTCGCTCGCCCGGCGTCGAGGTCGGCCGTGGCGGCCAGCGCACGGGGGACAGCCATCAGCGCCTCACCAAACTCGTCGGCGGCGAGTCGCTCGCGGCCGGTGAGTGAGCGAATCTGCCGAGCGACCGCCCACGACGCGGTCGCTTCGGCCGCACCGCCGCCGGGGAGGACACGCCCGTCACGGACCGCGGCGGCCGTCGACGCGATGGCAGCCTCGACTGAGCGTTCGAACGCCTCGACCGTCCGGGGGTCCGGGGAGCGACAGAACAACGTAAGCGTCGTCTCGCCGGCGTCCGACGTGACGAACGTCATGTCGCGGCCGGCTTTCCGCCTGACGTCGACGCTGCCTCGGCCGAGGGTCGCCTCGGAAACCTGTGCGAGCGTCGGGACGACGGTCGCGTCGGTCGCCAGCGCGATCCGGTGGAGTTCGTCGGCATCGACCCGGTTGATGCCGAGGACGCCCGCCGCGGCGAGTTCCGACTGCACGCGTTCGTTGATCGCTCGCTCGGTGATGACGACGCCACAACCGGCGTCGACCGCCGCGCGCAACTGCTCGGTGAACGTCCCGGACTCGTGTTCGGCCAGCGCCTCTCGATCCGCGAACGAGTCGGCGTCCAATTTGATGCGGCGGGAGACCCGACCGAGCTGGCTCCCGGCGTGTGGGACGTCGACCGTCGAGGAAAGCAGGGCGATGCCAGTGTCGGGCCGTGACCGAGCCATCGATTCGAGGACCGGTCCGCGTTCGAGTACGACCCCCGACAGGAGGTCGGTCTCGGCCGCGGCGCCGCCGGATCGTGAGACGACCCGAATCCGCTCGCTTGCATCGGCGCCCACGTCGGAGACGGCCGCCGCAATCTGTTCCGAGACGGCATGACGGACCTGCGGGTTCCGGGTTCCGGTGAGGGCAGTCCTAGCCACGTCGGCGGGCTCGAACGACGAGAGCGGACGGGCCGTGCGGTCGAGGCCGTCGAGGGCAGCGTCGAGCCCCACACGGTAGCCTCGTTCGATGGCGGTCGGGTGGAGACCGCGTTCGGCGAGGCGGTCCGCCCGTCCGAGCAGGGCACCGACGAGCGTGACGACCGTACCCGTCCCGTCCCCGAACTGGTCGTCGAAGCCGGCGGTGGTCGAGTCGAGGAGCGTCACCGCCGGATCGGTCACGTCGAGCCGGTCGAGTAGCTCCGTCGACGAGGCAGTCGCCGTCACGGTGCCGTCCGCCTGAATCAGGAGTTTGTTCGCGCCGAACGGCCCGAGAGCGGTTTCGACGACGTCACAGACGGTGCGGACGCCGGCAACCAGCTCTGTGTTGACCATGAGTCCCATCGGACCCGCCGGTATGAATAATGTGTCGTGTCGGTCCTCGGACCGGGTATGGCAGAAGCGGTGGGGTAACTATTTATGTTATAGACTGACAAGGTCACTCGCATGTCCAGACGAGAGACGAACGACGACTCCGGAGGGGTACATATGGGATCGGAAGACGGCGAGACGACACGCCGCGACTTCGTGAAACTCACCACCGGCGCGGCGAGTGCAGGGGCGATGGGCGCACTCGCCGGCTGTGGCGGGAACGGTGGCGATGGCGGCGACGGCGGCGACGGCGGCGACGGCGGCGATGGCGGCGACGGCGGCGATGGCGGCGATGGCGGCGGTGGCGGCGACGGCGGCGGAAGCGAGACCGTTACCGTCGACTTTCTCTCCGCGAACGCCGTGGAGAACGGCGACATCCAGAGTCACTACCAGTCGTCGATGGAGGATTTCGCCTCGAAGAACGGCAGCTATCAGGTCAACCTCCAGACCGCGTCGTACGGGGACATCCAGCAGTCCCTCTCCTCGCGCGTCCAGAGCGGCAACCCACCGGCGCTGGCGGAGTCGGGGGGGCTCGGCCTCCAGTTCTTCCGGAACGACCAGCTGGCCGATCACGCCTCGTTCATGGAAGGAACCGACACCCTCCCGGACGACCTGACGGCCGCGGGTCAGCAGGTGGCCGAGTTCCGAGGGGACTACTGGTCGATTGGCGCCATGCGTAACACGAACAGCAACCTCGGGATCCGGCCCAAGACGTTCTCGCAGGCCGGCGTCGAGAACCCGATGGAGGACCTGGCGACGTGGAGTCAGTTCTACGAGACCCTCCAGACCATCGACGAGGAACAGGACATCATCGCCTACGAGGAGACCGGCGTCCCGGGCGACCTCGAATCGTACTGGGGTTACGCCCGGACGGCGTACACGGACGGGACGGACCCGTGGATGCGCGGCGAGGGAACTGATCCCACCGTCGTGATCGCCAACGAGGAGATGGAGGAGGACCGGCAGAAGACCGACGGCATGATCAAAGCCTGCGTGAACCTCGCCGACGAGTTCAGCAGCGCCGAGGCCGCACAGCGCGGCGACGAGGACATTCCGGCGCTGATGCTCAGCGGCCGGGTCGCCTCCTTCAACTACGCGCTCGCGACGGCGAACCGCTGGTACTCCGTCAGCGAGGACGCCCAGATCGGCTGGAACGACGGCGAAGGCGACTTCATGCTGTTGCCCCACCCGCGGCTCGACGAGGACTTCGGCGACGCCATCGGTATCGACGACCTCAGCGGCCACTCGGGCGATCACGGCGGCCACGTCTGGGGGCTCGAACAGTGTCACACCATCTTCAACGAGGCGAGCAGCCAGCAGCAGGAGGGTGCCTTCGCGCTCGGTCGCTACCTGCTCGAAGACGACGACTTCGTCCTGCCCGCGTGGGGCGAATACTACGAGGCCATCCCGGGCCTCGCGCCCAAACTCGACGCGCTGCGCAACGAGTACGACCTGCCGCAGAACTTCGAGCAGTCGCTCACCAACCAGGTCGAATACGGCAGCCAGTACAGCAACACGGGTGGCCCGTGGGACGTCTGGCCGACCGACCCGATCCGTTGGACCGACATCAACGAGACGATCAGCCAGGGGATCGCCGGACAGCACAGCGCCGAGGAGACTCCCTCCATCGTGCGAGAACGCGTGCTCACGCGGCTCGAAGAAGAGAACAACTAATCCCCGTCCGGGGGTCGGCGCAGTGACCCGTTTCACGTTGTAACTGCGCCCCGGCCGTCGCCGCTCGATCAGCACGACCGGAATCGATGGACAACGTCCGTATCAGCGTCCCCGACGAGGCGGTATCCGGACCCGACGGAAAGGTTTATTCGCCCAAATAGTGATGGGAGATACCATGGCACAGAAACAGGGACGATCCCGGGAGGAGATCCGTGAGCAGTACGGACTCGACGAGCGGACGCTCACGGATCGACTACGCCAGAACTGGACGGGGTACGTCTTCATCGTGCCCACGTTCGTCGCGTTCACGGCGCTGTTTTACTATCCGATGCTCCGTGGGATCACGATGACGCTCACCGACACTAGACTCGGCGAGCCCGGCCAGTTCATCGGGCTCGCCAACTACCAGTGGCTCGTGACGAACGACCTGTTCGTCTACGCTTTCGGCTGGTCGATACTCTTCGTCGCCGGGACGACGTTTCTCCAGTTGGGTCTCGGACTGGTAGCCGCACTGTTGTTGAACGAACTTGGCGACGCGGCCAAAGACTGGATCGGCGCCGTGATCATGTCGCCGTACTTCGCTGCACCGCTCGCAGGCGGGGTGATCTGGATGTGGTTTCTCGACAACAGTTTCGGCTTCGCGGCAAAGGCGTTCGCCGTCTTCGGCGCCGACGCCCCGGCCTTCCTCGCGACGGGAATCTGGCCGTTCGTCTCGCTCATCGTTGCTCAGACGTGGCACGACTACGCCTACTCGGCGATCATCTACGCGGCGGCCATCGCGAGCATCCCGAGCGAACAGTACGAGGCGGCCGCACAGTCCGGGGCTAACCGGCTCCAGCGGTTCCGTGACGTGACTGTCCCGCGGCTGCTGATCCCGACCATCGTCATTCTCTCGCTGCGAACCGCCTGGAACATCGCCGAGTTCTCCCAACCGTTCGCGCTGACCGGCGGCGGGCCGGGGACGAAGACGATGCTCCTCAGCATCCTCACCTACCGCGTCGCGTTCGTCAACAACAACTTCGCACGCGCGTACACGGTCGGCATGGCGATGGTCCTGCTATCGATGACCGCCGCCGTCATCTACGTGAAAGCGATCAACGAAGAAGAAAACCTGTACGTCTAATCATGCTCAACGACAACAGACGAAGCCGAGCGCTCCTGTACGCCGGTATCGTGGCGTTCGCCCTGTTCGCCATCGTCCCGTACTACTGGGTGATTCGAACGTCGTTCCTGACGAACATCGCGGCGATCAGCCCGGACACGGGGTTCATCCCGGCGCTCGGAAAACTCACGCTCGAATCGTACACCCAGATCTGGGACCGATTCGCCTTCGTGACGTTCTTCCGGAACAGCATCATCGTCTCGGTGGCCGCGACGGTCATCTCGCTGTTCTTCGCGATTCCGGGGGCGTACGCCTTCGCACGCCTCGACTTCCCCGGTCGGAAAGCGCTGTTCTACACCGCCGTGTTCACCATCATGTTCCCGTGGATCGTGCTGACGATCCCAGTTTACGAGGTGTTCTACTTCCTCGATATGGTGAACACGCTCGTCGGCGTGATCGTCGCCCTCTCGATTTTCGTCCTGCCACAGAACATCTGGCTGCTCCAGGGATTCTTCAGGCAGGGCATCCCCGAGAACATCGAGGAGGCCGCCCTCATCGACGGTCACAACGAACTCACGGCCTTCCTCAGAATCGTGTTACCCCTGAGTCTGCCGGCGGTCGCGGCGGCGGCCCTGTTCGCGTTCCTGACCGCGTGGAACAACTTCCTTTGGGTGTTCGTCCTGACGACCGACGAGGAGGTCAGAACCGCGACCGTCGCCATCTACTACATCCTCGGCAGCGACGTGCTCCGGGAGTGGAACGTGTTGATGGCGTCGCTCGTCCTTCTCGTCGCACCGCCGGTGATCTTCTACGGCCTGTCCCGCCGGTACGTCGGCGAAGGGCTGGGAGGGACACCCGGATAGTTCGGTGCGTCCCCGCGTGCATCAAGCCAAGTAATAAATGCTGGAACGACAAAACATAGAGAACAATTAACATGGCACGACTGGAACTTGACGACGTCACGAAAGTATTCGACACGAGTGCGGAGACCATCATCGCGGTCGAAGAGCTGAATCTGGACATCAAAGACGGTGAGTTCATCGTCGTCGTCGGTCCCTCCGGCTGCGGGAAGTCGACGACGCTCCGGATGATCGCCGGGCTGGAGACGGTGACCGACGGCGAGATCAGGCTGGGTGGCGAGCGCATCAACGAGAAATCCCCGAAAGACCGGGACATCGCGATGGTATTCCAGTCGTACGCGCTCTACCCACACAAGACGGTACGACAGAACATGGCCTACGGCCTGCATCTGAGCACGGATCTCGACGACGAGGAGATCGATCGTCGCGTCCAGCAGGCGGCCGAGATGATGGGCATCGAGGATCTGCTCGACAAGAAGCCCTCGTCACTGTCCGGCGGCCAGCAACAGCGCGTCGCGACGGGACGAGCGATCGTTCGGGAGCCGTCCGTGTTCCTCTTCGACGAACCGCTCTCGAACCTCGACGCGAAGCTCCGCAAGCATATGCGGACCGAGCTCGCCCGCATCCACTCCGAAGTCGGCATCACGACCGTGTACGTCACCCACGACCAGGAGGAGGCGATGACGATGGCCGACCGGATCGTCATCCTCGACCAGGGGACGCTCCAGCAGATCGGGGCGCCGAAGCAAGTGTATCACGAACCCGTGAACCGCTTCGTCGCGAACTTCATCGGGTCACCGTCGATGAACTTCGTCGACGTCGAACTGGTGCGCAACGCGGACGGCTCCGGACGGCTCGTGGGCGACGACTTCGACTACGAGGTGAGCAGTCGCCTGCTCCAGCCACTCGACGAGACGACGTCCGAGGTCGAGTTCGGGATTCGCCCCGAGAACGTCCGGATCGACCCCGACGCACCCACCGAAAAGAGCCTGGAAACGACCGTCGACGTCGTTGAGATCGTCGGCTCGGACAACTTCATCTACCTCGAACTCGCCGGGAAGGAGTTCCGCGTGCGCACTCCCTCGGAGGTCGAGCCAGCGGAAGGCGACCCCGTCAGGATCACCTTCGACGAGGACGACATCCACCTGTTCGACAGCGCGTCCGGCGAGGCGCTCGTCCACGGCTACCCGAGCACCAGCGTCACGACGACCGCCGAACGGTCCGATACGACGGCGGACTGACCGGCGGCAGCGGCGTCCGGACTCGACCGGCCGCGGGGTCGGCCCGGAGTCGATCGACGACCCGGCGCAGATCGGCCGTCTCGTTTATCGACCCGCTCTCGACCCGTTCCACCAGCGCCGCCGCCACGGCGTGTCGTGCGTCGACGAGCCGCCGATCCAGCCGGTCGGCCCGGGCTGCCTGTTCCGTGGTGAGCGGGCCGTCCCGGGCGGCGGTCAGAAGCGCCCGTGCGTCGCGGGAGACGCGTAACGCCTGGTGACCGTGTTCCGTGACGCGGTCGGTGTCGTTCTGTTCCCACATGACCTCCCGTGACCCCTCGTCGACGATAGCGACGAGAAACGCCGCCTTCGAGAGCTGCGTGTCGGTGCGGTCGGTTCCCGGAACGAAGTCCCCCCTGGCGTCGATGCCGACGAGGACCGTTCGTTCGGCCGGATTGTACGCGTCCGACGGATAGGCGGCGCCGGCGGCGGAGACGGTGCTCGCCAGCAGCAGCGTCACCACGACGACCCCGAGGAACACGCGCGGGGCACCCCGGACCGGCTGCAGGTCTCTGAACGGGTTGTCCCGCGTGCGCTGGAAGGAGAGGGAGTACGCCTCGCCGACGGTGTCCGCGAGGTCGTGTGTGTGTTCCGAGGCGCCGGAAACGACGACTCGTCCTGCCGACGTGATCCGGACGAAGGCGTTGTGGAACCCGCCGTACAGCACCACCAGTCCCGGCCCCTCTTGAAACGCCTCGCGCGTCACCTCGTCGTAGGCGTCGTCGTCCCGTACCGCCGGAAAGATCGACTCGAGGCAGTCGATCGGATCGTCGATGGTCGTTTCCGAGACGAAGATCGACCCTTTCTCGGCGCTGATTCCCTCGTCGACCGCGGCGCGTCGCTGGCGGATCGACGCGACGGCGTACTTCGAGTACGCGATACCGAACGGGAGCGTCGCCGCGACCAGTCCGAACGCGACGGTCGGCAGGAATCTGGCGGGCGATCCACCGTAGTGTATCGTCGCCCAGGCGGCCAGCAGGACCGAGAATCCGCCGCCGCCCCAGGCGACCGTCCGAAGTTTGTTCATATCAGCCGAGGTTTGTTCATATCAGCCGAGGAATGTTCGTTTGAGGCGCCCGACGAGGGTGGTTCGTCGGGCCTCGATCTCCGCGTCACAGACCGGCTGGAGCTTTCGTTCGAGGTCCGCTCGACTCTCGAACCGGTCGACGTCGGCCTGGTGGAGCAACTCGGACAGCATTATCGAGTTTCCACTGTCGTCGAGCGTGACGTTCTCGAGGGGCATGTTCCGTTCCAGGCGTCGCGCGGCCACCGGATAGGACCACCCGGACTCGACGATGAGTTCGTGAACTGCGTCGGGCCCGACAGTCATATTCCGAGAATCGAGCCGCGGGATAGATAAATACATCGTCGCGGGCTTGCGCCAGTCAGGCGGGTCGTTGTGACCGTGTCCCGGTGGTCTGCCGAGACGGTCCACAGACCACCGGTAACGACCTACAATAATCCGTCTCAGTCGTAGACGTGAAGCGATCCCGTCGTGTTGTCCTCGATGTAGTCCCAGTCGTACTCGACGCCCAGGCCGGGGCCGTCCGGGACGGGGACCGTTCCGTCGTCGTCGACGGCGTCCATCATGTCGGAGTAGCCACCCTCGTAGACGGGGGGTTGTGTGTTCTGACACTCCGGATGGACGAGCGCTAGTTCGTAGTAGTTCGTGTTCCGGGTAGCCGCGATACAGTGGCGCTGTGCCGGCCCGGGGGCGTGGAACTCGACGTCGAGGCCGAACGCCTCCGCCATCCGGGCCACCTTCATCGCGCCGGTGATGCCCGCGTCGTACTCGGGGTCCGCCCGCAGGAAGTCGGTCGCGTCGCCGGCGGCGAAGTCGGATTTCATCTCCAGTCCCCGGACGTGTTCGGTCTGGAGGATCGGCGTGTCGAGTTTCTCCCGGAGTTTGCGGTGGGCGTGCTGGGAGATGCCGCCGTCGCGGAACGGGTCCTCGTACCAGAAAAAACCCGCCTCGTCGAGCGCGCGGCCGAGTTTCAGCGCGTCGGCGAACGTCTCCAGTTCACAGGCCGGGTCGTGCATGAGGTCCATCTCCGAACCGACGCGGTCGCCGACGGCGTGGACGGCCTCGACCTCGCGGCGCAGGTCGCGAGTGTCGTCGCCGCCACCCCAGCCGTGGATCTTGAAGCCGCCGAAGCCGGCGTCGCGACACTCCTCGGCGAAGTCCGCAAAGGCCGTGGGCGAGTCCAGTCCACCGACCTCGTCGCCGTGGTACGTCGACGCGTACGCCGGAATCCGCTCCCGGTAGGTGCCGAGCAGTTCGTGAATCGGCGCATCGTAGTGTTTCCCGGCCAGATCCCAGAGCGCGATGTCGATGGGGCCCATCCCCATCCGGTCGTACTTCCGGAGAGCGCGTTTGATCTCCGACCAGTGTTTCTCGCGTGCGAGCGGGTTCTTCCCGACGAGATACGGCGCGATGATGTTGATCTGGGCGGCGCCGGGGGAGTTCCCGCCGACGTACTCGCCGGTGATCCCTTCGTCCGTATGGATTTGCAGGCCGAACAGCTTTCGGTGGGTGGTCTCGCCCGGATCGTAAACGAGGTTGAACCCGTGCTCGTCCGTCCCCACGTCCTCGAGGGGATACTCGAACTCGCGGCTCTCGATGCTCGTGATGGTCAGCGCCATGCACCAAGCGTCCGGACACCGCGTAATAAGTATGGCTCCCGCCGGCCGTCGGTCACGCCGGGCGGTGGGATTTTTCCCCGCCATCCGCGTAGAGACGGTCGATGTTCGAACCCCTAGAAACGATACTGCTCACCGTCGGGCCGAACGACGAGAGCCGACTGGACGAACTGGGGGAGACAGTCCTCCAAGTCGCGAAACCGACGGAAGCGACGGTGGTGATCACACACGTCTTCACGCCGGATCAGTTCCACGACATCACCGAAGAACTCGGAATGCCGGAGATCGCCGAGACGGAGGTCGACAAGGTGCTAGAGCGCCACGAGTCGATCCGTCACTTCGAGCGACTCTTCGCCGACCACGGCGTCGACTACGAGGTCAAAGGCGTCGTGGGTGACATCAGCGACGGCATCATCGACATCGCCGAGGAGACGGAGAGCGACCGCGTCGTCGTCTCCGGACGGACGCGGTCGCGGGTCGGCAAGGCGGTGTTCGGCAGTACCGCACAGGACGTGTTGCTACAGTCGCCGTGCCCGGTCACGTTCGTGAAGGCGAAAGACTGAGCGGCCCGAGAGCCGGTTTCCGCGTCAGTCGTAGACGTGAAGCGATCCGGTCGCGTTGTCCTCGATGTAGTCCCAGTCGTACTCGACGCCCAGGCCGGGACCGTCCGGAACGGCCACGGTGCCGTCGTCGTCGATGGTGTCGATCATATCGGAGTAGCCGCCCTCGTAGACGGGCGGGACGGGGTTATCGACCTCCGGGTGGACCAGGGCGAGTTCGTAGTAGTTCGTGTTCCGGGTGGCAGCCATGCAGTGTCGCTGCGCCGGCCCGGGAGCGTGGAACTCGACGTCGAGGCCGAACGCCTCGGTCATGCGGGCGATCTTCATCGCACCGGTGATGCCCGCGTCGTACTCGGGGTCGGCGCGGACGAAGTCGGTCGCGTCCGCCTGAACGAAATCGGAGTGGGGCTCCAGGCCCCGGACGTGTTCGGTCTGGAGGATCGGCGTGTCGAGTTTCTCCCGGAGTTTGCGGTGGGCGTGCTGGGAGATGCCGCCATCGCGGAACGGATCCTCGTACCAGAAAAAGCCCGCCTCGTCACAGGCACGACCCACTTTCAGCGCGTCGGCGAAGGTTTCGTACTGACAGGCCGGATCGAGCATGAGGTCCATCTCCGAGCCGACGCGCTCGCCGAGGGTGCGGACCGTCTCGATCTCCCGGTCGATGTCGCGCCACTCGTCGGAGCCCCAGACGTGCATCTTGAACGCGGGGTAGCCCATCTCCAGACACTCCTCGGCGAAGTCCGCGTAGGCCTCGGGTGAGTCCAGCCCGCCGTTCTCGTCGGCCTCGTACGTCGACGCGTACGCGGGGAGGCGGGTGCGGTAGGTGCCGAGCAGTTCGTGAATCGGCGCGTCGTAGTACTTGCCCGCGAAGTCCCAGAGCGCGATGTCGATGGGGCCCATCCCCATCCGGTCGTACTTCCGGAGGGCGCGTTTGATCTCCGACCAGTGTTTCTCGCGTGCGAGCGGGTTCTTCCCGACGAGGTAGTCCGCGAAC
>Ga0207757_100295_pt1 | contig 36741 bp, 32 predicted proteins | sample A23P3SouthBayCA_2_FD_187752 | JGI IMG/M metagenome (GOLD analysis project Ga0207757, IMG submission 187752) | Aerobic enrichment media microbial communities from Eden Landing Ponds, California, USA - A23 P3 (2) (SPAdes) | ecosystem: Environmental > Aquatic > Marine > Unclassified | place...
GCCGAGCCGATGGCGCTGCCCAGCCCTGGGTCCGCGCGCCACAGCTCCTCCGTGACGATACAGCGAGCGAGCATATCCATCCCGGCACCGCCGTACTCCTCGGGGATGTGGGGTGCGACGAAGTCGAGGTCCGCGGCCGTGCGGCGGAGGTCCTCCGGATAGATCTGCTCCTCGTCGTGTTCGCGCGCGACGGGCTTCAGTTCCTCCTCGCCGAAGTCCCGGACGGCCTTCCGGATCGCCTCGTGCTCGCCGGTCGTGGTGAACGACATACCCCACACTTCGGTTTCCGGTGTTAAAAGATATTCCCTATCTGCCGGTGGTTGTTAAAACATGGCGACCGGCACCCCGGCAGTGGCCGGGGGCGTCAAATACGGGTCCCGTGGAAGGGCGGACTCACTCCCCCTGGAAGTCCGGGGAGCGTCCCTCCATGAACGCGGTGGCCCCCTCCTCGTGGTCCTGGGTGGCGAACACCTGCGCCTGCAGCGCGGCCTCGTTGTCGAGGGCGTCCTTCAGCGACATGTTGAGGCCCTGGCTGATGGCCTGCTTCGAGGTACGCAGTGCGACCGTCGGGCCCGAGGCGATGCTCTCGACGAGCTCGTCGGCCTGGGCGTCGAACTCGTCGGCGTCGTAGACGTGGTTGAAGATGCCCTCCTCGCCGGCGTCCTCGGCCGAGAGGAGTTCACCCGTGAACACCAGCTCCTTGGCCTTGTTCTCGCCGACGATGCGCGGCAGGAGGTAGGAGGTCCCGGAGTCGACCGCCAGGCCGACCTGCCGGAAGCCGAAGCTGATGCTCGCGTCCGTGCTCGCCAGCGGCACGTCCGTCGCGATGGCGAGGTTGGCGCCGGCGCCGTAGGCCACGCCGTCGACCTTCGCGATGGTCGGGAGGTGGAACTGCGCGACGCGCATGATGGCGCGATGGGTGTTGTGCTGGATGCGCTGGACGGCCTCGTGCAGCTCGGCCGCACCGGACATCATCTCCATCATGGAGTTGACGTCGCCGCCGGCGCAGAAGGTGCCCTCCGTCCCGGTGATGACGAGTGCCCGGACGTCCGGGTCCTCCTCGGCACGGTCCACCGCGTCGATGATGGCGTTGGACATGTCCCCGGTCAGGGCGTTGCGGTTGTCGGGCCGGTTCAGCGTCAGTGTCGCGACGCCGTCCTCGACGTCGTACAGCACGGGCTCGCTCATGCGACCGTGTTGTCCGGCCCTTACAACGTAAACCTTCCCGTGGGGGCGGCGGCCTTACTCCCCGGGCTGGGTCCCCCCGGCACCGTCGTACCGGTCGGCGACCTCGAACGGGAACACCGTCCGACAGAAGTCGATGCCCATGGGCGTGAGACGGACGCTCCCGCGCCTGACGCTCGGGCGGCGGGCGGCCTCCTCCGCGCGCTCGACGTTCGGCTGGGCCTGGAGGACGCGGTACTGCCCGAGGTCGTCGAGAGCGCTGCGCTCGACGCTGAGGAGACCGAGCCGTTCGAGGTTGTCGATGTAGACGTCCGCCCGGTCCTCGTATCGCAGGCCGGCGTCCGTATCGAGCATGGTCAGTCCGTCGGCGACGAGCGACCCCTCGCCGACCGGGATGAGTCCCTTGTCGTAGACGTCGAGCGCGGGCTGGGGTCCCTCCGTCGCGAGGAGGCGGAGGATGCGTGCCTCGTCGGCTGACAGCTGCTCGATGACCCGGACGTAGGCGGGGTGGAACGGCTCCTCGTGGTCGACATCCGCGGAGAGTTCGAGGAGCCGCTGGCCACGGTTCCGGAGGTCGGCGACGGTGACCGGCCCGTCCGCATCGTCGGTGTCGGAGCGTCGGGTACCCCGCTCGTCCGAACTCCCGTTCGCCCGGCGCCGCCCGGCGCTCCCGAACGGGAGCCCCAGCCGCTCCAGTTCGTTCCGGGCGATGTCCGTCGTCTCCTCCAGCAGGTCGCGGGGTGATTCGGAGGTGAACGCGGCCTCTGCCATCCGGCCGCCGGCTCGCAGGCCCGCGAGGCCGGCGTACTCACCGGTGTTGGCGGCCGCCGTCACGAGCATCCGGGCCACCTTCAGCGACTCGTCGAACCGCTCCTCCAGGTCCTCGACATCGAGGTCGGTGGTGTCGATGCCGGCGTCGTCGAAGACCGTCAGCATGTCCTCGAAGTCGCGGTCCTGGACGGTATCCGGGTCGTCCCGAGCCTCCTCGAGCAGCTCGACGAGCCGGTCGAGGTCCTCCTCGTCCACATCCGATGTGTCGAGGTCCTTCTCGGTCACGTCGAGCGGGTCGGTGCCGGCGTCACCGCTCCCGCGGCCGTCGCTCCGGCGGCCGGAACTCGCACCGTCCCCGGAATCGTCCCCTCGGTGACGGTCCCGACCAGCCGCAGTGTCGTCTCCGTCGGCCGAGGTCGCCGTGCCTCCGGCTGCCGTCGAGGGGGCGTCATCACCGGACCGGTCGTCGTTCGACGAGGCCATGTCGGCGCCGTTGTCCGTCGCGTCCCCGTTCCGCTCCTTATCGGTACCGGTACCGTCCGGGGACGGGTCGGAGGGGTCATCCGACGCGCATGGGCCGGTCCCCAGGTCCCCCGGTTCAGGGGGCGGGCCTCCGGGGTCGTTACTGGGGTCGTTGCCGGGGTCCCGGGCCGTCATGCGGCGGTCACCACCAGGAGCTGGATCCAGCCGGCGACGAATCCGAGGACGGCACCCAGTCCGATGAGCATCCACTCGTCCTCCTCGAAGGCCGTTCGGAGGGTCTCGACGTACTGGTCCGGTGGCATCTCCGCCAGCCGGCTGGCGATGAGCTCCTCGATAGCCACGGCGCGCTCCTCGTTGAACTCGGGGTCTGTCATGGGTTCGATGGAGATCTCGGCCGCTTCCGTCGCCATCCGCTCGCGCATCGCCTCGTACTCGCTGGTCCCCGTCGCCACCCGGACCGCCGGACCGGCGATGCCCATGGCGCGGTCCACCTCCGGACGGAGGAGGTCCCGGAGCATCCGACGGGTCCGGTCGGATTTCCGGCCGTGGAGCATATCCCGGGCGACGTTCTCCAGCGTGATGGTGTTCTGCGCGACCTCCCGGCCGTATGCGCGCGCGACCTCGGGCTGGCGCTGGATGAACAGACCCTGCAGTTCGAAGGGGCCGAGCGTCTTCTTCTCGACCGGGTTGAAGATGACCTTCAGGGCGATCCAGTTCGTAACGTAGCCGACCGTCGCGCCGACGACCGGCAGGACCCACCAGGCGTCGATGAGGAGGAACAGCGGGATGGTGAAGAAGCCAAGGAAGCCGCCGATGAGGAACCCGGAGTTGATGACGAACCGGAGCTCCTTGTCCCCGGCCTCGAAGAACAGGCGGTTGATGAGCTCCGGGTTCTGCTCCATGTTCCGGATGACCATCGTCTTCACGTCCAGCAGCTCGTCGATGTTCTCCCCGAGCTCCTCGGTGACGGTGTCGACGATCTGCGGCAGCCGGGACTCGACGCGCCGATGTACCAGTTCGTACATCGGCTCGGGCATGTTGTTCCAGAGGTCGGGATGTTCCTGCCGGATGACATCGTCGACGAGTTCGTGGATCTCGTCGCCGGATTCGGCGAGGATATGCTGTGCGATGCGGTCGGGGTCGAACGCGTCGTAGAACTCGCGCTGTGTGGCCAGCTTGGAGATGCCGGTGTCGACGGAGATGCTGGCCATCTTGTCCGCGCGTGCGGGAATGATCCCCTGCCAGCCGATCCGCCCCTGCAGGAGGCCCGGGATCTGCTGGATCCGGTTCGGGAGCTTGACCACCACGTCCTGCAGTCCGGGCACACGGAACCCGAGATGGTCGATCGGGTAGAACAGCATCTTGATCCCGAACCAGTTGGTGATGTAGCCGATGATCCCCGAGATGAGGGGGATGAGCAGGAGCCGTGGTTCGATCGGCAGGGGTGGAATCATTGCTGGCTGGCGACGGGTGGCTGGCGCGACTGGGCGCAGTGAGATACCGCCCGCACGGTCGAGGGTCCGCCCGGCGCCCACCGGATTCGGGGGGACGCCCTCGGGTGGTTGAACCGGGATTCCGACTGCACTAACTTAATACCACGGTTAAGGAGGTGGTCAGTTTCCCTCGAGCCGGTTCCCGGCTCGTACGCCGAAACCGCCGGACGACGTGGTGTCGAGAGACGGTGTACCATGGCACCCACCATCTGAAGATGGTATTGAATGGTCTTCAGAGTAGATAGAAACCAAACCACCCAATGATTAAGTGGTTCGCCACCGGAGATGAAGGCAGACGGCACACTCCGCCGGGCGCCCGGCGAGCCCGTGCCGCAACCGAAGTGATCCATCATGAGCGACGATAACGAGAACACGGTCATCGGCACGGCGTTCGAACTGCAGCGGAACACACTCAAGCTCGGCCAGCGCGCGCTGGAGCAGACCGCGGAGACGCGGCGCAGCTTCAACGACCTCGTCATCGGCGGGCTGGAGACCCAGGAGGAGGCCCAGAAGCGCACGCTCGAGTTCAGTCAGGAGTCCATCGACAGCCTGCTCGACGCCATCGAGGAGAACGTCGACGGGTCCGAGGACACGGTCCAGGACATCCGCGACGCCGTCGACGAGGGGTTCGAGGACATCCAAGAGCAGCAGGGTGAGCTGTTCGAGTCGCTCTCCGAGCGCTACGACCCCGACGAGGAGGACGTCCGCCCGCTGAGCGAGGAGTTCCTCGACGCGCTCAACGAGCAGCTCGACTTCCTCATCGACGCCAACGAGGAGCTCGAGGGCGCCACCGTCGACACCTTCGAGGAGGTCCTCGACCGCCTCGAGGAGCTCCAGGACGAGTACGAGAACCAGGGCGAGGAGTTCCAGAACCAGTTCGAGGACCAGCTCGACCGCTTCCAGGACCAGTTCGAGCAGCGTCTCGACCGCCTGCAGGAGGTCCAGGACCGTTTCGAGGAGCTTCAGGACGAGGTCGAAGAGGACCTCGAGGAGATCGAGGAGTCGCTCGACGACGTCGAAATCGACGACGAGGAGGAGTAGCCCACCGACTCGGGTGGCGAGCGGTTACCCGATGTCGAGAGGAGACGCCGTCCCACTCCATGCAGTTCCCAGCTACCGGTGGTGACCGGCTTCGGTCCGCTATTTAAGTTGAACGGTTGAACGAGCGTTAAATAGCGCCCCATATCGGCGGTGAAAAGGCTTTGTCCCGGACCAACCACCGACAGGTAGAGCGAATGGACGGAACTGACGGCGGAACGATAGTAGTGGTAGCGTTACTCATCCTGGGTTCCATCACGGGTACGGGACTCGTGGCAGCCGAGGACTTCGCCAGTTCCTCCGACGGCGACCTCACCAACGGCGAGGTCATCAAGGTCGGAGAGGACGATGACGACCAGGTCAAGGACATCAACTACACGTTCGTCCTCGCCGACCACACGCCGGGCAAGGAGGTCGACGCACGGCACTTCGCGGTGGGACTGACGGAGAACGCGACCCTCCACCGTATCAAGCTGTACAGCGAGGACTTCGGGTACAGCAACTGCGAGCCCGACAACACGGCGGCGTTCGGCATCGACCGGAACGACGACGACCCCGGGACGAACACGGACGTCTCGTTGCTGACCTCCTTCAAGAGCTACACCTCCGAGGAGAACTTCATCGACATCACGTACTACAAGGAGGAGAAACTCGCCGGCAGCCCGATCGGCGGCTCCGTCTACGACCAGATCGTCGCGGCCCAGAACGGCTGCTACGACAACCCCTCCGAGCCGGGCTGGTACCGCATCAACGGCACCATCACCGGGAGTACCAACGGCGATACGACGACCGACTACAAGATCCGCGACCTCTCGCAGTGGATCTACATCTGTGACTGTTCCTCGCGTGCGGAGGCCGAGTCGAAGCTCGGCCCGCCGCCAGGACAGGGTGGCTCCGGTAGCGACGGCGACGGCGGGTCTGGAGGCAGCACTCCGACGGCGACCGCCACCGCGACGGAAACCACGGCCGCCGCGCCGAGCGAGTCGACGGCCACGGCGACCGCCACCGTGACGGCTACGGCGACCGCCACCGCGACGGCGACCACCACCACGACGGAAACCGCGACCGCCGCGCCGAGCGACGGCGGCGGTGATGGCAGTGATGACGGCGGTAACGCACGGACGAGTACCGGGACCGCCACACCGGGCACCGACGGTGGGGACGGACCAGATGGTGATTCGAGCGCGGCGACGGCGACAGCGGCCCAGCAGCCCGCACAGGGCGACGCGGGTGCCGGACAGCCCTCGACGCCGACGGTCGGCGATGGCCCCGGCTTCGGTGTGGTGGTCACACTCGGCGGCGCACTGCTGGCCGGGCTGCTCGCACTGCGGCGCGACTGACACCCGAGCGGCCTCCGCCTCCGACGTCGAGGACGGCCACTGATAACTCCCCCTTCAAATATGAACAGAACGTTCAAAAAGTTCCTGCTCATTGACTCGGCGCATAGATGAGTATTGCAGGGCGGAAAGTGGTGCTGGGGGCGGTCGCACTGGTGGTGGTCATGGCCGTTGTCGGAATCGGCATCGCCGCGGCAGCTGACAAACCTAGCGCGACGGACGGTGACGTAACGAACGGTGAAGAGCTGAAGTCCGCAGAGGACGACGAGGATCAGGTCCTCGATACGAACTACACGTTCGTCGTCGACAACCCACAGCCCGGTGCGGAGGGCGACGCCCGGCACTTCGCGGTCGGGTTGACCGAGGAGATCACGCTCCACCGTATCAAGCTGTACAGCGAGGACATCGGCTACAGCAACTGCGAGCCCGACAATACGGCGGCGTTCGGCATCGACCGCGGCAACGACGACCCCGGGACGAACACGGACGTCTCGCTGCTGACCTCCTTCAAGAGCTACACCTCCGAGAAGAACTTCATCGACATCAAGTACTACAAGGAGGAGAAACTCGCGGGCGGACCCATCCAGGCGTACGTGGACGACCAGGTCGTCGCGGCCCAGAACGGCTGCTACGACAACCCCTCCGAGCCGGGCTGGTACCGCATCAACGGCACCATCACCGGGAGCTCCAACGGTGACACGACGACCGACTACAAGGTCCGTGACCTGTCCGGGTACTTCTACGTCTGTGACTGTGCCAGTCAGCAGGAGGCCGAATCGACGCTCGGCCCGCCGCCGAACGAGGACGGTGGGGGCGACGGCGGTGACGCCAGCACGCCGACGGCGACCGCAGCGGCGACCACGACTGCGACCCCGTCGGGCAGCGACGACCCGACGGCCACGGCGACCGGAACCGCAACGACGACCGTGACGGCCACGGCATCCGCGACCGCGACGACCACGGCCGCCGCGACCGCGACGGCAACCGCAGACGGCGACGACGGAGGAGGTAGCACGAGCACGAACACCCAGACGGCGACGGCCGCGAGCGGCGACGGCGGGAGCGCGAACAGGGACACGGCGACGGCCGCGCGACAGCCCGCCCAGGGGGACGCCCCGGACTCGGGGGCGGTCGAGACTCCCACGATCGGCGCCGGACCCGGGTTCGGTGCCGGGGCGGCGCTTCTGGGCGGGCTCGTCGCGTTCCTGCTAGCGCGCCGGTAGCTCGGCCCACCCCGATTTCTGTCGAACGGGCACGGGCGAATTTAAAAAGCCGCAGTTCTGTCGCCCAACCCGGATGTGGGAGAGCCCGTTCATAGACGACAGACGTATGAGACCGAAACACACGACCACGCTTCTCGTGGCGGCGGTGCTCGTCCTCGCGTCCGCGGTAGGTGCGGGGCTCGTCGCGGCCGAGGATTTCGCGAGCGCGACCGACGGAGACACCACGAACGGTGAGGAGCTGAAAGCAGCGGAGGACGACGACGACCAGGTGTACCAGATAAACTACACCTTCGTCCTCGAGAACCACCAGCCGGGGCACGTCGACGGCGCGGCGAAGCACTACGCCGTGGGCCTGACCGAGAACGGGACCCTCTACCGCATCAAGTTGGTCTCGGACGACTTCGGATTCGGGAACTGCGAACCGAGTGACGCCAGCGCGTTCGGCATCGACCGCGGGAACGACGACCCCGGGACGAACACCGACAAGTCCCTCCTGACGGCGTTCAAGACCTACTCCTCCGAGGAGGACTTCATCGACATCGTCTACTACCGGGAATCACAGCTGGCCGGCGAACCCGTCCAGGGGAGCGTCCACGACCAGATCGTCGCGGCACAGAGCAACTGTTACGACAACCCCTCGGAACCGGGCTGGTACCGCATCAACGGCACCATCACGGGGCACGTCGACTCCGACGATGACGGGACGGACACGGACTACAAGATCCGCGACCTCTCGAACTGGGTCTACGTCTGTGACTGCGATTCGCGCGCGCAGGCCCGCGAGAAACTTGGCCCGCCGCCGGGCGAGGGCGGTGGCGAGCCGGGTACCGCGACGGCCACGGCGACTCCGGTAGAGACCGCGACGGCGACACCCGAGAGCGACGGAGAGGGAGCCGGTACTGCCACCGCGACGGCGACACCGACGCCCGGGAGCGGTGGGGGTAGCGGGAGTACCACCGCGACGGCAACGGCGACCGCGACCGCGACCGCCACCGGCGGCGGTGGCGACGGGGGGACGGCGACCACGACTGCGACCACGACCGCTGCCGGCGACGGCAGCGGCAACGGCGGCGGCGGCGGCGGCAGCGGTAGTACCACGACCGCGACCCCGACCGCCACCGTCGGTGGTGGCAACGGTGGCAGCAGCGGTGATGGCCTGACGCCGACCGCCGGTTCCGGTCCCGGCTTCGGCGTCCTCGCGACCCTGCTCGGCGGCCTGTTGACGACCGCGCTCGCGCTCCGGCAACGCGACTGAATCCGCGCGATAGCCCCGCTCTGCCGTGTTTCTCTGTTCCCCATCTCATTTCAACCACGGAGTATTTCCGGGGGAAACTCCACTACCGGTGGCCTGGTCAGCTACCTGCTAGGACTATGTGGGGCGACAGAGCCGGGCGTCCGGGGCGCATCGTCGCGGTGGGGGCACTGGTGCTGGCCGCACTGGTCGGCGTCGGCGTGGTCACGGCGGAGGACATGCCGAGTGCCACCGACGGGAACATCGCCAACGGCGAGGAACTGAAAGCGGCCGAGGACGACGACGACCAGATCTACGAGGTCAACTACACCTTCCGTCTACAGAACCACCAGCCCGGCTTCACCGACGGCGCAGCGGAACACTACGCCGTCGGGCTGACGGAGAACGGCACTCTCCACCGTATCAAACTCGTCTCCGAGGATTTCGGGTTCAGCAACTGCGAACCGAGCGACGCGAGCGCCTTCGGCATCGACCGGGAGAACGACGACCCGGGCACCAGCACCGACAAGTCGCTCCTGACGGCCTACAAGAGCTACACCTCCGAGGAGGACTTCATCGACATCACGTACTACAAGGAGGAGAAACTCGCCGGGGAGCCGGTCGAGGGGTCGGTGTACGACCAGATCGTCGCGGCCCAGAACGACTGCTACGACAACCCGTCCGAGCCGGGCTGGTACCGCATCAACGGCACCGTCACCGGCAACGTCGCCGGCGGCACCGAGACCGACTACAAGATCCGCGACCTCTCGAACTGGGTCTACATCTGTGACTGTACCTCGCGCGCCGAGGCCGAGGAGCAGCTCGGCCCACCACCGGGACAGGATGGCACCGGCGACACCGACGACAGCGGTGGTTCCGCGACCCCGACGACGACCGCCACCGCCACGCCGGCGAACGGCGACTCCGGCGGTGGCAGCGAGCCCACGGCCACTGCGACCGTGACACCGACTCGGACGCCGACACCGACTCGGACGCCGTCCAGCAGTGGCGGGGCGGGCGGGTCCGGGAGCGACCCCTCCGGCAACGCGTTGACGCCGACCGCCACGCCGACGAGCGGCAGTTCCGGCGGCGGGGGCGGCGGGAGCGGTAGTTCGGGTGGGGGGAGTACCGCCGGCGCCACGACCACCACGGTGACCGCTGCCGGAGGAGTCGGTAGCGGGCCCGCCCCCACGACCCCGACGGTGGGCACCGGCCCCGGCCTCGGTGTTATCACCGCGCTGAGTGGCCTCCTCGCGGTGGCGCTACTGGGACTTCGGAAGGACTGACGAGAACCCAGAGTATCTTCGAAGCCGCTGATATAAGAGATGGATGCGCAACGCTATCTGACGAGTCCGATAATATAAAAGATATCCGGGGCCGACCTGCGCTCAGTCCTCGGACCCGAGATACGCCTTCCGGACCGCCGGGTCTTCCGTGATCTCCTCGGGGGTGCCGTCGGCGATCTTCTCCCCGAAGTTGATGACGATGGCGCGGTCGATGAGCTGGAGCAGGCCGCGCATGTTGTGGTCGACGACGATGAACGTCGTGCCCTCGTCGCGGAGGCTCCGGATGAGGTCCGACAGGCCCTTCACGTCCTCCTCGGCGAGGCCCGCGAACGGCTCGTCGACCAGCATCAGGTCCGGATCCGTCGCCAGCGCACGCGCCAGTTCGAGCCGGATCATGTCCGCGTGCGGGAGCTCGTCGGGGAGCTGGTGGAGTCGCTCGCCGAGGCCGACCCGCTCGCAGAGCTCGACCGCCTGTGCCCGCGTCCGCCCACGCAGCCCGGAGGTCGAGAACAGCCGGTCCGGGACCAGGGAGATCTGGACGTTATCGACGACCGTTCGGTCCTCGAGCGGCCGGAACTCCTGGAAGGTCCGGGCCATCCCGTTCTGGACCATCCGGTAGAACGCGGAGCCGGTCACGTCCTTCCCGTCGTAGTAGACGGTTCCCTCGCTGGGCGGGTAGACGCCGGTGATGCAGTTGAACGTGGTCGACTTCCCGGCGCCGTTCGGGCCGATGAAGCCGAGGATCTCCTGCTTCTCGACCGCGAAGGAGAGGTCGTCGACGGCGACGAGCCCACCGAACCGCTTGGTGAGGCTGTCGACGACCAGCACGCCGTCGTCGGGACCGTAGCTCTCGGACGCGTGGTCGGTCGACTCGCCTGTCGCACCGCCCTCCAGGTCGGTGGGAGTGTCACCTCCCTCTGATTCGGCACTCATCGGTCGTCACCTCCGCCCGTCAGTTCGCGGAGTTCGCGGGTGAACTTCGCGACGATGCGCTCGAGCGTCGTCGAGTCGCCCTCGGTCCAGCCGGGGCCCGCACCGTCGGCCGCGACCTCCTGTTCCTCGCCGCCGTCGCCACCGGACCCACCGGTGCCGTCGTCGGCGCTCTCCTCCCGACTGCGGACGGCCCGCAGGATGCGGGGGACCATCCCCTCCGGGATGTAGAACAGGAAGAGGAACGTGGCGGCGAGGAAGAGGAAGAAGTAGATCTCCGCGATATCGACGCCGAGCACGGGGACGGTCGCGTTGATGTTGGCGATGTAGATGCGGAATAGGAACAGGACGAGCCCCGCGACCGCGGCCCCGACGATGGTCCCGATGCCGCCGAGGATGGCGGCGATGATGACCTCGATGCTGATGACCAGTGCCAGCAGGTCGCTGGGCGTGGCGATGCCACCGAGGTACGTGTGGACGTACATGGCGCCGGCGAGGCCGCCGATGGTCCCCGAGAGGATGAAGGCGAACAGCTTGAACTTCGCCGGATTGAGGCCCGCGGCCTCGACCGCCAGTTCGTCCTCACGGATGGCTGTCAGGACGATCCCCGCGTCCGAGCGGGTGATCGCCAGGAACAGTCCCAGCGTGAAGACGAACAGGAGGAACGCGTAGGCGTAGTTCATCGCGGGGTCGACGCTGAGGGTCCCGGTGAACTTCCCCGTCGCTCCGCCCGTGAGTTCGGGCGCGAACTTGAACAGGCCCAGCACGATGATCGGAGTGACCAGCGTGATGAGCGAGAAGTACGGCCCCTGGAGTCGCAGCGACGGAACACCGATGAGCAGGCCGGCGATGGCCGCCGCGACCATCCCCAGAGGGATGCTCATCATCAGTCCCAGGCCGAAGTCAGCGTTGAGGATGGCACTGGTGAACCCGCCGACCCCGAAGAAGAGACCGTGACCGAACGATATCTCACCGGTGTACCCCGAGACGACGTCCCAGGACATCGCGAAGACGGCGAAGAACAGCGCTCCGGTGAAGTTGCCCAGGAGCAGGCTGTTCACTCTGACGATACCGAGCCCGGGGACGGCGACACCGTACCCCCGGAGCAACGGGAGTATCGCCAGCAGCAGCAGACCGAACAGCCCGAACCGGGTGGGCCATCCGAACCCGCGTGGGTCGAACAGCTCGAGGAGGCTCCGCTCCTCGTACTCCTCGGCAGTCGGCGCGTCGGAAGTTTCTCCTGCCATGTTAGCCCTCCGTGAGTTCCCGGCCGAACAGCCCCTCCGGCCGGAGGATGAGCACTGCGACCAGTACGATCAGGCCGGACACCCCGGCGAGCTGTGAGTCGATGTACTGGACGGTGATCTGGTCGAGGAAGCTGATGACGTAGGCGCCGACGATGCTCCCGCGGATCGAACCCAGACCGCCGAGGACGACGATCGAGAAGGACAGCAGGAGCGGGTTCCGGCCCATCAGCGGGTTGACCGACTGGAACGTCGCCAGGAACACGCCGGCGATGCCCGCCAGCGCGGCGGCCAGGATCCAGGTCAGGGTGAACACCCGGTCGGCGTCGATGCCGACGATGGCGGCCCCCTTCCGGGACATCGAGGTCGCGAGGATGGCCTGCCCGGTCTTCGTCCGGTTGACGAAGTAGAACAGGGCACCGATGACGACCCAGCTGGCGATGAACACGAGGAGGCGGTTCGACTGGACCGAGGCGCCCCCCAGCGCGAGGCTCCCCTCGACGATGCCGGGGAGGACCTTCGGTTCACCGCCCTCGAGGATGAGGAACACCTGCTCGACGAGGAGTCCAGCGACCAGCGAGAGGATGAGCACCGACACCGGATTGTCGGAGACCTTCTTGAGGATGCCCTTGTAGAGGGCGACCCCGGCGACCCCGGCGACGACCGCCGCGATGGGTATCGCGAGGGCGACGTTCTGACCGGCATCGACGATGTAGAAGGCGATGTATCCACCGATGGTCAGGAACGCCCCGTGGGCGAGGTTCAGGATACCTCCGACCCCGAAGATGAGGGTGAACCCGACGGCGATCAGTGCATACAGCGCCCCCAGCATGAGGACGTTGATGCCGACCGTGATTGGACTTACTGCCATTTATGTATGATAGGGAGTTGCTGGTGGGGCGGTTCAGACCCAGGGCGGCTTCTTGTACTCTGCATCGGCCAGGTTGTCCGGCCAGATGGTCTTCTGGACGCCCTCGCCGTTCTCCTGCTGCCACTGGAAGTAGACGCCACGGGCGTACTCCGCACCGTACCGGACGTCGTGCGGGTACTTCTTGTCCTGTCCGTAGAACTCGATCTGCCCGGAGGTGCCGGTGTAGGACGTGGCCTCCAGTTCCGTGACCAGGTCGTCGCTGTTGACGGTGCCGGCGGACTCGATGGCCTCCTTCAGGATGTACATCGCGTCGTAGGCGCTGTACCCGCTGTACACCGGATAGCCGTCCTGGGCCTCGTTGTACGCCTCGGCGTACGGGATGGTCTTCTCGGTGACTGCCGAGTTCGGCGTCGCCGTCGTCTGACTGAACGTGGCGATGGCGGCCCCGCTGGTCGCCTCGTAGAACGACGGGAGCTGCGTCGGGACGTGGATGCCGCCGAACCCGAACGGGCGCTGCTGGCCGGCCCACTGGCCCAGCGCGTTGACACCGGTGTGTGCCAGGGCGGTGAAGCAGCCGTCGACGTTCTCGCTCTCCAGCTGGTCGTACACCGGCGAGAAGTCCTCGGTCCCCTCGGAGACACGGCGAGCGGAGGTGAGCGTCACGTCCGCCCGGTCCTCGAGGTTGTTCTTGATCTTCCGGGTGACCGGTTCCGTCCACTTGTACTGCTCGGCGACGAAGGCGACCCGCTCCCAGCCCATATCGGCGAACCTGTCCTCAGCGTACTGGAGCAGGCTGTCGCCCAGGAACGAGGAGTTGACCGGGCCCACCCGGAACCAGTACTTGTACTTGTCGTAGTCCGTCTTCACCTGTGCCGGGGCCTCGGGTGTCGCCGAGCCGGCGGTCAGGTGGACGGTCTTCTTCTGGGCGATGTTCTGCATCAGCGCCAGCAGCTGCTCGGAGCCGAAGATGCCGATGGTCGCGTCGACCGCGTCCCCACCAGAGGTCATCTCCTCGTATCGCTGCCGGGCGACGCTGGGCTGGTCCTTCGTGTCGCCGCTGACGACCTCGACCGTGGCGCCGTTCTCGCCGATACCACCGTCGTTGTTGATCTCATCGGCGGCCAGCTCGACGCTGTTGATGATCGAACTCCCGAACGACTGCTCTGCCGGGCCGAGCGCACCGACACGGATGGTATCCGGGAGGCCACCGCTTCCGCCGTCGCCACCATCACCACCGCCGCCGTCACCATCACCGCCGTCGGACGGGCCTGTACAGCCGGCCAGTCCCGCGGCGACACCCGCCGCTCCGAGTCCGGTTACCTTCAGGAAGTCCCGCCGGTCGGAGTCGGCGTGGTCAGGTGTCTTGCCCTCGTTCGCACCGCTTCGGTTTCCATCGTTAGCCATACCGGTGGCACGTTAGCCCACCGCACAGATAAATGTGTGGGGCCGTCGTATGCCGGTTACAATATAATGGCCTCTGGTGACGAGAATAATAGACCCCCGATGACGTGGACGAGGTTCCACCTCCGCTACCGGGCCGTCCAGCCGCCGTCGACGGAGATCGTGGCGCCGGTGAGATAGCTCGCCGCCGGCGACGCGAGGAAGACCGCGGGGCCAGCAACCTCCTCGGGGTCGGCGAACCGGTCGAGCGGCGTTCGCTCCCGGATAGAGGCTGCGAGCTCCTCGTTCCCGGTCAGGTCCTCGGTCAGGTCCGTTGCGACGTAACCGGGTGCCAGGCAGTTCGCCCGGACATCCGGCGCCCAGTCCAGTGCGAGGCTCTTCGTGAGGCCGACCAGTCCGTGCTTCGAGGCCACGTAGGGGTGCTGACGCGGCAGTCCGACGAGCCCGCCGACGCTGGCCACGTTGACCAGTGACCCCCCCGTCGCTTCCAGGTGCTCGGCCGCCGCGTGGGCGCAGGCGTAGGCCCCCCGGAGATTAACGTTGTTAACCTGGTCGAACCCGTCGGTGTCGACGCGGTCGGGGGTGCCGAGTGCGGCCTCGGGGTTGATGCCCGCGTTGTTGACGACGACGGACGGCCGCCCGAGTTCCGCCGCGACGGTCTCGAAGCAGTCGAGCACGTCCGCCTCGTCGGCCACGTCCGCGGTGGCCACGCACGTCTCGGCCCCGTACTCGTCGAGTTCGGCCGCCACCTCCGCAACGTCGGATTCCGTCCGTGAGACGGGTGCCACGGCTGCGCCCGCCGCCGCGAGTCCGTGAGCGATGGCCCGCCCGATACCGCGTGACCCGCCGGTGACGACCGCCACCTCGCCCGACAGGTCGAACGCCCCGGGGAAGTCGAAGCGAGGGGCGTCATCGGTATCCATACCACCTCCCTGTGGACGGGTCACATATAAAGATACGTACCTGACGGGGGGTCCGAATCGCCACACTGCGTGGTTGTCGCCGGACGGCGACGCAGACGGCGGTTCGGCCCCGGCCGTGTTTCAGTCCCGGCCGTGCTTCGTGAGGCAGTTCGACAGCCCGATGAGCTCGACGGGCTCGGAGTTGTCCGGCGAGTAGACCGCCAGCTGTCCCTTCTCGAAGTAGGGGACCTTCCCCTCCAGCGCGCTGGGGAGGTTGACCGCGGAGACGGCGTCCTCGTCGCCGAGGTTCAGCACGAGCCGCGTGTTGACCTGCTTGAAGACGGGGTCGGCGATGTCCTGGGGGTCCTGCGTGATGAGGAAGAGGCCGAGCCGCTCCTTGCGCCCCTGCTTGGCGGCCTCGGAGAACTTCGAGACGACCTTCCGGGCCTGCACGCTGTCGGCGTCGGTGAGGAAGTTGTGTGCCTCGTCCATCCCGAGGACGAGCGGCGTCTCCTTGATGCGGTCGTAGGTGGGGTCGTTCGAGAGCTTCTGGTCGACGAGCAGGGACGCGACCGCAAGGACGACGGTCGTCGCCTCCCGCGAGGAGTTGATGTGGTACGTGGGGACGGTCGAGAGCCCTCCGGGCCGGACGAACTCGTTGACGAGGTCGGTGATGGGCTGGGCGTCCTGGTCGAAGACGCTCCCGAAGCCGTATGCCCGTCGCCGGACGGCGTCGAAGGTGGCCTCGTGGACCTGCCCGGACTCGTGGAGCTCCTCGCGGAGCGCCGGGTCGTCGAGGAAGGTGGTGAACTCGTCGTACGTGCCGCTATCGCCGTGTTGCTGGAAGAACCGCTCCAGCAGGCGCTGGAGGGCCGGATACTGGTTGTCGTTAAGACCCGCAGAGGCGACGAGCCAGGGCCGCTCGCGGACCATCGAGAACGGCACCGTGAACGGGACCTGCTCGGCGCGGTGGTGGCCGCCGGAGTAGCCGGCCGACCCGACCTGCGGGACGAACGCCTTCGTGTCGTCGTAGCCGCCGAACTGGAGCCCCTCCCGCTCGTAGCGCCGGGCGTCCTCGTCCGTGATGGCGTCGTTGTCGTCGTGCATCTGGGCGTACTCGTCCTGCGGGTCGAACTGGACGACGGCGACGCCCGGCGTCCGGTCGTCGTCCATCTCGTACGTGCGCCCGAGGTACTGCCGGAGGACGTTCTTCGTGGCGTGTGTCTTCCCCGACCCCGTGCCGCCGGCGACGAGCGCGTGCCGGAAGACGAGCGGGTCGCCCGAGTCGTAGGAGTCCGAGAGCCGGTAGTCGACCGTCGGTGGAGACGCGCCCGTCCGCACCTTCTCGCCGCCGACCGCGAGGTGGCCGAGGAAGACGCCGTCCTCGGGGATCTTCAGCCCGGTCTTGATCTCCGTCTCGTCGGTCGCCTCCCGGACGACCGTCTCGGGACGAGGCACACGGTCGGCCATCCGCCGCCGGAGTTCGCCGCCCTCGCGGTAGAGGACCGAGAGGGGTTCGAGCGTGGCCATGAACTTGTAGTCGCGCTCGTCGGCAGCATCCTGTCGCATCGCCCGCCGGGCGTGAATCTCGGTCGCGTCGTCCGAGCGGAACTCCTGGGCGTACTCGAGCGCGGTGATGCGCGAGAACAGCAACTCGCCGTCGGGGTACGGCGCGACGAGGTACTTCCCGATTCGGACCCGGGAGCGGTTGTTCACCGTGACGTAGGCTTTCATCCGCGTGTCGCGCTCGTCCTCGCTGATGACGAGCCCCTCCGAGGCCGAGAGGGTACCGAGCCCCTCGTCCGACCCGGCCGGGGTCGCGGCCATCTCGTCGAACCGCTCGGCGTCGTCGCCCGCACCGCTTCCAGCGTCGGCCTCCGTGGCCGCGCCGTTCTCCGCTCCTGCCGACCCCCCGCCGGCATCCGTGTCGTCGGCCCCGTCGCCCTCGTCGTCGGGCGTGAAACTGGCGAAGTCGCCGAGGTCCGAATCGGAATCGGTCATGCGGGCACGGTGGTGCGGCCCCCCGTATTACCGTTCGCCGCACGGTGGAAGTGGTCCCCGGCCGTACACGGGGTCGCCGACGCATCGACTGCCACGCGGATTTATGCGGCCAGGTGGCCTACGGCACGGCGTGTGTACCCTCATCCTCGCCTGGCAGACGTTCGCGGACGCGCCGGTGACGGTCGCGGCGAACCGCGACGAGGCGGACGGCCGCCCAAGCAGCCCGCCGGCCGTCCGCGATGGTCCGCTCCGCTACGTCGCACCCCGTGACGAACGGGCGGGCGGCACCTGGATGGGATACAACGAGGCGGGCCTGTTCGTCGGCATCACGAACCGGTGGAAACCACTCCGCGACGGCGAACGCTCCCGGGGACTGCTGGTACAGGACGCGCTCGGCCACGAGACGGCCGAGGACGCGGCCCGCTTCGTGGAGCGGACCGTCGAAGATGGCGGTTACAACCCGTTCCACCTCGTCGTCGCCGACGCGACCGCCGCCATCCTCCTCTCGTGGGACGGCCGCCTCATCGTCCGGAACCTCGACCCCGGCGTCCACGCCGTCGTCAACGTGGGCTGGGACGGGAGCTACTTCGTCCCCGAGAACCGCCCGGAGGTCGGCCTCCAGCAGGCCGAGGATACCGACCGTGTCCGCGAGGAACTGCGCCCCGAGCCCGGAGAGAACGCCCGCGAGTTCATCGACCGGGCCCGGGCCGTCCTCGGCGACCACGAGTACGGGCGCTGCATCCACGGTGACGGCTTCGGCACCCAGTCCTCGTCGCTCCTCCGCATCGGTCCGGAGGGCGCCGTCTTCGAGTACGCCGACGGCAAGCCCTGCGAGACCGAGTACGAGCCGGTTCCGGGGCTGGACGGGGCGCTGGCCGGCGCAGGGGCGGAGTCGGAGTCGAGGTGAGCGCGCCGGCCGCCCGGCTGCCCGACCGCGGGCCGGGGTCAGTCGTCCTCGAGGAACGTGAGCGTTTTCGGGTCCCGCTCGCCGTCGTAGTACCGTTCGATGGCCGTCCTGAACGGCTCCGGGTCGTCCGCGACCGCCTCGAACAGCGTCATCGACGAGCGGAACTTCAGGTCGTCCGGGTGGCCGAATATCTCGTTCGCCGTGCGACCCTCGACATCGTTGACCAGCTCCGTCCACTCGCGAAGGCGCCGGCCCAGCACCGGGTGTTCGAGGTAGGCCTCGGCCTCCGCCCGCGACGAGATGGCGTAGCGCCGCGTCGTGGGGCTGCTGCCGAGGCCGGCGACCTGCGGGAAGACGAACCAGATCCAGTGATTCCGCTTGTCACCCGCCCGCAGTTCCCGCTCGACCGTCTCCATGACCGAGTCCTGTGCCTCGACGAAGCGCTGCAGGTCGTGCGGGTCGTCGGCGTCCGCCATGCTTTCTGGGGCCCACTCGACGGCCGACGGTCATAATCCTGCTGCCGAGTCCCGAGAGCGACACACCCGACAGTCCCGCTGTGGGGACCGCAAGACGGTTAGCCACCGGTCGCTACCGACCACCCAATGACGACCGTCGTCACCGACCGGGCGGCGTTCGAGCGGGTCGCCCGCTCGGCACCCACCCACGCTCGCGTCCCGGTCGAGGTCCGGGTCGACGTGGCCGACCCCTTCGACGCCTACCGCCGGGCCCGCGACGGCCCGGGCGGCGTCTACCTCGAGACCACCGGCGGGCAGGACGGCTGGGGCTACTTCGCCGTCGACCCCGTGACACGCGTGCAGGTGGGTCCGGATGCGGTGACGGTCCAGCCGCGTGACGACGGACAGCAGCGTGACGACACCAGCGACGACGACCCGCCGGGGCCGTTCGATCCGCCGGACTCCCCGACACTCGAGACACTTCGGTCGGTACTCGACGCCGAGACGCTCGCCCGTGGCGACTGCGACGTGCCGTACCCCTGCGGCGCGGTCGGCTGGCTCTCCTACGACGTGGCCCGGGAACTGGAGTCGCTGCCCGAGACGACGACCGACGACCGGGGGTTGCCCCGGATGCAGCTGGCCGTCTTCGACCGCGTGGCGGCGTGGGCGGAGCCCCGCGGCGAGCGCACGACCCTGCGCGTGACCGCATGCCCCCGCCTGGACGCTCACGACGACGCGGGGGCCGCGTACGAACACGGTCGGGTGCGCGCGATGGAACTCGTCGAGCGCATCGAGCACGGCGACCCCGGGGTGGGGCGGCCACCCGTCCGCGCCGAACGAGCGACCTTCGAGAGCGAGTGCGGCCGTGCGGCCTTCCGCCGGCGCGTCCGGCGCATCAAGCGCCACGTCCGCGACGGCGACACCTTCCAGGCGAACGTCTCACAGCGGCTCGTCGCCCCCGCCGCCGTCCATCCCGTCGCGGCGTACGCCGCGCTCCGGCGCGTGAACCCGGCGCCGTACTCGTCGCTGCTGGAGTTCCCGGGCGTCGACCTCGTGAGCGCCTCGCCCGAACTGTTGCTCGACGTGGCGCCGGACCCGGCCGGCGACGGCAGCCGCCTGCTCACCGAGCCCATCGCCGGCACGCGACCGCGCGGGGACACCGACGCCGAGGATCGCGCCCTCGAACGCGACCTCACCGGCGACGAGAAGGAGCGCGCCGAGCACGCGATGCTGGTCGACCTCGAACGGAACGACCTCGGGAAGGTCTCCGAGTACGGCTCCGTCGACGTGCGCGAGTACCGCCGCGTCGACCGCTACGCCGAGGTGATGCATCTCGTCTCGCTGGTCGAGGGGCGCCTGCGCGAAGGGTACGACGTGGCCGACGCGCTCGCCGCGACGTTCCCGGGCGGCACCATCACGGGCGCGCCGAAGCCGAAGACGATGGCGCTCATCGACGAGGTCGAGGCCACTCGCCGGGGGCCCTACACGGGGAGCGTCGGCATCTTCGGCTTCGACGGGCGCGCCACCTGTAACATCGTCATCCGGACGCTCGTGCGCACGGGCGAGGAGTACGGGCTCCGCGTCGGCGCGGGCATCGTCCACGATTCGGACCCGGACGCCGAGTACGACGAGACGCTGGCCAAGGGCCGGGCCCTGGTGACCGCCGTGGACGAGGCGCTGGCCGGCGCCGACCTCGCGGTCGAGGAGGTGTCGGCGGATTGAGCGCGGGGTCCGACCTCGGGAGCCAGTCGGCCGCGGACGAGCCACGTCCCACGGTGCTCGTGGTGGACAACTACGACTCCTTCGCGTACAACCTCGTCCAGTACGTCGGGACGCACGCGGACGTGGTGGTCCGCCGGAACGACGCCGTCGACACCGACGACATCCGGGCACTGGACCCGGACGGCATCGTCGTCTCACCGGGGCCCGGGACGCCGAGCGAGGCGGGCGTCTCGATTCCGGTGTTCCGTGACCTGCGGTATCCGACGCTCGGCGTCTGTCTCGGTCATCAGGCGCTGTGTGCCGCCCACGGTGCCGAGGTCGGCCACGCACCGGAGGTCGTCCACGGCAAGCCCTCGACGGTCCGCCACGACGGCGCGGGCGTGTTCGCGGGGCTGCCGGAACGGTTCGACGTGGGGCGATACCACTCGCTGGCCGTCGAGCGCGGGAACCTGCCGGACGCGCTTGGGGAAACAGCGTGGACCGATGACGAGCGCCGGGTGGTGATGGGCGTACGGCACCGGGACCGGCCCCACGCGGGGGTGCAGTTCCATCCCGAGTCGATTCTGACGGACGCCGGGGAGCAGCTCGTCGCGTCGTTCTGCGGTTCGCTGTGAGGTCGCTCCGGCGGCTCCCCGAGGCTTCCGCTGTGGGTCGCTGTGACGGACGAGCGGTCCACCCGGGACCGTTATAACCCGTCCCGGCAAACCCACCGTGTATGTCGGACTGCCCACTCGCGGACGATTGCCCCAGTTTCTCCGAGCGTATCGAGGGGATGGGCTGTCAGCACTACGGCGACCGGGGTGGCGCCGAGTGGTGTCAGCACTACAATCAGCCGATCCGCGACCTGAAGTCCCAGCCGGTCAAGCCCGGTGAGGAGATCGTCGTCACCGTCGAGGACATCCACGAGAGCGGCGCCGGCGTCGGCCGCACGGAGGACGGGTTCATCGTCCTGGTCGACGGCGTCCTCCCGGACGCACGTGCGAAGGTCCGTATCGACACCGTCCGCTCCAGTCTCGCCTGGGCCGAGGAGGTCGAGCGCCTGCCGTTCGAGGAGGAAGCGGACGACGAGGACGCGGATGGGGACGAGGACACGGGCCTCGACGACGCCGACCCCGCGGCCCAGGACGACGAGGAGGACGACGAGGCCGAGGGAGAGGGGGAGAGCAACCGGCGCGCCAAGCGTGAGCGGCTGGGCAGCCGTGACAACTTCTGGGGCAAGGACGACTGACGTGAGCGACGACGGCCTTCCCGACGTCGACGCGATACTCGGCGAGGTCGGGTTCGACCCGGAGACGAGCGTTCTCACGCGCCGACAGGCGGAGGTACTGGTCTACCGCGAGCGGGGCATCGCACAGGCCGACATCGCGGAGAAGCTGGGGACCTCGCGGGCGAACGTCTCCTCCGTCGAGGCCAGCGCCCGCGAGAACGTCGCCAAAGCCAGGGAGACGGTCGCGTTCGCCGAGGCACTCGACGCGCCCGTCCGTGTCACCGTCGAGTCCGGGACCGACCTCTACGACGTGCCGAACCGTGTCTACTCCGCCTGCGACGACGCCGGCGTCAAGGTGACCCGCACCGCGCCGGAGCTGATGAAGCTCGTCGGGGACGCTGCGGGCGACGCCGTACAGGGCCGACAGGTCCGGACGGACATCACCGTCGCCGTCACCGGTAGTGGACAGGTTACCGTCCGCCGGTCCTGAGGTCGAAACCGGTTTCGGAAGGTTCTCTCAGAGGCTGTAAACCGCCGGTGGAGTTATTCGGTGTCACGCTAACATCGGAGCAGATGGGCGACCAGTTCGTGGTGGGACTGGCCAACGGCGACGACGGGCAGGTGGCGGCCCGGGGGGCGTTGAGCCGTGCTGTCGACGGTATCGATGTGGAACCGGGCGACGCGTCCTTCGCCGTCGTGTTCGCGTCCCCGGTGTACGACCCGGAGGTGGTGGCGGCGACCGTTCGCGAAGCCACGGAGGCACCGCTGCTCGGCTGTACGTCCGCCGGCGAGTTCACGCACCGAACGTGGGCGTCGGGGTCCGTGGGCGTCGCGCTCTCGATGAGCGACACCCACCAGCTCCACACGGGGCTGGGCCACGGCGTGACCGACGACGAGGAGGCGGCCGTCCAGGAGGCGATCACGGGGTTCCCGAACAGCCCGACCAACCCGACGACACACCCCCACCGCTCGGTACTGAACCTCCACGACGGGCTGGCCGGGAAGGGCGAGGAGGTGACGCTGGCGAGCAAGGTCGAGCTGGGTCCGGACGTCCGCATCGCGGGCGGGTCGGCGGGTGACGACCTCGAACTGGAGGCGACGTACGTGATGGCCGACGACGCGGTGACGACCGACGGCGTCGCGCTGGGACTGGTCGAGTCACGCACCGCGCCTGTCGTCAGCGTCGCACACGGCCACAGCCCCATCTCGCCGCCGCTTCGGGTGACCGAGAGCGAGGGTCCGGTGGTCCACGAACTCGACGGCGAGCCGGCGTTCGAGGTGTGGCGCGAGCAGATCCGCGAGCACGCCGCCGATGACGGAATCGACGTGGACGCGTTCGAGGCCGGCAGCGAGGACCTCTCGATGGCGCTCACGAACTACGCGTTCGGCCTCGTGACAGGGAACGGGCTGAAGATCCGCTGGCCGGGGCTCACCACCGCACCAGGGGGGTCGCTCCGGTTCGCCTGCTCGATGCCCGAGGGGGTGGTCCTCCGGGTGACGGCGGGGTCCCGGGAAGCACAGGTGGAGTCGGCGCGCCGGGCGGCCCGGGAGGCGCGCGAGTCACTCGGCGGCGAGGCGGCCGGCGCGCTCGTGTTCGACTGCATCTGCCGGTCGACCGCCCTCGGGGACGGGTTCTCCGCCGCGGTCGACGCGATGGCCGACGAACTCGACAGCCCGCTGCTCGGGTTCGAGACGTACGGCGAGGTGGCGATGGACCGCGACCAGTTGAGTGGCTATCATAACACGACGACGGTCATCTACCTCCTCCCACGATGAGCCGGGTCGACTTCGGCGAACTGGTGACGGGGCTGAGCGAGACGGTCGGCTACCGGCGGGCGCGAGAGGTGGTCGAAGCGGCGGTCGCGGCCGTGGACCTCGGCCAGCAGAGCGACTACGCCGTCGACGAGGCGCTGGAGATCTGTGACCACATCGCCTCGACGCACGAGTCGCCGCTGTCGCTGGCCGCCCGGGCGCTGCGCAACCGGCTCCGGGTCCGCCGGCTGGACCGCTCGGCCACGGACGCGCCGTCGCTGTTCGAGAACGCGGTCGACCCGGCCGTCGAGGTGGCCTTCACCGCCGAGGGCGCGGTGGTTCGCCGGACGAACGGCCGCTTCGCGGACGCGTTCGGCATCAACTCGACGACGACCGTCGGGTCGCTGCTGACGGAGCTGCCGGTCCCGCCCCACGATACCGACGAGCTGACCGACCTCCTGAACGAGCTCCGGACCGGTGAGACCCTCGACGTCGAGGTGACCGGCCAGCTCGGGAGCGACAGCGAGGACGAGCAGCGCGTGTTCCGTCTCCGGGGCATCGGCGCCCTCCAGGGCGAGGAGGTGACCAGCGGCTACCTCGTCTACACGGATATCACGGAGCGCCGGCGGCGGCGGTGGGAACTAGAGCGGCGCAACGAACATCTCGAGGCGTTCGCCAGTATCGTGAGCCACGACCTCCGGAACCCGCTGGGTATCGCGCAGGGATACCTCGACCTCGCGCGGGACGAGACGGAGGTCCCCCACGCAGCCGACATCGAGGAGGCGCTGGACCGGATGGACGAGATCATCGAGGAGATGCTGGTGCTGGCCCGGGGCAGTCAGACCATCGAGGACCCGGAGGGTGTCGATGTCGAGCGCGTGGCGCTGGAGGCGTGGCGGCACGTCCCCACCGGTGACGCCGAACTCGAACTCGGCGACCTCGGGCGCATCCGCTCGGACCACACCCGGCTCCTCCACGTCTTCGAGAACCTCTACCGGAACGCCGTCGAACACGGTTCGACGAGCCCCGCTCCGGAGGAGCGGGACGCCGTGGAGCATGGCTCCACGGGCAGCCGGACGCAGTCCGGCGACGGGGTCAGCGAGGGCGCCCAGTCGGTCGCCGCGAGCGGCGGCGGCGGCGCCGCGGCCGTCACCGTTCGTGTCTGGCTCGATGACGACCGCCTCCACGTCGCCGACGACGGGCCGGGCATGGACTCCGAAATCATCGAGCAGGCGCTCGATGCCGGATACAGCACCCAGAGTGACGGCACGGGCCTGGGCCTGTTCATCGTCAAGGAGATCGCCGAGGCCCACGACTGGACCGTCGAACTCGGGGAGAGCGAGGCCGGCGGATTGCTGGTCACCTTCCACGGTGTCGAGCGCGAGTAGTCGACGACAGGGAAGCTTTACCGCGCCGCCGTACCACCCGCCGGCATGGACCTCGACCTCGATGGGAACGCAGCGCTGGTGACCGCGGGCAGCGCGGGCCTCGGCCGTGCGAGCGCCCTCGCTCTCGCGGCGGCGGGCGCGGACGTGGCGGTCTGTGGCCGGACGCCGGAGCACCTCGACGAGGCCAGCGAGCAGTTGCGGGCCGTCGGGTCCGGCGACGTGCTCGTGGTGGAAGCCGACATCACCGAGAAGGAGGCCGTCGAGGGGTTCGTCGAGCGCACCGTCGAGGAGTTCGGGCGTCTCGACCACGTCGTGACCTCGGCCGGCGGCCCGCCGTCGGGGCCGTTCCTCGACACCGACGACGGCGACTGGTACCGCGCGTACGACCTGCTGGTCATGTCCGCGGTCTGGACGACGCGAGCGGCGTACCCGCATCTCGCCGACGCGGCCGGGGACGGCGACCGGGCAGGCGAGAACGGCGCCAGCACCATCGTCAACATCACCTCCCGCTCGGTGCAGGAGGTCATCGACGGGCTGGTCCTCTCGAACAGCGTCCGGCGGGCCGTCATCGGCCTGATGAAGACGCAGGCCCGCGAGTTCGCACCCGAGGTCCGGGTGAACGCGGTCCTCCCGGGCGCCCACGAGACGGACCGCATCGGTGACATCATCGAGCAGTCGGTCGAGCGTGGCGAGTTCGCCGACTACGACGAGGGCCGCGAGTCCTGGAGCGAGGGCATCCCCCTCGAACGGATGGGGCGCCCGGAGGAACTGGGTGAGGCGGTCGCGTGGCTCTCCAGCCCCGCCTCCTCGTACGTGAACGGGACGGCCCTGCCCGTGGACGGTGGGGGCCTGCGGAGCGCGTAGCGACGGCGCGACACCCGGTGCGTTCGCTCGCAACCCGTCAGTCGGACGGGCGCGCGCTGGCGGCTGTGCCGCAGGCCAGCCGCCGCGCACGCGCGAGGGACGAGAAGCGAAGGCCGAGCGAAGCGAGGCCGAGCATCGCAGGCGGCTGGGGAGGTGTGAGGCCCACGGACCCGACTGACGCACTGCGGCCCTGGCGGAATCGAAGGTGAGCCGAGCGTAGCGAGGCGAGCGTCGCTGGACGAGCGAAGCGAGTCCAGCGGAAGGCGAGCGCGCTCGACCCGTCCCCGGCGACGCAAGCACCGCAGCGACCGCAGGGAGCGAGGAGCACAGCGAGCCGCGGACGGTGAGTGGCGAAGCCGCGAACAACGTCAGTCGCAGCCCGCGCAGGCCGGAGGCCGAGCAGGAACGTCTGACGGTAGTCGAGAGCGTGAGGGCCTCGGAGGCGGACCGAAATTCACACTCACAACAACCACCGAACTCCCGCTACCGAACCCGTGGCCTTTTGCTGACCCACCCGCAATCCCCCACAACACGAAGCGATGGCCCGCTACCACATCGAGACGTACGGGTGTACGTCCAACCGGGGGGAGAGCCGCGAGATCGAGCGGCGGCTCCGCGACGCCGGCCACCACCCCGTCGACGGGCCGGACGAGGCCGACGTGGCCATCCTCAACACCTGTACCGTCGTCGAGAAGACGGAGCGGAACATGCTCCGGCGGGCCGAGGAACTCGAATCCGAGGTCGCGGACCTCATCGTCACCGGCTGCATGGCGCTCGCGCAGGGCGAGGAGTTCGCGGACGCCGATATCGACGCGCAGGTCCTCCACTGGGAGGCAGTCCCCCAGGCCGTCACGAACGGGGAGTGCCCGACGACGACGCCCGACGCCGAGCCCGTCCTCGACGGCGTGGTCGGCATCCTCCCCATCGCGCGGGGCTGCATGAGCAACTGCTCGTACTGCATCACGAAGTTCGCGACCGGACGAATCGACAGCCCGAGCGTCGCGGAGAACGTCCGCAAGGCGGAGGCACTGGTCCACGCCGGCGCGAAGGAGCTCCGTGTCACTGGCCAGGACACTGGCGTCTACGGCTGGGACGAGGACGAGCGCAAGCTCCCCGAACTCCTGGACCGTATCTGCGACATCGACGGCGAGTTCCGCGTCCGCGTGGGGATGGCCAACCCCGGCGGCGTCCACGGCATCCGGGAGGAGCTGGCCGACGTGTTCGCGCGCAACGAGAAGCTGTACGACTTCATCCACCTGCCCGTCCAGTCCGGAAGCGACGAGGTGCTGGAGGAGATGCGCCGCCAGCACCGCGTCGCGAAGTTCCGCGACATCGTGGAGACGTTCGACGAGCGGCTCGACCACTGGACGCTCTCGACGGACTTCATCGTCGGCTTCCCGACCGAGGACGAGGCCGACCACGAGCAGTCGATGGAGTTGCTGCGGGAGGTGCGGCCCGAGAAGGTCAACGTCACCCGGTTCTCGAAGCGGCCGGGCACGGACGCCGCCGACCTGAAGGGCCTCGGCGGCACCGTCAAGAAGGAGCGCTCGAAGGCGATGAGCGAACTCAAGCGCGAGGTCGTCCTCGAAGCGCACCGGGAGATGGTCGGCCAGCGCCGGGGCGTCCTCTGTGTCGAGCAGGGGACCGGCGACTCCGTGAAGTGCCGGGACTCGGCCTACCGACAGGTCATCGTCCAGAACGCCTCCGAACACGGCGTCGAACCCGGCGACTTCCTGGAGGTGGAGGTGACGGCCGCGGAGACGGTCTACTGCTTCGGCGAACCCGTCCGGTCGGCCACCGACCGGTCCGATGGGGCACGGACGCCCGCGGACGACTGACGGATATCTCGCGAACCTCCGACATTACTCGGTAATCATCAGGACTCTCCGATAACAGCTCGTTCAAAGGCCTCTTTGTGCCTCCACGAAGCGTTTATCAGTGCCGAACGGAGGCCTCACCATGCGAGAGGAGCCCCCCACGGATGCACCGACCGGCGACCGCTCGCGGCGCGCCGTCCTCGGCCTGACGGCCGGGGCGCTCGCCGGCGTCGCCGGCTGTATCGACCTCGGAAGCGGTTCCGACGACGAGCCGACCCCCGGCTCACCCACCGATACGCCGACCGACCGGCACACGCCGACCGGCAAGGGCCCGAACGGGTCACCGACGCCCGTCGATCCCGCGGACGTGACGCTGACCGGTACCTCGGTGCAGTCCTCGGCGCTGGGGCGGCACATCATGGGCGGGTTCCTCGACCTGCGCACGAGCGATGGCTGGCTGGTGTACGTCGCCATCGGGACCGACGAGCACACGCCCGAGGGGAACAGCCGCGCCTTCCAGAACGCCGAGGGGTATCCGGCGCGTGACGCCCTCCAGCTCGACGTACAGGCCGGCGACGTGGTGCAGACCTACGAGGAGTCACGCCAGCGAAACTACTCGCTCGTCGGCGACGCCGAACGTGCCTGGACGGCGTTCGAGGTGCCGGCCGATATCGACCCCGACGAGGCGACCCTGCGGTGGCCCGCCCAGGAGCGGACGCTCGGGCAGCTGCCCACGTCGGCACTGGAACGGCTAAGGAGCCAACCGCCCGCGTTCACGCTGGAGTCGTTCGTCGCGGGCGAACCCGGAACGACACCCGGCCCGACCCCGCACCAGTCGCCGACGCCGGACCACGACGACTTCCCCACCACGACCGTCGACTACGAACTCGTCGTCCGGAACGAGGGCGGTGCGGGTACCTTCCGCGGATTCCTGGACCACGAGACGCCGAAGGAGGAGTTCATCGCGGACTACAGCCAGGGTGGCGCTCGGCTGGCGACCGACTTCGCGGCCGGCGAGGAGCGGACGCTCACCGGCGAGTACACCCTCTACCACCGTGAGGACCAGGCCACCGTGCAGGTCCGGGCCGAGACCGCGGGCGGGAGTGCAACCTCCCGGGCTGCGACCGATAACTGACCTTCACGCCGCACCTGCCTCACAGCGCGATGCTCACGACCAGAATCAGCCCCAGCACCGACAGCATCGCCAGCGTCGTCCCGACCATCACGCGCTCGGCCAGCTGCGTTGGGTCACCCACGTCGTAGCGCACGCCGAGCCACTCCGTACCGACACGGACGAGCCGACCGCCGTCCAGCGGGTAGGCGGGGATGCAGTTGAACGCCGCGAGCTGGACGTTCAGCCAGACCAGCCAGAACAGGCCGTTGGCGACGGCGAAGCCGACATCGCCCAGCGCCGCGAGCGGCCCCGTCAGTTCGTACAGCGACCGTGCGGGACCGACGAACCCGGCGAAGTTGTAGCGTGCGAGGCCCGTCACGCCCGCGAGCGGCAGCAGGAGGAAGGCGAAGGAACGTCCCAGCGGTCCGTCCGCGCCCGCTGTCGGGATGCCGCCGCCCGCCAGCGCCCGGAGATACGTATTCGTGTCGTAGACGCCGACGCCGAAGTCCGAGACGACCAGCCCGGAGACGCCCGCCTCCGGGAGGACGCCGACGACGGGGTCGGAATCGCCGCCGAGTGTGACCGTCAGTTCACGACGGGCGCCGGCGTGCCGGGCGTCCCCCGAGGGGGCGTACGCCACGACTCGAATCTCGTCCCCCGGGTCCCGGTCCGCGAGCGCGTCCTCCAGCGCCGCCAGGTCGAGCGTCCGGTCGCCGTCCACCCGGACCAGGACGACTCGTTCCCCGGCCGGGAGGCCGGCCGCGGCCAGCGGCCCACCCTCGGTGACGCGGCCCGAGAGCCCCATCGCCGCGATGACCGTCCGGGTGCGGTCGTCCCCGTAGCTCGGCGACGAGGGGTCGAAAGAGGGGTCGATGGTCCCGGGTCGGACACGGAGGGCGGCCACCTCGCGGGGCGCGAGCGCGTCGCGGAACGCGCGCTCGCTGGAGACGTTCGTGCCGTTGACCGCCGCCACCGTCTCCGGCGTCGTCAACGGCGCACCGTCGGCGGCCCGGACGACCGTCGGCTCCGGTCGCACCCGTGTCGGCGGGCCGTCGGCCCGCTCGACGCGGACCGTCCCGGAGGCGTTCGCCAGTGCGGCGTCCAGGTCCGCCGCCGACCGGACGGGCGTCCCGTCGACACGGGTCAGCACGTCGCCCTGCTCGATACCGGCGTCCGCCGCGGGCGCGCCGGCGAAGGCGCCACCGACCGCGACGCCCGGGACGGGCTGGACGCTCCCGAGGACCGCCAGCAGCGCGAGGAACGCGACGACAGCGAGGACGACGTTGTTGACCGGGCCGGCGGCGAACATCCGTGCCCAGCCGCCCAGGTTCGCGCGCTCGTCGCTGTCCTCGGCCGGGAGGACGTACGCGCCGGCCGGAATCACGCCGAGGAGGAACAGGCCGACGCTGTCGACCTCGATACCCTCGACGCGGCAGTAGATACCGTGTCCGCCCTCGTGGACGAGGAGCCCGACGAGGACGGCGAACAGGAGTTCCGGCGCGGCCGCGAGCGGCAGGAAGCGGTTGACACCCGGGATGACGAGGACGCTGCTCGCCGAGTCGATGGGCGAGGCCCCGGGGTCTGCGAGCGCAGCGGCCCCCGCGAGGAGGACGCCGACCGCCGCGAGGGCCATGGCGACCCCGACCCCGACGAGCCCGACGTTGCCGGCGCGCCGCCACGCGCGCCGTGGGCGGGCCAGCCGGGTCAGCAGCGCCCGCCCGCGGGTCGACGAGAGCGTGACGAACGGCCCCGTGACGCTGACGCTCTCGGGGAGCCGCCCCGTCCGGTCGAGGAGCTCGGCGACGGCCGCGAAGGCGACGACTGCGACCGCGAGGGGGAGGGCATCGACCATCGCGCGAACGCTCTCACCGGCTCGGCAAGAAGGGTCCGGGTTTCCCGAACGGGAGCGGGCTCGCAGGACGACAGAACGGGAACGGGGGAGAGCGGGACAGGGCGGAACGGGACAGCGGAACGGGGCGGCGCAGTGTCGGTCAGACCCGTTCGAGCCCGTCGAGCGTCTCGGTACCGTCGGGCGAGCGGCTGGCTCGGCCCGTCGCGTCGCACGCCGTGCAGCGGTACTCGACCCAGCGGCCGTCGGCCCGCCCCGGCTCCTCCACGTCCGAAGCCGTCACCGGCGTCACGGAGCCGCCACACGCACACCGGACCGGTCCGATCTCGGCGGCCCTCGCCCGGACCGCCACGGCGGCGTGGACCATCCACTCCCACGACCAGAACCGCGTGTTCCCGAGGACGTGCCAGTCGAGGACCCAGTCCAGCCAGCGCTCGAGGGCCCAGAGCGAGTCGGCACCAGCCACCGACAGGAACTCGTCGAGATCCTCGAAGTCCGTGGCCGTGTCGACGAATACCGGCGTGAACAGGTCGGACACGACCGCGTCCGGGGCCACACCGAGTCGGCGCAGCAGGTCGGGGTCGAACTCGACGAGCGCCGTCTCGACCCGCTCGCGCTCCTCGCGAAGCACCGCATCGACGTCACCGACGGACTCCTGTTCGGACGCCATCACCCGATTCGAGGGGCTCCGTCGGGTTGTGCTTTCCGTCCGGTCGGCGGTCCGCCGGCTCCTCGTCCGGACGGTCACTCGTCCGCCGTGGTCGGTTCACCGTCGGTGGCACCGCCGGGAGCCTCGCCCGCCAGCCGGTCCACGTCGGGGTCGTCCTTCCACTCGCCCAGCTCCTTCGGGTCGACGTGGACGAACACGTCGTCGACCTCCGGCAGGTCCCGGATGGCGCTCACCACGTCCGTCTCGATGTCGTGGGCCTCGTGGAGGGTTCGGTCGCCGGCAACCTCGATGTGGAGCGAGACATCCACCTCCGGACCGACGTAGTGGGCGATGACATCGTGGGCGCCCTCCACGTCGGGGTGGTCGAGCGCACGACGGACGATATCGGCCCGGAGGTCCTCGGGGGGGGCCCGGCCGACGAGGTAGGTGACGTTGTCCCGGACGATCTCGACGCCGGTGTAGGCGATGGCGGCGGCGACCACCAGTGCGGCCGCGGGGTCGAGCCACGGGTAGCCGATGCTCGCGCCGATGACGCCGAGCAGCGCCGCGCTGGCGGCGAGGATGTCGTTCCGGTTGTCGAGTGCGGTCGCACGGAGCGCGGGCGAGTGCCGGCGCCGGGCGACATCGAGGACGTACCGGTAGAGGCCGAACTTCACGACGGCCGAGAGCGCGAGCACGACCATCGCCGGCCCCCCGCCCGAGACGGCCGGCTCCCCGGAGAGCAGGGCCCCGATGGCGTTCCGCGCGACGGCCCCCGCGGCGATGAAGACTCCCAGCGCGACGACGAGCGAGACGAACGGCTCGATGCGCTCGTGGCCGTGCGGGTGTTCGAAGTCCGGCGGCTGGGTGGTGAGGTAGAGCCCACCCAGCACGACCACCGAGTAGAGGGCGTCGGCGAGGCTGTTGACGGCTTCGCCCCCGACGGCGAGGCTGCCGGTGAGGTACCAGACGGCGCCCTTCGCGACCGCGAGGACGAGGTTGGCGCCGAGGACGAGCAGGCCGACGCGGCGGAGCACGTCCCGCCGCCGCTCGCTCGCGGCCTCCTCGCCGGCCCGCCCACCGCTCCGCTGATGGGGACCGGGTTCGGGCGAGGTGCCGGACTCGGCGTCGGGCATCACCCGAGCGTGGACCCCCCGCGCACTAACCGCTGTCGGGTCCCAGCGAGGAGCCACTGGGGAGCCGGCAGGTCACCGGTGGAGGTCGAGCCGGACGGCCCGCTCCGGCCCGGGATTCTCGGCTCCGTCCTGTGCGGCGAACGCGTCGTGAAGCCGGTCGTACGTGTCCTCCAGCGCCTCGACGATGACCTTCGTGTCGGAGATGACGGGCATGAAGTTCGTGTCGCCGCTCCAGCGCGGGACGACGTGGGTGTGGAGGTGGTCCTCGATGGAGCCGCCCGCGGCGTCGCCGCCCAGGTTCTCGCCGGTGTTGACGCCGTCCGGGTGGAACGCTGTCTCCAGTGCATCCAGCGTCCGGGCCTTCAGTCGGGCGTGGTCGAGGAGCTGTTCGTCGGAGAGCGCCCCGTAGTCGCCGCCGTGCTCGAACGGGATGACCATCGCGTGGCCCGGGTTGTACGGGTAGTTGTTCAGCAGGACGAACGCGTGGGCCGACCGCGCGACGATTCGGGCCTCGCGGGCGTTCTCGCGCTCGGGGAGCCCACAGAACGGGCAGTCCATCTCGGGGTTCTGGTCGTCGGGGTCGCGCTCGACCCACTCGATGCGCCACGGGGCGAAGACCTGGTCCATGTCCCCCGGTGGGCCAGGAGGGGTATCAGTCTCCCGGCGCCCGCACTGCCGGTCACGGTCCACCCGGATGACCGGAAACCGGTCGGGTCCGGGGGCTACCCGAACGACGGGAGAGCGGGGCGACCCACCGCCCGAACGGCCGGGTCGGACAGGGACCCGACTGAACAGTCAGTTCCAATCTGGTACAAGAATCTACTGGCCGTTCAACGGTTTGAACGGTCGGAACGGAGCCGGGTGCGACGGCCAGAACGGTTATGCACCCGGAACTGACTAGTTTCGAGGTTACTCCACCACAGCAGTCGTGAACGGTCCGAACGACCCCCAACGGTCGGGGGTTCTTACGATGCTATCGCCCCTCGAAACTGGTGATGTCAGTGAACACCCGCTCCGATGACGGTGATATGGTGGAGCAGTGTGGAACCTGTGGCCGCGAGACCGCCCATCAGGTCTCGGTGGAGATCCGCACGGAGAGTACGAAGGCGGAGAACGCGGAGTTCTCGCGCGAGCCCTACCGGGTCGCCACCTGCCTGGTCTGCGGCGACGAGGACGCGGTGCGGATGAACAACGCGTAGGCGTAGCGACCGCCGCGACGCGACTGCGACGCGGACCTCCTGTGGCTCTGAGCGCAGCACCGGACTTGTCCGACCCAGCGGCGGCTCCGTGGCTCGGATACGTGCCCGGAGAGCTGATGACGCAGCGTTCGGTCGGCGGTCGCTACCGGGACCGGGTCGTGACCTCGCAGCCGTCCTCGGTGACGATGACGGTGTGCTCCTTCTGACTGACGAGGTACCCCTCCTGCTCCTTCAGGACGGGGTAGCCGTGGACGACGCCGTTCTGTTCGAGGCGTCGCAGCGCCATCTCGGCGCGGGAGGTCTCGAGCCAGCGCGTGGCAAAGGGGAGCGTCTTGAACTCGTCGACGATCTGCTCCAGGGCCTGTCGCGCCTGCCGGTTCCGGACGGAGGCCTCGCGCTCGAGTGCGTAGATCTCCTCCTCGCTCCCCTCCTTGACCTTCCCACTCCCGTCGGTGGCGAACGGCTCGATGGCGACCACGTCGCCCGCTTCGAGCGTCGCGCCCTGCGAGACCGCCCGGTTCGGGATGTTGGGGCTGGTGTGCTGTTCCCAGTGGCCCAGGCCGTGACCGGTGAGGTTGACGACGGGGTTGAACCCGTAGCCCTCGATGACGTCCTCGACCTCGGCACCGATATCGCCGGTGGAGACGCCGGCCTCGACGACATCGAGTGCGGCTTCGAGCGCCTGCTCCGACGCCTCGGCGAGTTCGGGGTTCCCGGAGAGGTCCACCGTGACGGCGGTGTCGGCCAGCCAGCCGTCGACGTGGACGCCGATGTCGAGGTTGACCATCTCCTCGCCGAACGTCGACTCGTCGTCGACCGACGGAGTCGCGTGGGCGGCCTCCTCGTCGATGCTGATGTTGACCGGGAAGGCCGGCTCCCCACCGAGTTCGCGGATGCGGTCCTCGGCCCACTCCGCGATCTCGAGGTGGCTCGCGCCGACCTCGACCTTCTCGGCTGCCTCGTCGCGCACCTCGGCGAGTATCTCTCCCGCCTCGCGGTGCTTCTCGTACTTCTCGTCGTCGAGCGCACTCATGGGTCCGGATTCGCCGGAACCCCTCAAAGGGATTGCGCTCGCCGGAACCACCGAAGCGCGGCCGACGGGCGGTCCGGGTCGGGACATCGGGGGCGACGACCTGCCGGATGTGGCGACCTGTCGGATGGAACGACCTGCATCGTTGCGACCGTGCGCTGGGCCGGGCGAGAGCACGCGGAATAGGTATGTTACCCGTCACCTCTATAGATTATTCGGCCAATTACACGATTATGTAGCGAAATTATATATTTCCGCCGGCCGTCGGGTGTGCATGGACGATGCCTCGACACCGACGCCGGAGGCAGCCGACGGACCACCCGTGATGACAGGATCAGAGACGCAGGAGGCCCACATCACGTGTGGCGACCTCGACCCCGCAGTTGCCCCGTACCATCTCCGCCTCGACGACGAGGCCTACGACGACATCTACCTCATCGGTGACGTCCACGGCTGCCTCGCCGAGCTGGAAGCACTCCTCGCGGCCATCGACCCCGGCCCGAACGACCTGCTGCTGTTCGTCGGCGACCTCGTCCGCAAGGGTCCCGACAGCGATGGCGTCCTGGACTACGTCCGACAGCTCCCGAACGCCTACAGCGTCCGGGGCAACAACGAGGACAAGCTCATACAGGGCCGGAAGACGCTGGACGCGCTGGACGACGCGGATGTCGACGGCTACCTCGCCTCGCTCCCGGTCGTCATCAGTTTCGGCGACGCGATGGTGGTCCACGGCGGCGTCGACCCCCGCCGCGACCTCGCCGAGCACGGGCTCCAGGACCTGCTCACCTTCCGCGCCGTCCCGCCGGAGAACGGCTACGACGGCCCGTTCTGGTGGGAGACGTACGAGGGGCCGACGACGGTGTTCTTCGGCCACACGGTCCTCGAGGGACCGGTCGTGACCGAGTACGCCGTCGGCCTCGATACCGGCTGTGTGTACGGCGGCCAGCTGACTGCCTACAACTACCGGACCGGCGAGTTCCACAGCGTCGAGGCGTTCGACACCTACCAGCATCGCCCGGACCGCAAGTTCCTCGACCCGGCCGACCCCGCCATCTCGGAGTGACCGACCCGAGTCACCGGCCCGGGTCGCTCCCGCGGCCCGGCCATCCGACCCGAACCGTTTTGCGCCGGTGCACGGTGCGTCCCCTATGAGCGAGCAGGAGCCCTCCGGGACCGGAGACGAGGACCCTGGCGGAACGACCGACCCGCCGGACCCGCCGGATGCGTCGGCTACAGAGCGCGAGGCCGAGACGGCGGAGGCCGTCGACGACCCGACGCCGGTTACGGCGGCGCAGACGGACGCCGACGGCGACGATTCGCCCACCGGCCTCGCACGGTACGGGGGTACCGTGCCGGAGCCACCCGACGACGGCGACGTGGACCTCTCGGACCCGGCCTACTACCTCAACCGCGAGCTCTCGGAGCTGACCTTCCACGCGCGGGTGTTGAACGAGGCGCTCGACGACCGCAACCCGCCGCTGGAGCGCGCGAAGTTCCTCACCATCATCACCCGCAACATAGACGAGTTCTTCATGAAGCGGGTCGGCGGGCTGAAGGAACAGCTCGACGCCGGCGTCGCCGAGACGTTCCCGGACGGACGAACCCCACGCGAGACGTGGCTCGACGCGCTCTCGACCGCACGCGACCTGTCGGCGGCGGCCGCCCGGTGCTGGCGCGAGGACCTCCGTGACACGCTGGCCGAGGCCGGCATCCACGTCCACGACCACGACGACCTCGACGCCGACGAGCGGGCCGCCCTGCGGTCGTACTTCGAGGCGGCCGTCCTGCCGACACTGACGCCGCTCACCTACGACGCCAGCAAGTCGTTCCCGTTCCTCTCGAACCTCTCGCTCTCGCTGGCCGTCCGCACGCGGGCGGACGACGGGAACCCACGGTTCTCCCGGGTGAAGATCCCCGAGAACCGCCCCCGGCTGGTCGATCTCGACGACGTGCTGGCGACCCACGGTGACGGCACGGCCGACGAGGGGCCGACGGACGAGACGACCATCCACCAGCCGGCGCGGTTCGTCCCGCTGGAGCAGGTCGTCGCGGCGAACCTCGACCTGCTGTTCCCGAACGTGGCGGTGCTGGATGCGGCCCCGTTCCGCGTGACGCGCAACGCGGAGGTCCGGCGCAACGAGGACGTGGCGGAGGGGCTCATCGGGAGCATCGAGGGCGTCCTCCGGGACCGCCGGTTCGCGACCGTCGTCCGGCTGGAGGTGGACGCCCGGATGGACGAGCCGACGCGCCGGCTCC
>Ga0207757_100296_pt1 | contig 36729 bp, 40 predicted proteins | sample A23P3SouthBayCA_2_FD_187752 | JGI IMG/M metagenome (GOLD analysis project Ga0207757, IMG submission 187752) | Aerobic enrichment media microbial communities from Eden Landing Ponds, California, USA - A23 P3 (2) (SPAdes) | ecosystem: Environmental > Aquatic > Marine > Unclassified | place...
CCCATGCGAGCGTGGGTAGCCAAGCCAGGCCAACGGCGCAGCGTTGAGGGCGCTGTCCCATAGGGGTCCGCCGGTTCAAATCCGGTCCCACGCATCGCACAGGCGGGATCGACCCGCCGCCCGCGGAGGCACACGCCGACGCGGCGATGCAGGTGATTCCCATCCGGGACATCACCCACGCACAACTTCTCCCGACACGACCCGGCGAGCGTCGCGCCCGCCGAAGTGTTGACGTACCGGCGCCGCCAACGACGAGCATGCTCGTTCCGCTCCACGCCGTCGTCGGGGTGGCGTCACTGAGTCTGCTCGCTGTCGTGAGCGTCGCCGCACTCGGCACGGCGGTCCTGCTCGGACTCGCGTTCGCCGCCTTCGTTCGACGCCGGTCACGGCCGTATCTCCTCCTCGTCGCCGCGTTTGCGGCGCTGCTCGGCCGATCGGCCGCCGTCGCTATCAGCGCGCTCGGACTGCTGTCGCCGACCGAACACCACCTCTTCGAACACGGCCTCGACGTCGTGCTCGTCTCCCTCGTCGTCGCGGCGGTGTACTACGCTCGAACCGTTCGGCGGGAGGTGTCGGCGTCGTGACGACCCAGCGCGACCGCATCCACCGGTACGTCGCGGGCCACCCAGGCGTCCATTTCAACGAACTGGGCCGCGAACTCGACCTCGCGACGGGGCAGCTTCAGTACCACCTCAAGAAACTCCGGCGCGCCGACGACATCGTCGCGGAGTCGCTGTACGGTCGGACGCACTACTACACCACCGAGTACGGCGACTGGGAGCGCGGCGCCGTCGCGGTGTTGCGCCGCGAGACGGCGCGGGACGTGTTGCTCTATCTGATCGAGGCGGGGCCGAGCGCACCGGCCCCCGTCGCCGCCGACCTCGACATCGCCCGGAGCACGCTGGAGTGGCATCTCGATCACCTGATCGAACAGGACCTCGTCGAGAAGCGACGCGACGAGCGCGGCCGCGTGACGCTCGCCCTGTCCCGTCCGGACGAGACGGCCGACCTGCTCCGACTGGTCGAACCGTCGGTGCCCGAGCGACTGGTCGACCGGTTCACGCGGCTGGTCGACAACTTGGTCGGCGAGTGAGCGGGGCCAGTCGCCGCGACGTTCGAGACACGAACCACAATCCGCTTTTGTTCGAGGTGCCAAGCGCCGGCAAATGGTTTCCGACGGCGACATCGGCACCTCACGCCGAGCGATCCTGAAAGCCGCCGTCGCGGTGGGCGGCGCGAGCGCCCTGGCCGCCTGTCTCGACCGCACGGGCGCCGACCCCGCCCCGACGGGTGATCCGGCCGCCAAGCCGGCGCGACAGCACGCCTGGCGCGAGTACGTCCGACACGACGACCACGGCAACACGCAGTTGCCCAGCCACCAGATCCTCCTGTACCTGACACTCGACGGCGACGGCCCACCCTCGACAGCCGACCACGACGCCCTCGCGGCAACGCTCGACGGACTGGATCGCGCGTACGCGTGGAGTCACGAGGGCGTCCTCCACTCGATCGCTTACTCGCCCGCCTACTTCGACCGCTTCGACGACTCGCTCCCCGAGAACGTCGACCTTCCCGAACCGACGGCGCTGTCGCCGTTCGAATCCCCTATCTTCGACCGGCAGGACGCGGTGCTCCACCTCGCGAGCGACCGGGCCGACGCCGTCCTCGAAGCCGACCGCGCCCTGCGTGGGGAGCGCGACGAGGCTAACGGCGTCCCGGTGCCGTCGCTGCCCATGACCGTCGACTCCCGACGGACGGGCTTCGTCGGCGCCGGCTTGCCGGCCCAACACCAAGACGCAGCGGGTATCCCCGACTCCAAGCCCGTTCCCGAGGCGTCACCCCTGTTCATGGGCTTTGCGGCGGGCTTTCGCGGCAACCAGGCGACCGAGGACTACGTCACCATCGACTCGGGGCCGTTCGCCGGCGGGACGACAAAAGTGATCGCCAACCTCCGCCAGCGACTCGCGGACTGGTACGACGAGCAGTCCCACGAGGAGCGAGTGATGGAGATGTTCAGCCCAGGGTACGCCGAACGGGGGCTGGTAGAGGGGATCGGCGACAACCTCGGCGCCGACAGCGGGATCGACCAGTTCGTCGACGACCTCGACGCCGACGCCCGAGAGTACGGCCGGGTCGGGCACGCCCAGAAGGCGGCGCGGGCGAACCGCGACGACGCGGGCGACGTGCGCCTGCTTCGCCGCCACTTCGAATCGACCGACGACATCGACTCGGACCAGTCGGTCGCGAGCCTCCATTTCCCCTCGCTCCAGCGCCGAATCGCGGAGTTCGAGGCGGTGCGCCGGGCCATGAACGGCACCGACCTGACCGAGGTGACGCCCGCGATCAGACAGCGCGTCAACAACGGCATCATGGAGTACATCTTCGTGCGGCGGCGGGGCTACTTCCTCGTCCCGCCGCGTCGGCATCGCGTATTCCCGACGCCCGATCCATGACGCGTTCGAGAGACGGACCAGAACCGGTTTGCAGCCCCGAACCAGAACGGTGCGTATGAAGCGTCGCGGACTGCTCCGGGCGGGCGGTGGCCTCGCCCTCGCCGGATCGCTCACCGGGTGTTCCAGCCTCGTCGAGACGCGCGCGGCCGGCGTGCCGCCGGTGCCGGAGGACCGTCCCGACGGCGTCTACCATCCGAGCCACGTCGAGGGGATGGACATGGTCGGCACGGCCAGAAGCGGCGACTACGCCCTCGGCCTGTTCTACAGCTACCCCCACCGGTTCTGGAACGTCAACGGCAACAGCGTCTCGCTGACCGGCATCGACGGCGACGACGCCGTCCACCTGATGGCGAGCGTCTGGGACCCCGAGACGGAGGCGGTCCTGCCGGACACCGGCCTGTCGCTCGAAATCTCCCGCGACGGGTCGCTCGTCTCACAGGAGGCCATCTACCCCATGCTCTCCCAGCCGATGGGGTTTCACTACGGCGCGAACTTCGGGCTGGAAGGCGACGGCAGCTACGAGGTTCGATTGAACGTCGGCGCGATGTCGACCCGTCGGACTGGGGCGTTCACCGATCGATTCGGCGAGCCCGCGAGCGTCACGATCCCGTTCGAGTACAGCGAGGCGGCGAAAAACGAGATTTCGTTCGAGGTGTTCGACGAGGAGGTGGCGACACCGGGCGCTGTCGAACCCATGTCGATGGACGCGCTCCCGAGCGCCTTCGCCCCGTCCGAATCCGACCTGCCGGGGCGCGTACTGGGATCGGCGACGAGTAACGACGCCCGACTGGTCGCCACCGCGCTGGAGGCGCCCCCGGAGGGCGTCGACGGCGAGGGGACGTATCTCGCCGTCTCGGCTCGCACCCGCTACAACCAGATGGTGATTCCGGCGATGGGGCTCGCCGGGACGCTCACTCGCGACGGCGAGACGGTGTTCGACGGCGAGTTGGCGCGGACGCTCGACCCCGAACTGGGCTACCATTACGGCGCGGTCGTCGACGGCGTCGAGTCGGGCGACGAACTCACGCTGTCGGTGACCGTGCAGCCCCAGACGGCCCGTCACGAGGGGTACGAGACGGCCTTCGGGGGACTCATGGGTGGGATGCCGGACGTGTCGATTCGGGTGGAGTGACCGACGGTGGCAACGGGAACCGGTGGAGCGAACGGCAAGGGATTTATCCGTCGACGCCGTTGTCCAGTCCATGGCAGGCCCTCTGACAGATGCCCTCGCGTGGGCCGTCGTCGCCACGTTTCTCGCCGGGACGATACTCCGGTGGCGGGGCAACGATCACGCGCGAACGGTGATGGTCGGGGCGTGGGGCGTCTTCGCCCTCTTCTGGGCGGCACTCGTCCCCCACTTCGCGTTCGTTCAGAAGAGCTTCGTCGAGGGCTTCCTCTCGCTCGCGGCCGTCCCCGCGTCACTGTACGTCGGCTACCTGCTCTATCGGGGACGTGACTCCCTGTTCGTCCTCTCGCGGGCCATCGCCGTCATGGGCGTGGTCTATCTCCCCTTCGAGACGATTCCGGCGCTGACGGTCGGTGGCCTCTCGCTACCCTCGCCCCGGCACGTCCTCATCTCCCACACCACGGGTCAGACCCAGTGGGCGATGGAGCTCCTGGGCTACGAGCCGACCCTCGTCGAGGGCGATCAGGGCTACCTCAACACGTTCAAATTCGTCACTGGCGGCGGGCACACCATCCTGTTCTCGATCATCCTCGCCTGTACCGGGCTGGGTAGCATCGCTATCTTCGTCGGCCTGATCGCCGCGGTGGAGGCGCCGCTGGGTCGAAAGCTGCGTGCGCTCGCCATCGCCGTCCCCATCATCTACGTCCTCAACATCGCGCGGACGACGTTCATCGGGCTGATGTTCGGCAAGCAGTACATGCAGTGGTTCGTCGACGAGGTACTCTTCCTGTTCGGCGGCACCGATCCCTACAAGGTGTCCTTCTACCTCTCCGATCGGGTCATCAGTCAGGTGCTCGCCGTCGTCGCCCTCGTCGGCGTCACGTATCTCGTGGTTCGAGAACTCCCCGAACTGCTGACCATCGTCGAGGACGTGCTCTACATCGTCACGCGCGAGGAGTACGACCTCCGGGAGGCGCTCGACCTTCCCGAGCGGGGCGACGTGGGTCCAGGCGCCGACTGATAGCGTTTATTGTGAGTCAATACCACTGGTTCGCCGGAACGGGACGGCGAACCAGCGGGAAACAGTCACAATAAACACTATGAGAACCCGTCATATCGGCAATTGGCCGGCCACGACTCGTGTCGCCCCTCCGTTTTCGGTTGCTGATAATTATGTCGGGTCATTTTTCACTCACATCTTCGAAACAGAACTACCGACACTCGTCGGGCGGGAAAACGACGATGGTGGAGACAGACGAATCCGAGGGGACGATACGCACGCTCGTCGTCGACGACGAACCCGGGTTGGTGGATCTCGTCGCGACCCACCTCGAGCAGGCGGACGACCGAATCGAGACCGCGGTCGCCACCAGCACGGAGGACGCGCTCGCGACGGTCGAAGCGGCCGACGCCGACTTCGACTGTGTCGTCAGCGACTACGAGATGCCCGGCACCGACGGGCTCGCGTTGCTCGAAGCGATCCGAGCCGACCGTCCCGACCTACCCTTTATCCTCTTTACCGGTCAGGGATCCGAACGCGTCGCCAGCCGGGCGTTCTCGGCCGGCGCGACGGATTACCTGCGGAAAGACGGACGGAGCGATCAGTACACCATACTGGCCAACCGCGTGGTCAAGTACGCCGAACGGGCGCGGGCCAAGCACCGGCAGGAACGCCACCTCGAAGCCATCGAGAGCGCCCACGAAGGGATCGCCATCCTCGACGCAGACGAGCAGTTTCGCTACGTCAACGAGGCGTACGCCGACCTCTACGGCTACGAGCCGGCGGAACTGGTCGGCGAGGACTGGACGCTGCTCTACCCGGACGGCGAGGTGTCGTTCGTCCGGGAGGAGATCCTCCCCACGGTCGACCGGACGGGCGAGTGGAGCGGCGAGACGACCGGCCTCTGCGCCGATGAGAGTACGTTCATCGAGGAACACACCGTTTCAAGAACGCCGAACGGCGACCTCGTCTGCACCGTCGTCGACATTACCGACTGGAAACAGCGGACAGAAGAGCGGGACCGGTATCGGACGCTCGTGGAGTCGCTGAACGATCCGGTCTACATCCTCGGACCAGGGGGACGATTCCTCTACGTCAACGATGCGTTCGTCGATCTCGTGGGGTACGATAAGGAGACGGTCCTCGGGTCGACACCCGACCTCATCAAGGACGCCGGGACCGTCGAGCGAGCCGAACGCCAGTTGGGCCACCTCCTCTCCGACGACGGTCCCGACAGCGTGACCTTCGAGATGGAGATCGAACCCAAGGACGGCGACCCGATCCCCTGCGAGGATCACATGGGCGTGTTACCCTACGAGGGCGATCAGTTCCGGGGGTCGGTGGGTGTGCTTCGGGACGTGAGCACCCGGGAGGCGCGCGACCGCGAACTCCGAGAGCATCGGGCGCTGCTCGAACAGAGCCTCGACGCCCTCAACGACGTGTTCTTCGTCTTCGGCCTGGACTGCAAACTCGTCCGGTGGAACGACCGCCTCCTCAAGGTGACGGGCTACTCGGACGACGAACTCGACGGCATGCGCCCGGGCGAGTTCTTCCCCGACGACCACGTCTCGCGGATCGAAGCGGCCGTCGAGGAGGTGTTCGAAACCGGGAACGCGGGGGTTCGCGCCGACTACCTGCACGAAGACGGGACGCGCATCCCCTACGAGTTCAACGCGACGCGCCTCGACGGCCCGGACGGTGACGTCCTCGGCTTCGCCGGCATCGGTCGCGACATCAGCGAGACGCTGGAGTACGAACGCCGGCTGGAACGGCAGAACGAACGCCTCGAGGAGTTCGCGAGCGTCCTCAGCCACGACCTTCGCAACCCGCTCAACGTGGCCGAGGGCCGTCTCGACATCGAGCGGGAACGACGGGAAAGCGACCACCTCGATGCGGTCGGCGAGGCACACGCTCGGATGGAGACGCTGATCGAGAAGTTGCTGGCGCTCGCACGGGACGGCGAGATTGCGACGGATCTGCAGTCGGTCCCGATCGACACGCTGGCCGCTGAGAGCTGGGAGACGATGGCGACCGGGGAGGCGTCGCTCGTCGTCGCGGACGAACTCACGGTCGAGGCGGACGAGAGCCGTCTCCAGCAGTTGTTCGAGAACCTGCTGCGAAACGCCATCGACCACGGACCGGTGGGCGTGACCGTCCGTGTCGGCGCCCTGCCGGACGGCCGTGGCTTCTACGTCGACGACGACGGGCCGGGTATCCCGGTCGACGAGCGCGACCAAGTGTTCGAGAGCGGGTACACCACCGGCGGCGAGGGGATCGGGGCGGGACTGAGTATCGTCGAGCGGGTCGTCGATGCCCACGGGTGGTCCATCCGCGTCACCGGGAGTCCGGACGGGGGTGCGCGGTTCGAAATCGTCACGAGCGGCGGAACGTGAAGACGTGCTCAGACCGGCTCCACCAGGTCGGCGGGCGCGCCTCCGAGCGTCCGGAGGGCGTCGGCTTCGACGTGGTGGAGGTCGCCGGGCAGCACCAGCAGATGAAGCGGGTCACCGAAGTCGCGGGTCGCGAGCGCCGAGAGGCGGTCGGCGTCGACGACCGGCTCCGGGCTCCCCGCACGGGCGACGACGACGGCGAGACGGTCGGGCCACTCCGTCGCCAAGAGGTCGGCGGCCACGTCGGCGGTCATGTACGTCTCACCGGCGTCGCTGCCGCGGCCGTCGTCGACCTTGATGTCGAGGTAGACGAGCGTGTGGAGGCCACGCTCGCGGTTGGCCGCGACGCTGTCGACGACCGACGCGGGCACGTCACCCCCGCCGTGGGCCCGCGGGAAGGGGAGCGTGACGGCCTTCCCGAAGCGGTAGTTCTGGAGGCCCGTGAGCCCGCTCGCGGCCTGTGCCGCCGAGACACCGTGGACGACGCGCGTGTCGATGCCGCGCTCCATCGCCCGCAGACGGAGGTCGACGTGGGTGGTCGAGATCATCGAGTCGCCGGCAGTCAGGAAGACGGCGTCGCCCTCGGCGGCGGCGTCGAGAATCGGCGCCGGGTTGCGTTCGACGCCCGCCCGGTCGCGGACCTCGATGTCGACGCCGTGGTGGGCTTCGAGTTTCGACACGCTCGTGCCGACGAGACGGCTGGTATAGAACTCCGCGAAGGCGCGGTCGGCCGACCGGAGGGCGTCCCGCCCCTCGACCGTGATCGACCGCTCGTCGTAGAGACCGAGGCCGACGAAAGTGAGCATGAGGACCGTACCGTGGCGACGAGTAAAAGCGGGGTGGTCGGGGACGGAACCGGTACCTCAGGTGCGTCTCGCGCGTGCCTGCCGAACGTCCGCACCGTCGCGGACCAGGTCCTCACAGTTCGGACAGACACGCGGTTCAGTCATACCGCTCGGGGCGAACACTCGGACGTAGTCGTCAGTGACGAACGAGCCACAGTTCTGACAGCTCGGCATACGTGCGCATGAGTGACGGCAACTGACATGTACGTTACGGCCACCCACGACGTGTCGGCGCGTCTCCTGCAGGTGGCCGTCACCGCACGCGAGCCTCGGAGCGGGAGCGATCCGCAGATAGGGGACGCCCCGTTTGAAGTAACCCGGGAGCCAACGGCCGGTCATGTACGACACGATACTCGTCCCGACGGACGGCAGCGAGGGAGTCGGCCGGACGCTCGAACACGCGCTGGAACTGGCCCGCAACCACGACGCCACGGTCCACGCCCTCTACGTCGTCGACCGCCGGTTCGAACTCGCGGCCGACGAGGACCGCGAGGACCTGATGGAGCAGTTGACCGACCGGGGTGAAGCGGCCGTCGCGGCCGTCGCCGACGCGGCCGCCGACGCCGGCGTCGACGCCGTGACGAGCGTCCGCGAGGGCATCCCGTACAAGACCATTCTCGGCTACGCCGAGGAGGCCGACATCGACGTGATCGTGATGGGAACACACGGCCGAACCGGTCGGGACCGACTCGCCCACCTCGGAAGCGTCACCGACCGCGTCGTCGAGAACGCTACCTCGCCGGTGTTCGTCATCAACATCGGCGACGGCGACGACGAGTGAACGACTACGCGCCGCTGTCGCGTTCCTGTGCGTCGACGACGGCCACGCCCGCGAGATTGACGATGTCCTTCACTTCGTCGCCCCGTTGCAGGACGTGGACCGGCTTGTCCATGCCGACCAGCATCGGGCCGATGGCATCGGCGCCGCCGAGGCGTTGTAACAACTTGTAGCCGATGTTCCCGGCTTCGAGGTTCGGGAAGATCAACACGTTCGCCGGCTCCTCCAACTCCGCGAAGTCGTACGTCCCCTCCAGCACGTCCTCGACGACCGCGGTGTCGGCCTGCATCTCGCCGTCGACGGGGAAGTCGGTGGCCGGATCGTCCCGGAGCGTCTGCGCCGCCCGCCGGGGTTTGCGCGTCCCCCGATTGTCGACGCTCCCGAAGTTGGAGTACGAGAGGAAAGCCGCCCGGGGTTCGACGTTGAACCGGCGGGCGAGGTCGGCCGTGTGGCGACCAATCTCGGCCAGTTCGGCCGATCCGGGGTCCTGATTCACCGTCGTGTCGGCGACGAAGATAACCCGATTTCGGAAGGTAAGCATGTAGACGCCGGCGGCGTACTCGGCGTTCTCGGCCGTCCCGATCACCTGCAGCGGCGGCCGCAGCGCCGACGGATAGTGGTGAGTGAGCCCCGTCAGGAGGGCATCGGCGTCGCCCATCTCCACCATCACGCTCCCGAAGTAGTCCGTATCCGTGCGGACGAGATCCTCGGCCTCGACGCGGGTGATCCCCTTGCGTCGCCGCGCCTCGTACAAGTGATCGGCGTAGGCGTCGAGGTCGGCGGCGGCGGCGGGGTCGACGACCTCGGGGTCGAAGTCGAGACCGAGATCGGCCACGCGCCGACGGATGGTGTCCCGGTCACCCAGCAGGATGGGCCGGGCGATCCCCTCCTCGACCATCTGCGAGGCGGCGCGGATCGTCTTCGCGTTCGTCCCTTCGGCGAGGGCGACCCGCTTGGGGTCCGTCTTCGCCTTGTTGAGGACGATCCGCATCATCTCGCGGTCCTTCCCCAACCGCGCCTCCAGTTCCTCGACGTAGGCGTCGAGGTCGCGGTCGATCCGGGCGACGCCGCTCTCGACGGCCGCCCGAGCGACGGCTGGCGCCACCTGGAACAGCACCCGGGGGTCGAGCGCCTTAGGGATCAGATACTCGGGGCCGTACCGGAGCGGTTCGTCGCCGTAGGCCTTCGCCACCGCGTCGGGCACGTCCTGTCGGGCGAGATCGGCGAGCGCGCGCGCGGCGGCGACCTTCATCTCCTCGTTGATCTCCGTCGCCCGCACGTCGAGGGCGCCCCGGAACATGAAAGGGAAACAGAGGACGTTGTTCACCTGATTCGGGAAGTCCGAGCGCCCGGTTGCGGCGAGGACAGTGTCGTCCCGGGCGGCCCGTGCCTCGTGGTAGCCGATTTCGGGCTCCGGGTTGGCCATCGCGAAGACGATAGGGTCGCGGGCCATCGACCGAACCATCGCCTCGTCGACGAGACCGCCGACGGCGAGGCCGACGAAGGCGTCCGCGCCGTCCATCGCGTCGGCCAGACCACCGGCCGGGCAGTCCTGTGCGAACGCCGCCTTGTAGTCGTTGACCGCGCCCGCGTCGGCGCGGTCGGTCGTGACGATGCCGTCGGTGTCGACCAGCGTGATGCTCTCGCGGGGGACGCCGAGCGAGACGTAAAACTCGGCGGTGGCGATGGCGCTGGCGCCGGCGCCGGCGAAGGCCACCTCCAGTTCTTCGAGCGTCTTGTCGACGATATCGACGGCGTTGAGCAGGGCCGCCCCCGAGACGATGGCGGTGCCGTGCTGGTCGTCGTGGTAGACGGGGATCGACATCCGCTCCCGTAGCCGTTCCTCGATTTCGAAGCACTCGGGCGCCTTGATGTCCTCGACGTGGATGCCGCCGAAGGAGGGTTCGGTCAGCGAGACGGCCTCCACGATGGCGTCGGGGTCGTCGGTGTCGAGTTCGAAGTCGAAGACGTCGATGTCGGCGAAGCGCTTGAGCAGGACGCCTTTCCCCTCGATAACGGGCTTGGAGGCTTGCGCGCCGATATCGCCGAGGCCGAGGACGGCCGAGCCGTTCGACACCATCCCGACGAGGTTTCCCTTCGAGGTGTAGGTGTAGGCGTCGGTCGGATCGTCGGCGATGGCGCGGCAGGGCGCGGCGACTCCGGGCGAGTAGGCGAGGCTCAGGTCGCGCTGTGTGCTGGTCGGTTTCGTCGTCTCGATGGCGACTTTCCCCGGCGGATCGCGTCGGTGGTAGTCGAGGGCGTCTTCGTCGAGTCCCATACGCGCCGCACGGAGCGTCGTCTGATAAAAGGTGCCAGCGGGCGCAAAATCAGCCGTCGGCTGCGAGCCACGTCCCGGCGAGGTCGGCCGACCAGTCGGGGCGGCGCTCCCACGGTACGTCCAGTGGCAGCGCGGTAACGACGGTCGAACCGGCCCGGAGGCGGTAGGCGTAGATGGTGGTGCCGGCCGCGTCGTAGAAGACGCGCTCCCACTCCCGACCCGCCAGCGACGTGACGCCCTCGGTACCGACGGAATCGGTCGGTTTGGTCGCCGCCCGTGCCGCCTCGACGGAGTCGAATCCCTCGACGTACACGGGCGCGGAGTTCCACCCCGGGCCGACGGTGCCGACGATGAGGGTGACGCCGACCGTCCGGTCCTCGGATTTGATCGGGCCGAACAGGTTCGTCAGCGCCGGTTCGAAGTCGTCCAGTCGCTCCCGGAACGACTTCTCGTCGATAAGGAGTCCCACGCCGTCGTCGCCGTAGGCGTAGAGTTCGTTCAGGTCGGGTTCGTTCGTGTGATCGTTGACCGTGTGGGTCGTTTCGTGGGCGTGCGCGTGAGTGAAAAACCGGTGGCCGCTCGGGAACTCGTGTGTGTGCTGATCGACCCCGTCGTTCGCCGTCGAGTCGTCGAGGTCGGGGTGTGCCCACGTCACGAAATCGTCGTCCTCGCTCACGAGGGCGACGATGCGGTCCGTCGCGCCGCTCGGCACCAGCAGGTCGTACAAGGTGCCGTAGACGGGGCGGCGCGACAGTTTGTTCGAGAGATACGTGTTGGAGCGGACCCGCTGGTAGAACGACTCCGCGCGCGAGAGGGCGGAGTCCTGGAACCCGCGGTCCCCGCGGGAAACTCCCCGCTCGAAGTCGCGGACGAAGACGTTGTTGCCGATACGGAGCGCCGGTGCGACCGTGAAGTGGGGGCCGAGAGTCGATTGGACGAACTCCGCGAGGTCGGTCGAGGCCGACCGGAAGGCCTCGACGTCCGCCTCGGTCCGCTCGTCGGCCGCCTGGATGTCCGTGACCACGTCGTAGACGCCGCCGACGTTGACCCGGAACTGGGCGATCGCTCGGTCGTACTCTGTTCGGAACCACTCGAACTCCGAGAGAATATCCGTCGTCGCGGCGGCTGTTTCGGCGTTGGCGACAGGTGTCGGGGTCTTCGTCGTCGTGGCTGTAGGTTCATCCGTGGTCGGTTTGGGGGTGGCTGTCGCCGTCGATTCCCCTCCGCCGGACGGATTGCTATCCGCCCGTGTACCGTCGTCGCCGCCGAAACAGCCGCCGAGCAGGTTCGACTGGGCGAGCGCGACTGCCGCGAGGAGGCCGCGTCGCGTGAAAGACATTCGGTGGAGAGGTGACAGGGTGGACAATTAGCGCTTGTGGCCCCGCTCTCGGGGCTGATAACTGCGGACGGCCGTGTCAGTGCCGGCTACCGCGGCCGGTAACAGCCGTGATCCGTGACAACGGTTCGTAACTGGGACCACCCCGTTCACAAGCGCTACTCTCTTGTGCCATGGTGTCGTATCGCACGATATGAACGTACCACCGCTGACGACACCGGAGGGGCTGTTCGACTATCTGATGGTGTTTGTCGTACTCGCCGCAGTACTCGCGTACGCCGTCTTGTACTTCGGCGGGTGAGCACCGAAACGGCTCTGCCGGGTAACGTTCATGAGAGTGTGCGCGAAACGGCGTGGTGGTGCAACACCAATGTCGACCCAAGACGTACTAGATCATCATCTCGACGCGTTCACCGCACAGAACCTCGACGAGTGTCTCGTCGACTACACCGACGACTCGGTCGTCATCACCAACATGGGCGTGTTCCGGGGACTCGACGAAATCGAGGAGCTGTTCGCCGGCCTGTTCGAGGAGTTCTCGCAGGCGGGCTCGACGATCGAACTCGACGAGAAGACGATCGAAGACGAGTACGCCTACATCGTCTGGCACGGCGAGACGCCCGACAACGACTACGAGTTCTGTACCGACACGTTCGTCGTCGAGGACGGGACGATCCACCGGCAGACGTTCGGCGGCAAGATCGAACCGAAGGGGTAGCTATCGTAGCGATTGAAACTGTTTGCAGATCCGATCGCAAGACAGCGTGCGATCGGCTGTGCGACGACGTTCAATTGTTACTATCCGGCCGGACGAACACGCGACCGTCACCGTGGACGGTCACGGTGGCTTCCTCGACATCGAACGTCACCGTCACCGTCGTCGACGAGCCGCCGACGAAGTTGTCGAGGGCGTCGGGGTCAACGTAGTCGAAGAGGGGATCGATCTCCCCGTCGAGTGCCGTCTCCAGCGTCTCGGCGACGGCGATGCTAGGCGGGTATCCGTCGTCGTCGAATCTCGTCGTGTACGCGTCGTGATCGTCGCTCCAGGAGACCCCGAACATGTGAATCACGAACGGATCACGCTCCCGGTCGGTCCGCCCGAGCGGCTCGGCCGGTCGGACAGTGCTGACGTGTCGATTCCTCGTGGGGACCAGGGCGTGATACGTCCGAACATGTGGAAAGGGGCCTGTTCGCCGCGCTAATCGGACCTAGCCGTGTCGTCACAATATGTCTTTTGGCCTGCGACCTCAGGTTTCCAGCACTTCGATCAGGTTCCCCTCCGGATCGCGGACGAAACAGATGCGCGTGCCGCTCTCGGTGGTTCGTGGCTCGCTCAGCGTCGTGATGCTCGGATCGAGGTCGGCGTAGAAGGCGTCCAGATCGTCGACGCCGAGCCCCAGATGTTTCGCGCCGGGTTGGTTCACGTCCCCGCCGGTCGCGTCGGCGCCCTCGGGGTCGTACTCGACGAGTTCGATCCGGGCGCCGTCGAGGACGAAGTGGGCGAACCGTCCGGTTGCGCCGTCGATTCCGACGCCGTCGGCGAACGCCTCGCCACCGACGGTGAATCGCTCGGGCGGGGCGAAGTCGAACGCCTCCCGGTAGAACTCGACCGCACGGTCGAGGTCGGTCACGGTTACGCCGAAGTGGTGTGGGGCGAGTCGGGTCACGTCACTCCGGCGGACGGCCGGCGACAAAGTCACTTCGGTCCGACCGTACGCTTACTACCCTCCCTCCCGACGTACGCGGTATGACGTTCGTCGTTCCGTTCGACGGATCGGAACTGGCCGAGACTGCCCTGGTGCGAGCCGTCGAGTTCGGGACCGTCCTCGACGAGCGGATCGTGGCAGTCAGCGTGATTCCGACCGATAACGCGTCGTACGCCCGAGAGAACGACTGGCTCGATCCGGGGGAGTCGTTCGACCTCGACACCGCTGTGGCACGGCTCCACGAGGACGTGGCAGCCCACGCACCGAGCGCCGAGTTCCGGTACGACGTCGTCGGTCGACGGGCGACGCCGGGAACGATCGCTAGTCGAATTCGGGAAGAGGCCAGAGAGGAGAACGCGTCGATGGTGTTCGTCGGGAGCGAGAACGCCGGCCGCCTCGTCTCGTCGCTGAGTAGCGTCGGCGACACCGTCGCCGCCGACGACGCGTACGACGTGGTGATCGTCCGACACCGGGAGCCGTCGAAAATCGAACAGGTCAACGACGCCTCACCCTTCCGCAAGTCGAAATCCGACTTCTACCGATAACCCGTCGACGGCGGCGAGTCACACGCACGCCGGACGGCCGTCTGACGGAGCTATTTGTAGGCCTCGCGCGTGACATCAACTCCATGGACGAGGGAGACGGACTCGCGGAGATGGAGACAGTGACCGTCGAACTGGACCCGGAGACGCTGGCGGAAGTCGACGATATCGCCTTCTCCGACCACCGGGACAATCGGGCGGCGGCCATCCGGACGCTCCTCGACGAGTGGCTGAAATCCGAGGACGAGTGACGAGTGAGACGGAGTGGTGTAACTGTGTCCCGGTCGTTCGCCAAGACGGGGCGGCGAACCACCGGTACTGACGGACGACGAGCCGTATGAGGGCCGACTAGTCGTCGGCGAACGTGACGTTTCGAAATTCGAACCGCGCCCCGCCCGTCGCGCTCTCGGTCAGCGTGTGCGACCAGCCGTGGGCGTCGGCGGCCGCGCGGACGATAGCGAGGCCGAGTCCGCTCCCGTCGCCCGTCGTGAACGCCGCCTCGAAGACGCGTTCGCGACTTTCGGGCGGGATGCCGTCGCCCGTGTCCGCGACGTAGAACCCCCGTCCATCGTCGAGGCGGCCGACCGTGACGTCGATGGACGTGGACCCGACCGGGACTCGACCGCTGGCCGACGCGTGGTCCACGCTGTCGTCGGCCTCCGGCCGACTGCCCGTGGAACCATGTTCCACGGCGTCATCGGGAGCCTGCGACCGGGGGCTCGTGGAGCCATGCTCCACGGCGTTCCGAAACAGGTTCTCGAACAGCGTCTTGAGTCGCCCCCGATCGGCGTGGATGGTCACGTCGGCGGTAGCAGTCAGGGTCGCGTCGCCGGTCGCGACCATCGCCCACGCCTCCTCGGCGGCGGTCGCGAGGTCCACGGTCGTCGGCGAGACGGCCTGGTCGCCGCTCTGGGCGAGGGCGAGCATGTCGGCGAGGATGGCGTCCATCCGGTCGTGAGCGTCGGCGACGAGCTCCAGATCGGACAGGTCACCCGTCTCTTGTGCCAGTTCGACATACCCCTGTGCGACGTTGAGCGGATTGCGGAGGTCGTGGCTGACGATACTGGCGAACTCGTCGAGTCGGCGGGTTTTCCGCGCCAGTTTCGCCCGTGCCTCCCGAATCCGCACGTCGTAGCCACCGACGACCAGCCCGATGCCTGCGCCGTAGGTGACGAACATCAGGCGGACGAAGCCCTGATCCTCCAGAGTGGTGCCCTTGGCGAACTGGTACTGGACCAGCAGCAGCACCAGCAGGAGTGTGACGACGGCGCCGGACCCGCACCAGCCGACGAGACGCCACGGCGACACGTCCGTCCACGTCCGGCGATCGATCCAGAGTCCGACGGACAGGATACCGACCGCGACAATAAAGGGGATCACGGAGCCGTAGAACACGGCGGAGAGGTCGGAGCCGAACTCCTCCGCGACGTGAACGGCGTGGAGATTCGCCAGCACCACGCCGAACCCACCGACGACGGCACCGGCGCCGCGCGCCGACGAGACACCGATAGACGAGCGCATACCCCCCACTCTACGCGATCGACGCGGAATATACTCTTCCCCTCGAATCAGTCCTCGTCGGCCTCGGTTTCGACGATCTCGATCACCGATAACGGTACGTCACGGAGGGCACCTCCAACCTCACTTTTCGCGATGCGGGTGGCGTGATTCTCGCCGTCGGCGTTGAACACCTCGATTTCAAGCAGGAGACCGACCAGCGCGGTGTTGGCGGCGATGAAGGCGGAGTCGAACGGTTCGCCACAGGCCGGACAGGGCGTGACGCCCACTTCAACTTCGACGTACTCCTTGTCCTGTTCGTTGAGTCGCTTGCCCGCTTCGCTGACGGCGACGCCGATGGCGTCGTCGACATCTTCCACGTCGCGAACCAGCCAAGCCGCCTCCATGGCGACGAGATAGTTGCTCATACGCCCCGAACGCCGTCGAGTACCTCGTGTCTTGTGGTTCCCGGCCGAGATCGTATCAGATCGGATAATTCGGCCACGACCTTTAAGAGGTTCGTCGTGGGCGTATCTGTACTGAGCGAGTGATGAGCAAACAGAGGGGGACTGTGACAGGGAAAGACAGCGATGCGTCGTCCGAATCGGTGGCCCGCCCCGACGAACCGACGGAGCAGGAGGTGTTCGACATCCTATCGAACCGTCGCCGTCGGTACGCGCTGTACGCGCTTGCGGACGATCGGACGGCAACGATCGGCTCGCTGGCCGAACGGATCGCGGCCTGGGAGAACGATTGTCCCATCGAGGAGGTCACGTCGGCGGAGCGCAAACGGGTCTACACGGCGCTTCAGCAGTCACATCTGCCGAAACTCGAACGCACTGGGCTGGTCAGTTTCGATCACGAGAGCGGCCGCGTCCGGCCGACCGACACCGTCCAGGAGATGGACATCTATCTCGAAATCGTCGGCGAGGAACAACTGTCGTGGGATCAGTACTACCTGGGGCTGTCGGCGGTGTCGGTCGGTATCGTCGTCGCCGTCTGGCTCGACCTCCCCGTCTTCGGTGCCGTCTCGCCGCTGATCTGGTTGACGATCGTCGCGGCCTCTTTCGCCGTCTCCGCGACCGTTCACAACTACCGTTTAGCGGGGCTCGATACTGCCGACGAACCGCCGGAAGTCAGCCGTCAGTCCTGAGACCACGGCTCCGACCGGCGACGAGGAACAGACTCCCGACCAACAGGAGCGCAGTCACCGGCGCCACGTAGCCCAGGGCAGTAACGAGCGGTCCCGTCGCGCCGACGCCAACGACGAACAGGATGGCAGGGCCACAGCAGGTCGCCCCCGTGAGCAACGCGGGCACGCTCGTCAACGGGCCGGCTGACTGCGCAACGCCGCAGGCGGCCGGCGAGCGCCGGACGACGACGCCGACGGCGAGGTTGGCGCCAACCAGAACGGCGAGGACGAGCGCCACGCTCACGTCTAGCGGCGACACTAGGAGGGCAACGGGATCGACGACGACGCGGGCGACAGGTTCGAACGAGAACGGCCGCGTCCGGCGAAACGCTCGGGCGAGCGGGTCGTCGACGATCCGTACCGACCAGCCACGGCCGCCGAGGGCGAGGTGTCCGAGCGAGGCGAGATAGAGCGGGGGATAGCCGAGCGCACCGAGCAGGAACGCCGCCAGCCCGTCACGCCGGCGGAGCGCGGCGATCACAGTGGGGATCGTCCGGCGGAGGCGGTCAGGGATAGGCATGGAGATCGGTGCCGGGGTAGAAGCCCGCCCACGCGAACCACATCGCTTCGATGCCGTATAGCCGGCCGAACGGGAGGGCGTCGGGGACGTGTGTGTCGCCGTCGACGCGCACCCGATCGCCGTCGGGAGCGACGGTCGCATCGGCCGGAGCGCGATAGGCGTATCCCGAATCGAGCGCCGGATCGTGGACGAACACGACACGGTCGTCGCCGAGGGTGGCGTCGACGACGCCGCGTGTCGCGAGCCACGCGGTCTGGACCGCCGTCGCGCCCGCCGCGGTTCGAACCCCGAGGACGGTCGTCTTGGGCTGGAGGCGGTCGTCGGTCACGAGCGGGTCGTACATCGTCGACTGCCGCGCGTAGTAGCCACGCTTCGGGCCGTAGGAGCCGTACGGATCGACGCCGTAGTTGCGGACGTAGCCGGTGTCTTCCGACAGCACCTCGGTTTCGGGATAGCGCGCCCGCCACTGTCCCCACGTCGTCCAGACCACGTCGAACTCCCGCAGGGATCGCCCCGTCAGCGGCCCGTCGATAGCCATTGCGAGCACCTGTGGCCACCGGCTGTCCGTCGCCCGGTCGTACATCACGAGGTTGCTGTTGACGAGGTTGCCGGAGACGCCGAAGGTCGTCTTACCCCGCTCGAACCCGAGGGTGGTCCCGGTGAGTGGGCAGTACGTGACGCTCACCGGCACGCCGTCGAGGCGGTCGTTGACGATTTCGTGGTGGACGAGAATCTGCCGCGGGTAGGCGCGGACGGTCCCGCCGCAGACGACACCGATTACCACGTCGCCGTCTTCGAGAAACGTCACTGCCGAGGCGTCGACGAACGACGGGTCGTCGACCGACGGAATGCCGTCTTTCGGCGGGCCGCCCGACACCGTCGCCGCGCGGAGACGGCCGGCGTCGTGAGGGACGAGCGGCGACCACTCGGCCGACGGCGGCCCATCGGTAGCGGTAGCTTGCGTCCCAGTCCGCGTGCCGCGGCCGGCCGAGTCGCCGCCGAGACAGCCGGCCAGGGCACCGACGCCGAGCGCCATCGCCGCCCGTCTCGTGTGACGGGTACACATACCACGATCTGAGTGCCCCGGCTCGAAAAAGGTACCACGGGAGTGCGTAGCGCACACACGATAGTAGCTACCGAGAACGTCTGCCTAGCCGATCGCAGGACAGCGTGCGATCGGCTGTGCGACGACGTTCAACTGTTACGATAGCTGCACAGGGCGTCCCGAAGGTCGTCGGCCGCGAGACGGATCGTGTAGCCGGCGACGGCCTCGGCGGCCGCCCAGTCGTCGCCGTCGGCGCGTTCGTCGAGGATCGCGAGGCCGTCGTCGAGGCAGGCGGCAGTCTCCGCGCGCAGGTCGCGAAAGAGCGCGGCGCAGTCGCGGTCGTGGTCGTGGTCGTGGCCGTCGACCGCGTCGAAGAAGTCGATCAGGCGCCCGTGCGTCCGCAGACTGACGAGCGTCCGCCCGACCATCCCGGCGGCGACCTGCTGGATCGGGTCCTCGCGCCCCCGGAGGTAGGCGTGCATCGGCCCGGAGCGCTCGGGATCGTGGACGTCGTCGTCCATCGCGGTCCGGACCCGGTGGAAGTGATCGTCCTCCTGTTCGGCGACCGCTTCGAACACGTCCCGGAGCGCAGGGTCGGCGGCCCCGTCCGCCCACTCCCGGAAGGTCTCGCGGGCGGCGTACTCGCTGTCCGCGGCCGCCGCCAGCAGCGCGGCCGGGCGGGGATCGCCGTCGGAGAGCGCGACCAATAGCTCCCGGGAGCCGAGGAGGTCGAGCGCGTCGGCGTGTTCCGCCTCGACTGCCGCCCGAAGGCCGTCGGCATCCATGGGGCCACGTACGTCGGGCGTCGATTTCAAAGCGACGGCGGGGGCGTCGTGCGGACTGCCTGAGTCGGCTCCGGCGACGACGCCAGCAACCGCCAGGACACAGCAACAAAGGGAATCAGTCGTCGTCCGCGGCGGCGTCGGCCGTCGCCGCTGTGTCCTCGATGCTCGGCGGGTATTTCCCACGGTGGAGTTTGAGGTCGCTCTGCGGGCGAGCCATGCAGGTCAGGGCGTACGATTCGGCCTCCTCCTCGGTCAGCGCACGGGCGGCGGGCTGGGTGACCTCGCCCTCGACGATCTCGGCCGAACAGGCCAGACACATGCCGACTCGACAGGAGTACTCCTGGGCGATGCCGGCGTCGAGACAGGCCGAGAGGATCGTCCGGGTGTCGGGCACCTGAATCGTCTCGCCGGTGCCGACGAACTCGACGGTGTAATCGGTCATAGGACGGCGTACGCGCGACCCCGGCAAAACTCTTTACGACGACGTCGTCGGTCGTGAGTCCGACATCGTCCGCAGCCACCCGGTTCACCCGGTCGAACGGGGCGTCTGACTTTCGTCTGACACAAGATATATATCGATACGGGTCCCGCTACGTAACGAGACGCAGGAGTTCGGGGGCAGTTGGTAGGGGTACTTTCGGTCCCCGGATGCCTGCGGGTGGTCTTTTATCGGCGTTACCTTGTCAGGACCGAGTGTGGATTGGGCCGAGGCTCGTCGGGTCAAAGAGACGGGAGAACAGCGGGTCGGTACGGTTATTCGCCCCAGTCCTCTTCGAGTTCGGGGGCGGAATCCAGTTCGACGGGGTCGACGCCGACGACCTCGAGTTCGGCACCGCACGTCCCACAGTCGACGATCTCTCCGATTTCCAGATCCTCGTGCAGGGTTACTTCGGCCCCGCATTCGACGCACTCGGGCATATTCGACCGCACGTTGGTGGTGGGGGGACTTGAAGGATGCCTTTCGAGGGCGAGCGATCAGTCCTCGCCGGCGAGCGGTTCGCCCTGTCGGTCGATGCGGGTGGCTGGGAGGCCGGCTCGGTCGGCGTGTTCGCGCACCGCGTCCTCGCTCTCGGCCTGGTAGTGACAGAACGTGCCCGTCACCTCGCCGTCGTCGTTCGTCAGCACCTCGGAGTCGACCCATTGGATGTCGACACCCTCGCTCCGAAGTTCCTCGAGCGTCTCGCCGGATTTTTCCGCGGCCGCGTGGAGGTCGTCGCGGCTGATCGGTTCGGGAAGTTCACGGAGGATGAGGTAGTCCTTCATGCTCGACCGGAACAAACGACCGCCGGCGCATAAAACCCGGTGACTGAACGGGTGTTCGCGGACGACCACCGCCCGTCCGGTGCCGTCATCGAAACCGAGTGTACTGTGTGAGTCCCCACGCCATGACGACGACGCCGACGATGAAGACGCCGAGCGTCGCGAGCAGCGGGATCGGTGCCAGCGTCGGACCCCCCAGGAACGGCCCGCGGACGATCAAGTAGCCGGCTCCAAGCGCGAGGACGAGGCCAACCGCCCCGGTGATTCCGGCGACGAGTCTGACGATCGAGATCACTGTCGACAGCCCCGGAGCCTCGACGGTGTCATCGGCGGATCGAGAAACCGGATTCACCCCGTGGCTCCTCGTACGACGCGTCGACGTCGTTGACGGTGGCGGCGGGACTGCCGGTGTGACACCACTCGATCATCCCCTCGACGGCCGTCTCCGGCCCTTCGAAGACGGCTTCGACGCGGCCGTCGTCGAGATTGCGGACCCAGCCGTCGACGTTTCTGGCCCGCGCAGCATCGCGCGTGTTCGCCCGGTAGTAGACGCCCTGGACCCGGCCGGAGACGAAGACCCGGGCCCTGATTCGATCGGTCATGGATATGCATTGACCCGCATCGGTAAAAATCCGAAGTCGTGGCGGTCACGGGTCCTCTCCCGGCCCCGGCGCTACAGCCACGGCGCCCGGGACTCCTCCTCGATGGGGAAGGGAGAGGGGCGGGCGTCTTGGTCGTCGGACGGCTGGTCCGCGGAATCGTCGTCAGCGTCGTCGGTTTCGGCGTCGTCGTCAGCGTCGTCGGTTTCGGCGTCGTCGGCCGCGCCCGCCCGGCCGGGATCGAACGAGAACACCGCGGTCACACAGAGGACGCCCAGCGCGACGGGTGCCTCCGTGGGCATCAGGCCGAGGACGGAGAGCGCGAGCATGCCGAGGGCGACGGCGCTCCCAAACCGGAACAGGTCGAGGTCGACCGACTCCTGGAGCACCGGGCCGAGCGCCGCAACCAGCATGGCGAACCCGACGCCGACGCCCGCCGCGACGACGCCGCGGAGGACCAGACCGGGATCAGCGACGAAGGTTACGGACACACCGGCCGGCTGGAGGCTGGCGACGAGGCCGAGGCCGATGATGACCGCCGGCCGCGGGAGGTACTCGCCGACGCGGGCGCTCGCAGTTTTGGCCGCGACAGTCAGAATGACCATCCCGGCGAACCGCTGGAAGACGGCCATATCGATCACGCTCTGGAGCGTCGGCGCCAGCGCCGCCTCGATGGCGGCAGCGGGGAGGAGGACAAGGCCCAACAGGGCGATCGCCCGCATCCGCTCACGAGGTGAGCCGTCCATCTCCGCGAGGACGACGGCGACGGTGGCCGACCCGCCGAAGATGAGCAGCCCGGTTTCGAGGATACCAAACGGGTAGGTGAGTGCGCCCGCGAGAATCAGGGCCGGGAAGATCCCGTCGATCAGCGGGAGCATCATCACCGTGGCGAGGAGCTTGGTCGCACCGCCGACCTGTCGCTCGAGGCGAAGTGCGACCGGATGCTGTGAGACGCTCATGCCACGCTAGCGGCCGTAACCATCGGCCGACCGGTGGTGTAACGTCCTCGATCTGCCCGCATCGACGACGTTCCGTCCGGTTCCGAAGCGTTTGAAGTTGACCACGCGTGTAAAGGAGCTGCCGGAGTCCGAGAAGGAACTCGTCCGAGCGGCAATACGCGTGGCGGTGGAACGCTTCGAAGCCATGTCAGAGACATGGGTCACGGAAGTCTTAAACGTTGCGTGGGAGGCCGACGCACGACCGATTCCACCACGGCACGGGTGGACAACGGACGGATTTCGGCGGAGTCCGCGGGACGTTCACCGTTTGCGCCCCGGAGGCCGTTCGAATGCCGACGCCGGACGGGCCGGCGGTCACTCCGCCAACCGACGGGCCACCTCGAGGGCTCGGTCCTCGCTCGCGTCGACGACGACGGCCGTCTGCACGCCGTCGTCCTCCCAGTAGACGACGGCACGGTCACGAACCGTCGTGACGTTCGCGGCGTGGCCGTTCACCGTCGCCTCCGTGTCGTTTTCGCTACTGAACTCGCGGTCGCTCGTCGTCGAAATCACGGTCACGTTGTCGCCGGCGTCGCGGTACTGCTGGGCAACCGTTGTCTCCGACGCACGCGTGAGCACGCTCGCCTCGCGGAACGTGGCGTCGAGTTCCGGCAGGTCGAGGGTCGTGTTCGCCTGCACGGCCGCGAAGGTGTCGTAGCGATCGACCGACGTGACGGCGATGCGATCCGACGGCGGGTCGAACGTGCTGTTGTGAACGCTCACGTTGAACTGTGTGTCGCGGTAGTCGACGGTCGTCCGGTTGGGGCCGTCGGTCATCTCGACCCGGAGGAAGCGTGAATCCGACTGGGCGATCCAGAGCGTCGCCCGCCCGTCGTCGCCGTCGTGGCGAACCTCGACGACGTGGGCGTCGGTGCCGTCGTCGCTACCGCTCCGGAGGTATTCGACGGTGACGTTCTCCCGGTCGTCGAGCGAGCGGTTGGCGAGGTCGGTCGGCACGGAGACGCTGCCCGCGGGGCCGACGGACGTGTTGCGATCCCACGCGGCGGTCCGGTTCGGACCCACGTACCACGCGATGGATTCGTTCACGCCGGCCCGATAGGTCGCGTTCGGGGCCGTGACGACCGTCCGGGACTGGCTGCCGGCGGCGGCGAACTCGACCGTCGACGTCCGATTTGCCGTGGCGTTGCCGACGGTCACCTCCGCGGTCGTCACGAGGCTCTCGGCGTCCGCGTAGCGGTCACGGGTGTCGTTGAGGACCGCGTCACCGGAGGGCTGACCGGACTGACCGCCCGTGATCGCCGCACCGGCGCCGACCACGAGCGACGCCGCGACGACCACGAGTACGAGCCGTCGCCAGTCGCCGAACGAGGGTTGCATAGCTGACGTTACGGGTACGTCTCAAAGAAGGTGGCGCCCGGTGTCGCCACACGACTCATATGCCTCCCGTCCGAACGGGGGGCGATGAGTTCCGCCGACGCGGCGACGGACGACACGGCCCCGGTCGTCGAACTGACCGGCGTCACGAAGACGTACGATCTGGGCGGCGTCGTGGAGGCACTGGCGGGCGTCTCGCTCGCGCTCCCCGAAGGGTCGTACACCGCGGTGATGGGACCGAGCGGCTCCGGCAAGTCGACGCTGCTGAACTTGATCGGCGCGCTCGATACGCCCACCGAGGGACAGGTCGTCGTCGCCGGGCAGGACGTGGGGTCGGCCACGGAGGCGGAACGGGCGGGCCTCCGCGGGACGGACGTCGGTTTCGTCTTCCAGACGTTCAACCTCCTGCCGCGACTGACGGCGGTGGAGAACGTCGCGCTCCCCCTGGTCTTCGCGGGCGTCCCGCGCGACGAGCGGACGGCGCGCGCCCGCGAGCTGCTGGTGGACGTGGGGCTCGGCGATCGGACCGACCACCTTCCGACCGAACTGTCCGGGGGCCAACGCCAACGCGTCGCCATCGCTCGGGCACTCGTCGCCGACCCGGCCCTCGTCCTCGCGGACGAACCGACCGGGAACGTCGACACCGACACCGGCGGGCGGGTGCTCGACATCTTCGACGACCTGCATGCCCGCGGCAACACGCTGTTGCTCGTGACCCACGAGCGCCACGTCGCGGAGCGGGCCGAGCGAATCGTCCACGTTCGCGATGGGGAACTGGTTCGGATCGAGGATCTTGGGAGGGGAAGCGACTGATGGACTCCACCGAGGCGGTTCGGATCGCCCTGCGGTCGATCCGGAGTCACAAACTGCGGTCGACGCTGACGGTCGTCGGTCTCGTCATCGGCATCGCCTCGGTCATCGTCTTCGCGACGTTCGGCGCGAGCGTGAAGACGGAGGTCGTCAACGACATCGAGGGGTCGAGCGCCAACAACGTCTACGTCTTCGCGACGCCGGAGGACGACGAGGGGTTCGACCAAGTGATCCAGCCGGTGTTCACCGAGCGGGACGTGTCCGAACTCGAAGGGTTGTCGGGGGTGACGAACGTCATCCCGCGTGGCACGGTGGACGCCAACTCCCTGACCCACGGCAACGACACCATCGCCCGCCAGCGGGTGACGGCGACGACGCCGGACACGTTCGACGAGGAGAGCATCGTCGCCGGTCGCGGGTTCCGTTCGGGGGCAAACGAAGTCGTCCTCAACGAGCGGGCGGCGCGGTCGTTCGACGGGAACGTCACCGTCGGCGACCGACTCACGCTGTCGCTGACGGAGAATCGGACGGCGGAACTGACGGTGGTCGGCATCGTCAACGGGACGGCGGGACAGTTGCCCGTCAGCGACTTCGCGGAGCAAGCCCGGGTGTACGTGCCGGTCGATCCCTTCTACCGGACGGTCGTCGAGAGTCCAAGCGTTGGCGTCCGCCAGCGAGCGTATCCGCAGGTGACGGTCGTGACCGATCCGACCACGACGGAGGCAACGCAGGCGGCGGTCGAGTCGTACCTGCGCGAGGAGTCCGACGCCCGTGAACTGATTCCACAGGGGACGGCGCTGACGGCGCGGACGAGCGGTGACTTCGTGGCGCAGGTGGCCTCGGTCATCGAACGTATCACCCGGTTCGTGACGGGCGTGGCGGTGATCGGACTGGTCGTGGGCGCCATCGGCATCGCCAACATCATGCTCGTGAGCGTCACGGAGCGGACGCGGGAGATCGGCGTCATGAAGGCCGTCGGGGCGCGCAACCGCGACGTACTGGTGCTCTTTCTCGTCGAGGCGGGCCTGCTCGGTGCCATCGGCGCCGTCCTCGCGCTTCCGGTCGGACTCGCCGTGGGCTACGCCGCGACGCGGTACGCGGAGGTGACGTTCGCGCTCGCGCCGGTGTGGATGGCCACCGCCGTCGCCGTCGGCGTGGTCGTCGGCATCGTCGCCGGGCTGTACCCCGCGTGGCGGGCGGCACGGGTGGATCCCATCGACGCGCTCCGGTACGAGTAGTCGTCGGTATGGGGGGCAGACACACCCGCACACACCGTCTCGCAACGTTTTTCCGGACGGCCAGAGGACAGTTTACATGGCGAACGACGCTCCCAACGCGGGGCCCTTTTCGGAGAAACTGCGAGTACCGGAGTCGCTGACGTTCGACGACGTGCTCCTCCGCCCGATGGAGAGCCACGTCGAACCCGACGAAGCCGACGTGTCGACGCGGGTGTCGACGAACGTCACGCTCACCATTCCCGTCCTCTCGGCGGCGATGGACACGGTGACCGAGAGCGGCCTCGCGATTGCGATGGCGCGCAACGGCGGCATCGGCGTCCTCCACCGCAACATGACCGTCGAGGAGATGATCGTCGAGATCGAGCGTGTCAAGCGGGCGGACGAACTCGTGATCCGGCGGGAGGACGTGGTGACGGCCGGCCCGGACCAGACCGTCCGCGAGGTGGACGAGATGATGGAGCACGAGGGCGTCAGCGGCGCGCCCGTCGTCGACGACGAGGACACGGTGCTCGGCATCATCTCCGGCACCGACATCCGCCCGTACCTCGAAGTCGGCGAGTCCGACGAGGTGCGCAAGGCGATGACGGACGAGGTCATCACCGCCAGCGAGGGCGTCACGGCGCGTGACGCGCTCGAACTCATGTACGACCACAAGATCGAACGGGTGCCCATCGTCGACGACGAGAACCGCCTCGTCGGCCTGGTCACGATGCAGGGCATCCTCCAGCGGCGCGAACACGAGAACGCGGCACGCGACGCGGACGGCTCGCTCCGCCTCGGCGTCGCCGTCGGGCCGTTCGAGGACGACCGCGCCCGCGCCGCCGACGAGGCCGGGGCGGACGTGCTCTTCATCGACTGTGCGCACGCCCACAACCAGGATGTGATCGACAGCGCCCGGGAGATCAAAGCGGGTGTCGAGGCGGACGTGGTCGTCGGCAACATCGGCACGCGCGAGGCGGCCGAGGCCGTCGTCGACTTCGCGGATGGCGTCAAGGTCGGCATCGGTCCGGGGTCGATCTGTACGACCCGCGTCGTCACGGGCGCGGGGATGCCCCAGATAACCGCCGTCTCCGAAGTTGCGGACGTGGCGACGCGACACGACGTGCCGGTGATCGCCGACGGCGGCATCCGCTACTCCGGCGACGCGATCAAGGCCATCGCAGCCGGCGCGGACGCCGTCATGCTCGGCTCCTACTTCGCGGGGACACAGGAGGCACCGGGTCGCGTCATCACGATGAACGGCAAGAAGTACAAACAGTACCGCGGCATGGGGTCCGTGGGTGCGATGCGCTCCGGCGGCGGCGACCGCTACCTGAAAGAGGAGGACGACGACGAGGGCTTCGTCCCCGAGGGCGTCGAAGCGGCCACCCCCTACAAGGGAACGCTCGCGTCCGAACTGCACCAGCTCGTCGGCGGTATGAAGTCCGGGATGGGCTACGTCGGCGCGGCGTCGATTCCCGAGTTCAAGGAGCGCTCCCGGTTCGTCCGGGTGTCCGCCGCGGGCCAGACCGAAGGCCACCCCCACGACGTGATGATCACGGACGAGGCGCCGAACTACAGTCCCCAGGAGTAAAACGGCCGATTGGTCGGTCTGAACCCGTTCCGCAAGAGGTATTTTGATATACACCGACGATCCATTGGCTACTGTGAGTAGGCCCACTCCTCCTCGGAACGACACATGAGCGACGATTCCCCCCTCGTCCTCGTCGTCGAGGACGAACGTGACCTGTCCGAACTCTACCGGACCTGGCTCGCCAAATCGTACCGAGTTCGGACGGCACGCGACGGGCGAGCGGCGCTCGACGAACTCGACGAGGACGTCGATATCGTCCTACTCGATCGGCGGATGCCCGACCTCTCGGGCGACGAAGTGCTCGATCGAATCCGCGAACGGGGCCTCGACTGTCGGGTCGCGATGGTGACGGCCGTCGAACCCGACGTCGACATCGTGGAGATGGAGTTCGACGACTATCTCGTCAAACCGGTCTCCGAGGAGGAACTCCTACGGATGGTCGAGAACCTTCGGATACGCGACGAGTACGACGACGGCGTCAAGCAGCTTTTTTCGCTCGCCTCCAAGAAAGCGCTTCTCGAAGGCGAGAAAGATCGGACGACTCTCGAAACCAGCGAGGAGTACCAGCAGCTCCTCGACGAACTCACCGACCTCCGGACGAACCTCGACGACAAACTCGCTCGCCTCAGCGAGGGCGACGATCTCACGCTGATCTATCAGGATCTCGCACGCGACGACGGCCGCGACGAGTAACTACCGCGACTCGTCCCGACCGCTGATCGTCTCTACGCAGTCTTGCGGTTTCTTTTTGCCTCCATTTTATGTCAGTGATCAACTGCTTTAATTGATTATATTTACTATCAGATATTCTCGAAAAATTATAATTCACCGTCGGGCGTCGGGTCAAGTGCAATGTCCAAACGTGACAGCAGCACGGTGGAAGCGGCCCCCGAAGAACAGCGGACGACGACCGCCGACGGCAACAGTAGCGGTATCTCCGGTCCGATGACCGCCGACGGCAACAGTAGCGGCATCTCCGGCCCCTACACGGCGGAGGGGAACAGCAGCGGTATCTCTGGCCCGATGACCGCCGACGGCAACAGTAGCGGCATCTCCGGCCCGATGACTGCCGACGGCAACAGTAGCGGTATCTCCGGTCCGATGACCGCCGACGGCAACAGTAGCGGTATCTCCGGTCCGATGACCGCCGACGGCAACAGTAGCGGTATCTCCGGCCCCTACACGGCGGAGGGGAACAGCAGCGGTATCTCTGGCCCGATGACTGCCGACGGCAACAGTAGCGGCATCTCCGGCCCGATGACTGCCGACGGCAACAGCAGCGGTATCTCCGGCCCGATGACCGCCGACGGCAACAGCAGCGGTATCTCCGGTCCCTACACGGCGGAGGGGAACAGCAGCGGTATCTCCGGCCCCTAAAGTCTCGAGAAGTCGATTTCGTCGCTCCAGGCAAGCGAACCGTCGATTTTCACCGGCACCGTCTCCAGCGAGAGGAACCGCTCTAACTCCTCCCGGGTCAGCTCGAACGTCCGCGAGTCGCCGGACCAGAGGTAGTGTTCGTCCACGTCGTTGAGGAACGGCATCACGAGACTCCCCATGCCGAAGGAGGTGGAGGGGTGGCTCTGCCACTCCAGTTCGAACTCGTTACCGCCCCGACGATGAACCACACAGACGTTCGGCGGGCCGCCGTCCGTTCGGGCCAACGACAGGCTACTGTCGCCGATGATGGTGTACTGGTCGCCGATAATGGAGTCGTCGCGGGCGACTTCGAGGGCGCTCCCGACGGTGAATCCGCGGTCGAGCAGACGGGCCAGCATCCGCCCCATCCGGACGGCGCCGCTGTTGATCACGTCCGACAGCGTGACGATGCCGGCGATGGCGCCCGCCTTGATCAGGGCCGAACCCTGTTCGTAGGACTGGCACGCGTTGAGCAGGAAGGCGTCGGGGCCGGCCGTCGTGAGCGTCGTCGCGTCGAGTTTGCCGTCGGCGCACTCGAACCCCGCACCGTCGATGTGGCCGATGTAGTGGAGAAGGTCGGCCTCGGCGGAGAGCACGTCACGGAGTTCTTCCCGCGTCAGGTTGTGGTGGACGCGCACGTCGAACGGGAGGTCGTCGCTCGAGCCGTACACCTCGTCGACCACGTCGCGTTCGTCCGCCATCCGGGGATCGTTGCAGACGACCGTGATTCCGATGTCGCCGTCGGCGGGCTTGCGGTCGAGGCGGTTGTGGAAGGCGTTCGTGGTCGCCTTGCTGGCGCCGATAGGGGCGCCCTCACCCACCCACGACTGTTCGAGCGAGTCCGTCGCCTCCGGCTGGACGTACGACCGGGCGGAGCCGTCGGCCGACGCGCTCCGGGTGAACGACGCGTCGCGGAAGAACTCGTTCGCGGCTGTCGTCTGCACCGCCGAACTCGGCTCGGGTTGGTCTCGTGGCGTCCGGACGACCGCGAGGTCGTTGGTGACGAACGGTAGGAGTTCGACGTTCTCGGGGGTGGGGGCGACATGAGAGGTCATCCGCCACTCGGGGAGTTCGTCCTCGACGGCCCCGAACGGAACGGAGAGGTACTCCTCCAGTTGGGTCCGGAGAGGCTGATCGTACAGCCACTCGAAGTCGAGGTCGAGGCTCGTCTCGATGGCGTCGCGCTCGTGGAGGTCGACCGAGTAGTACCCCTCCGTTCTCGTCACGCAGTCGAGGAAGAACGTCTGTTTGAGCACGCGTTCGACCTCGGTTTCGAACCCGCGGACCGTATCCAGCTCATGGACGAAGCCGTCGTCGGTCACGAGTCGTGGCTGGTCGCCGGGGACGATGTCGGCGGCGACGTAGTACGCGAGCGGTGCGGCGACGTAGATCGACTCGTACTCGCGTGGGAGTTCGAGTCTGACGCCCGTGTCGGGCGAGACGACGCCGTCGGGAACCTCTAGCCGATCACCGAGTTCGACGAGCGGCGGATGGCCCCGGAGCGTCGGATACGACCGCTCGGGCGACGTGGTCTTCAGAGCTGAGGAGAACTCGGAGACCGCCGCCATCACGTCGATCGCATCCTCGGTCGTAGTGAGCGTCGCCGCCGGCCCCTCGTGGTGGGAGCGCGCCCCGACGCGTACCTCTCGGGTCCCGTCGAGATCGATCCGCGTGTGGTTCACGTCGGACGCGATCGTCACCGGTCCGTCGATTCGCAGGTAGATCTTGATCGGTCCGCAGAGTTCGAGGCTGTAGCTCCCGGCCGGGAACTCCTCGTAGGCTGAGTGGTCCGTCTGGGCGAGCATATCGCCCGCCTCGTTTCGAACGCAGACCGAAACGACCGTCGGGAGTTCGATCGTCGCCGCGCCGATAGCCACCGCGGCGTCGACCGGGAAACAGTGGTCCGCGGGATCGACCGGCGTCGGGGAGACGGGCGTGTCGGTGAACAGTCGGAACTGATTGCGCTCGATCAGGTCCGACACAACCACGCCCGATTCCCCCTCCAGTGTCTCGAACGACACTTCGAGGACGTCGCTCTCCGATTCGAAGCGGTCCCCGCGCGGCCGCTCGGTCCGACTCATCGTACGTGTAGATCAGCCGTCGTCCACAAAAGCGTATTGTTGGTTGTCTATCATTTATCTGCGATCACGCTGGCCCGTCGATCGGCAACCAGTCCGACGTGAGATCACGATCACGGAAATGCCATCGCTGGCCGAGTTCGTCGCCATCGATCCGAAGTTCGACCGTCGCGTCAAACAGCGGTTGGAACAGCCTGACGACCTTGGAGTCCATCTCACGAGGGAGTCTGAAGTGAGCGAGGCCGGACACCGCACGGGCCTGCGCCACCACGGCGTGCAGGAATCGGAAGGTTGTCTCTCGGCCGTACGTGGAGAGGAGCATCGGGAGGCAGTCGAACGCCATCCGGAACTCCGCGGGGACGAGACCGCCCGCGAACAGGTCGAACTCCTCGATCACCCTAGCAATCGTCGTCCCGAGGGTGCCGATCGAACCATCGATCACGTGCGTTCGCGGCGCGATCTGATCGAGGGGTCGACTGGCCGCCGCGGTGCTCCGTGCCTCCTGGCCGCGCGTGACGAGACGGGCGTACTCCGAGGAGAGCGGCCCCGTCTCGCGGAGTCGACGGATCGCGCTCGACCGATTCGGTTCCGACGTCACGACGAGGCGCCGCCGCGGAGGGTCGGCGGACGGATCACCCAGCATCGTCGCTGACGCGTCCGCGAACATCTCTTCGGGGACTGAGCCGACGACGAGGAGCGCGCTACCCTGCTCTTTGAGCGTGGCTAGGGCGTGTGCGAAGCTAACGCCGTCATCGTCGGGTCCCATCCCACCACCCGCAAGCATCAATCGTCCGAACGGAACGCCCCCAAATAATACTTCTTATCGAAGAATCACGCATAATATTCGGGATGCGGCGGGGTGATCGGACTCAGCGCTGGTCGAGGAAGGCGGCGATGCGGTTCAGCGCCTCCTTCAGTTCGGACATGCCCGTCGCGTAGGACACCCGGAGGTGGCCGTACCCCTCCTCGCCGAATACACGGCCGGGAACCAGCGCGACGCCCTGCTCGTGGAGGAGGTCCTCCGCGAACTGTTCGTCGTCGTACGGCGCCTCGGGGAAGGCGTAGAAAGCGCCGGTGGCCTCGAAACAGTCGAGTCCCATATCGCGGAACCGCGAGATGACGAACCGCCGCCGGCGGTCGTACTGCGTACGCATCTCCTCGACGTCGTCGTCACACGACTGCAGGGCTTCGAGCGCCGCGTACTGCGCCGTCGTCGGCGCCGAGAGCATCGTGTACTGGTGGATGCGGTTCATCGCGTCGATGGCCTCGCTCGGCCCCAGTGCGTAGCCGAGGCGTAGCCCCGTCATAGCGTACGCCTTCGAGAAGCCGTTGAACACGACGGTTCGCTCGCGCATCCCGGGCAGCGTCGCGATGGAGGTGTGGTCGCCCCGGTAGGTGAGCCCCGCGTAAATCTCGTCGGACAGCACCATCAGATCGTGTTCCGTGGCGAAGTCGGCGATCTCAGCGAGTTCGTCCTCGCCGGCCGTCGCCCCCGTCGGGTTGTTGGGGTAACAGATCATCAGCGCCTCGGCGTCCGCGGCACCGGCCCGGTCGAGGTCGTCGTAGGTGAGCACGAAGTCGTTCTCCGCGCGCGTTGAGACGGGGAGGGGTTCGCCGCCCGAGAAGCGCACGCCCGGGCCGTAGGAGATGTAGGCCGGCGACTGGATCGCCACGGCGTCGCCGGGGTCGACGATGGCCCGGAGGGCCAGATCGACCGCCTCGCTCGCGCCCGTCGTCACCAGTATCTCCTCCTCCGGGCCGTAGTCGAGGTCGTACCTGGTGACGTGTTCGGAGATGGCCGCCCGCAGGTCGTACATCCCGCGGTTGGTGGTGTAGGAGGTGCGGCCACGCTCCAGCGAGTGGATCGCGGCGGCACGGGCCTTCCACGGGGCGCTGAAGTCGGGTTCGCCCACGCCGAGCGAGATGACGTCGTCCATCTCCTCGGCGAGTTCGAAGAAGCGTCGGATACCGGACGGGGGCGTCTCTCTGGCGCGGTCCGACAGCTTCATGGCGAAACCGAGAGCCGATCGTCGTCGTCGCGTTCCGTGAACTCGATCCCACGATTCTTGTACGTCTTCATCACGAAGTGCGTCACCGTCTGGGTGACCTCCGGAATCGGCGCGATCTGCTCGGAGACGAACATCGAGACGGCACGCATCGACTCCGCCTCGACGGTCACGTCGAAGTCGTAATCACCGGAAACGAGGTGGAGCGCGGTCACTTCGTCGAACTTCGCGATCCGGTTGGCGACCTGCACGTACGTCGTGTCGCGGTCGAGTTCGAGGTTGAGTTCGACCTCCGCGGTAACGTGATCCTCGTCGACTTTGCCCCAGTCGACGACGGCCTGGTAGCCGAGGATGGACCCCTCCGCCTCGAGGTCGTCCAGCATCTCCTCGACTTCGGCCTGCGACCGGCCGAGCTGGCGCGCCATCGTCTCCGTATCTTCACGAGCGTCCTCCAGAAGCAAGTCGACCAATTCCCGTTTCGCGTCCATACTGACGGCTCGGACGCCTGAGTAAAAGGGTTTGCCTACGCGTCAGTATCCGTGTGGAACGATGGTGACACTACTGGGTGGTTCCGCCGAGACCGGCCGTCGTCGGCGAAAGACCGATAGGCGGTCACGCCGATTTGCGGGCATGGCCCTCTCCGATGTGTTTCTGACACCGCTGGGACTGGTCGCCCTGCTGTCCGTGGTCCCCGTCGTCATCCTCTATCTCGTCCAGCCCGACCCCCGTCGCGTCGAACTCCCGACCCTCCGACTCCTACTCGAAGACGACGAGCAGGACGCGTCGAACCCCTTACTCGAACGGCTTCGACGCAGCCTCCTGCTCCTGTTGCAACTGCTAGTGTTGATCGGCCTCGCCGTCTCGCTTGCCGGCCCCTACGTCACTGTCTCGGAGAGCCAGACGGTCGAGGAGACGGTGATCGTCATCGACGGGAGCGCGAGCATGGGCGTCCAGACCGACGGCAGCACCCGCTTCGCCGCCGCCGTCGCCGCCGCCCGCGAGTCGACGACCGGCACCAACTCCGTCGTCTTCGCCGGGAGTGAGAGCCGTATCGCCCTCCGTTCCGGCGGCGTCGACGAGGTCGAACGGACGCTCGACGGCCTCTCGGTCGCCGACACGCCGACCGACCTCGGCGCCGCCATCTCGCAGGCCGCCTCCATCGCCGGCGAGAACGCCCGGATCGTCGTCTTCAGCGACTTCGCCGACGACGGCGGCTGGACCGACGCCGTGCGGTCGGCGCGCGCCCGAGACCTCCAGGTCGACCTCCGACAGTTCGCGGACGGCGGCACGGCGAACGTCGGCATCGTCGACCGCGCCTTCACCGGGCGCGAGGTCACCCTCAGCGTGAAGAACTTCGGCACGACGGAGGTGACCCGATCGGTGGCGCTCGGGGACCAGCGCCAGTCGGTGACGCTCGGTCCAGGCGACCTCGAACGGGTGACGCTCACCGTCCCTGCCGGCGGCGGCCAGGCACGACTCACGCCCGGCGACGGCTTTCCCACCGACGACACGGCGTACGTCGCCGCCCCCGCCGACCCGACGGTCGACGTCCTCCTCTTAACCAACGACCGGAACCGGTATCTCGTGACCGCGCTCTCGGTCATCGACGAGGTGCGTCTCACCGTCGACCAGCCGCCGACGACCGTCGGTGACGACTACGACGTGATCCTCTACAGCAACCTCGACTCGGAGCGGCTGCTCCGCGGCAACGTCGAGGCCGGCCGCAACCTGATCGAGGCTGGAGGCGGCGTCGGTGTCCTCGCCCAGCCGTCGCCGCCGGATCTGCTCGGCGACTTCCTCCTGCTCTCACCGTCGGGCGTCGGCACCAACCCCTCGGTCGGCCAGGTGACGACCGACGAAATCACCCGAGGCATCGACTTCCCACCGCCGGAGCGCTACCTCCAAGGCTCGCTCGACGCCGGCACGCCGCTGGTCCGGACCGGCAACGGAACGGCGCTCGTGGCCACCGAGCAGCGCGGACAAGGTCGCGTCCTCTACTACGGCTACGTCGTGAACGACGACCCCTTCCGGTTCAACTACCAGTATCCCGTCTTCTGGAAGCGGGCGACGTTCTACCTCGCGGGCCGCGAACCGCTCCCGGCGCTGAACCGCGAGACCGGAAGCAGCCTCCAGTTCGCGAACGAGACGAGCGTGGAGACGCCCGACGGCACCGCCTCAGTCCGGGTCGTCCTGCTCGATCGAGTGGGCTTCTACGCCACGCCAACCCGCCGGATCGGCGTCTCGCTCTACAGCGAAGCCGAGTCCGACGTCGTTGCCGAACCGCTCGCCAACCGGAGCGACGAGACGGGGGCTATCACCCGCGAGGAGGAGCGACAGGTGCCCCAGCCGCTGACGCCGCTGGTCGCCATCGCGGCCCTGCTCGTCGTCGTGGGTGAAATCGCCTACCTCCGCCGGCGAGGTGATCTCTGATGGGTCCGCTCCCGCTCCCGCTCTCGCTCCCACTCGCGGTCCGCACGACGCTCGACGACGGCACCGTGATTGGCCTCGAACGACCGCTGCTGCTCGTGGCCGTCCCCGTCGCCATCGCGCTGTTCGTCCTCCTGGTCCGCTACCGAGCGACGGGGACAGCCTCGACGCGGAGTCGCCGCCTTCTGCTCGCCTCACGGGTCGTCGTCGCGACCCTGATCGTCGTCGCAGCCGCGGGGCCCTTCACCGTCGTCACGATGGAGACGCAGGGCGACCCGTCGGTGAACCTGCTCGTGGATCGCTCCGACAGTACGACCGTCTCGCCGGACGTTGCCGAGAGCCTCGCGACGCGCATCGAGGAGGAGGAGGGCATCCCGGTCACCACCTCGACCATCGCGCAGGGAACGAACTCCCGGATCGGCGACGGTATCGCCGCCAACCTCCGCGAGAACGGGTCGGTCGTCGTCGTCTCCGACGGCCAAGTCACGGGCGGCCAGAGCCTGACCGAGACGGCGGAGCTCGCCCGCTCGCTCAACGCCACGATCAGCACCGTCACGACCGATCCCACTCGCACCGAGCGCTACATCACCCTCGCCGGCCCGAGCAAGGCCAGCGTCGGCGTCGAAAGTCGCTTTCTGGTTCAGGTCGACGGCGTGCAGGCCGACGCTCCGGTCGATGTGACGGTCGAAATCGACGGCACCCCCGTCACCACCGAACGGATCGCGGACGGGACCGGGAGCGTCGCCGTGCGACACACCTTCGAACGGACGGGGAGCCACGAGATCACGGCCGAGATCGACGGCAGCGACGCCTACCCGATCAACGACGAGGCGCTGAAGACCGTCCGCGTGGTCGACCAGCCGCGCGTCCTCTACGTCTCGCGGGGGAACTACTCCCTGCAACCGTATCTGACCCAACTGTACGACGTGGACACCGCGCAGTCGGTGCCCTCTGATCTCGAACCGTACTACGCGGTCGTGGTCCAGAACGTCGCGGCCGGCGACCTCGGCAACGTCGACGAACTCCAGCGGTTCGTCATCGACGGTGGCGGCCTCCTGATGGCCGGCGGACCGAACAGCTTCGAGAACGGCAACTACGCCAACTCCTCCATCGCGGCGACGCTCCCGGTGACGTTCGGCGAGTCGACGCCCGGGAGCGCCCGGATCGTCGTGCTCATCGACGTCTCCGGAAGCGCAGGGTCGGGCATGCGAATCCAGAAGGCAATCGCGCTCGACGCCCTCTCCCAGCTCGACGACTCGAACACGGTCGGCGTGGTCGGCTTCAACTACAACGCGTACAGCGTCGTCGACCCCGCGCCGCTGGGCGGGAACCGCGACACGGTGCAGGACCGGATCAGGCGCCTGCGGGCCGGCGGCGCAACCAGTATCGCCAACGGTCTCCGGGGCGCCGAGGAGATGCTCGGCGGCCAGCGCGGGACGATCATCCTCGTCAGCGACGGCGGCGACACCGAGAGTCGGTCGGCGGTGGTCGCCAAC